>Ga0138355_1148738_pt1 | contig 28957 bp, 24 predicted proteins | sample YNPNP_1300MetaT_FD_101540 | JGI IMG/M metagenome (GOLD analysis project Ga0138355, IMG submission 101540) | Anoxygenic and chlorotrophic microbial mat microbial communities from Yellowstone National Park, USA - YNP NP_1300 MetaT (Metagenome... ...
AAACAACTAAGTATATTAAGTATGCAAAAAATTACATTCAAATCATTAATAGTTGATGAAAGAGATGGAAAATTCTTTCACTCTTTCACCCAAAAGTCGATAGATGATCTACCGATTGGGGATGTGCTAATAAAAGTTGCTTATTCTGGATTGAATTACAAGGATGCATTATCTTTTCGAGGTCATAAGGGTATCACCAAATCCTATCCACATACTCCTGGCATCGATGCTTCCGGCGTGGTTGTCCAATCTCAATCCGATAAATTCAAGGAAGGTGATAAGGTGTTGGTAACCGGCTACGATTTAGGTATGAATACATCCGGTGGGTTCCAAGAATTTATTCGTGTACCTTCTAATTGGATTGTGCCATTGCCCGTTTCTTTGAGTTTGAAAGAATCAATGATATATGGAACTGCGGGTTTTACTGCTTCGCTTGCAATCTATAGAATTCAACAAATTGGCATTGCTCCTAATTCTGGCAAGATTTTGGTTACTGGTGCGACAGGCGGAGTGGGTATACTATCGATTGCTTTATTAAGCAAGTTGGGTTACGAAATTGAAGCATCAACTGGAAAATCAGAATACATTGATTTTTTAAAGGAAATTGGAGCAACAAATGTTATTTCGAGAGAACAAGTTATTGTTGATTCTCCACGACCATTATTACCAAGGCGTTGGAAAGCAGTAATAGAAAATGTTGGAGGTTTAACTTTGAATTCTGTTATAAAACAGGTTGAAAAAGGTGGAGCAGTTGTTGTTATTGGAAACGTAACGGGAGATGAGTTTCAATCGAGTGTTTATCCGTTTTTACTTCGCGGAATTGCTTTGTTGGGTGTTGAATCGGCCGAAACTAATATGGAACTGAGACTAAATCTTTGGAATAAATTAGCGAATGAATGGAAAATCAAATGTTTCGACAAAATCCATCGAATAATCGAATTAGATGAAGTTCCTGAGGAATTAAAGAAAATGTTAGATGGACGCCAAGCCAAAAAAGTGGTTGTCCGAATTGATTCAAGTTTGGATTAATCTTCTTGCATTTGGTCGATAATTTCTTTTTTTGTTTCGGCATTTAATTTATTGAATTTTAAGATATATTCGTACTCCAATTCTTGAACTTTTTGTTTGTCGCGACTTTGCAAAGCTTTGATAAATTTTGGGATAATTTCCGAGAGTTTTGAAGTTTCTTCTGTTCCATAATGTTCTAAATACTTTTGATGAGCAATTAATTGCACATATTCTTCGGGGGCAATTTTGTAGGGTAAATCGGGATAGTTGAATGTGTTGAGTGAAATAGTATCGGCATTGCAAGAGGCTATGGCATTAAGCAAACCACCATAAAGAAAAATATGCTTATGCTCGGGGCAACTACAAATTGTTTGACTTTTGCCAATTATTGAATATGCTACAAAACAAGTATCATTTTTTGCTTTGTAAATTCCGTTCATTTGGGCAAAAGATAAGTTTACGATAAAAACAAGAAACCCAAAAACTAAAATAATTAAATACTTCAACATAATAATATCCCTAATTTTGTGTTATTGACAATGACGATAAATATATATTTTTTATTAATTTATGTTTCAATTAAATGCGAATCAAAAAATGTTGAATACAAAAATCGATTTTCGTGATCCCAAATATTTTATAAATCGAGAGATCAGTTTATTGGATTTTAATGAACGAGTTTTATACGAAGCAATGGACGAGCGACATCCACTATTGGAAAGACTAAAATTTTTGGCAATATTTGGGTCGAACATTGACGAATTTTTTATGATCCGAGTTGCTGGATTGAAAAGTCAGTTGGATTCGAACATTAATGAATTATCATATGATGGTAAAACTCCAAAAGAACAATTGGAGGAAATTCGCAAGAAATTAATTCCAATGTTCGAATTGCATACAAAAATTTTAATGGATGATGTATTGCCCAAACTTAAAGAAAAAGGAATCGAAATCCACAAATACAATACCCTATCGCACGAGGATAAAGTTTACCTTAAAAATTACTTCTTCGAGAAGATTTTCTCGGTGCTCACACCACTAAGTTTTGGACCTACAAATCCTTTTCCACGACTTTTAAACCGAAGTTTGAATATTGCTTTTATTTTAAAAGATAACTTAAAAGGAAAGGTCGAAAAGAGATACTCGTTTGTTCAAATACCAACAACAATTCAAAGGTTCGTAAGATTACCCAAAAAGAAAGGTCATCACTTTGTTTTAGTTGAGGAAATAATCAAGGCAAATGCTGAACATTTATTTCCAGGTTTGGAAATCGAGGCATCCTATAACTTCCGTGTCACACGCGATGCTGATATCGAAATTGCCGAAGACGAAGCAGAGGATTTATTACAAGAAATCAACGAGCAGCTAAAATTGCGTCGCTGGGGTATGGCAGCAGTTCGATTGGAAGTTGGAGTGAAAATGCCAGCCGAATTGCTGAATCTTATAACCAATTATTTAGAGCTTACCCGCGACGATGTTTATATTCACAAACGTCCGCTAAATGTTCCTGATTTTATGAAGTTATTGGAATTGGATATGCCCGAATTAAAGGACAAACCATTTACTCCAGCCATTTTGAAAGAATTTGATAGTAAGAATAAAAATATATTTCAAGCAATATCGGAAAATGATTTTCTTGTCCACCATCCTTATGATTCTTTCTCGAATAGTGTGTTAAAATTTTTGAACGAGGCAGCAAGCGATCCCGACGTTGTTTTAATAAAAATAACACTTTATAGGACTGGAAAAAATTCACCAGTTATCGAGGCATTGAAAAGAGCTGCCGAAAACGGAAAATCTGTGATTGCGTTTGTGGAACTCAAAGCAAGGTTCGACGAAGAGAACAACATTGTTTGGGCAAGAGAATTGGAGCAATCCGGTGTTCACGTAGTTTATGGAGTGCCACGGCTCAAAACTCATTGTAAAGTTCTAATGGTAGTTCGTAACGAAGGTGGAAAGTTCAAAAACTATTTGCATTTATCAACAGGAAATTATAATCAAACAACTGCAAGATTATATACTGATATCGGCTTTTTTACTTCTGATGTTCATTTTGGATTTGATGCTACTCAATTGTTTAATTACCTAACAAGTTATTCTCATCCCCAAGAATGGAAAGAGTTTATAGTGGCACCCATAACTATGTATAACAAACTGATGGACTTAATCGATAGAGAAATAGCAACATCTACCCCCGAAAATCCAGGATTAATTTTTGCCAAAATGAACCAGCTTGCCCATCGCGAAGTCATACCAAAATTGTATGAAGCTTCGCAAAAGGGAGTTCAAATAAAGTTACTTGTGCGGGGAGTATGTTGTTTGTTGCCAGGAGTACCGGGTGTGAGCGAAAATATCGAGGTACGCTCAATCTTGGGACGTTTTTTGGAACACTCTCGCATCTTCTACTTCAAAAATGGTGGAAACGAAGAATTCTATCTTTCGAGTGCAGATTGGATGAGCCGTAATCTACACAATCGAGTTGAATTGATGTTCCCAATTTATGAACCACATTTACGTAAGCAACTTTGGGATATTTTAGAGGCAAATTGGCGAGATAACTGTAAATCTTGGCGACTTATGCCCGACAAAACTTATCAAAAATTAACTCCAAGAGATGGCGAGGAACCCTTCATTGCACAAGAATATTTTTTGAATAAAAACCAACGAAATTCCAAAAACCAAAGGACCACCAAATGATAAATGGGAAAAAAATAGCTGTAGTTTTACCCGCTTATAATGCAGAAAAAACATTAGAACAAACATATTCCGAAATTCCCCAAGATATAGTTGATTTTATTATTTTAGTTGATGATTATAGCCACGATAATACAGCCGAATTAGCAAAAAAATTAGGTATAAAGCACGTTTTTAGGCACGAGAAAAATTTAGGCTACGGAGGAAATCAGAAAACTTGTTTTAACGAAGCATTAAAATTAGGCGCCGATATAATAATTATGCTGCATCCCGATTATCAATATACTCCCAAATTAATCCATTCGATGGCCTACCTGATTGCAAATGGTGTTTATCCTGTTGTTTTTGGTTCTCGTATTTTGGGTATGGGAGCCCGCAAAGGTGGGATGCCACTTTATAAATACATTGCTAATAGGTTCCTTACTTTGTTTCAAAATTTAATGATTGGACAAAAACTTTCGGAATATCATACTGGATATAGAGCCTTTTCGGCTGAAGTTTTGAGGAATGTCGATTATATTGGCAACTCCAATGACTTTATCTTTGATAACCAAATTGTTTCTCAAATTTTTTTTAAAGGTTACGAAATTGCCGAAATCACTTGTCCAACAAAGTATTTTCCCGAAGCTTCGTCTATTAACTTTACTCGAAGTGTGAAATATGGCCTTGGAGTTCTAAAAGTTTCTTTTTTGCATCTTTTAGCACGATTGGGAATTTATAAATCGAAAATGTACAAATAATTTTTTCGGAAATTATTATGAAATATATAATTACAATTATTCTCTCCTTTGTAATTGTTCAATGTCAACTTGTGAGCAATCAAGTTGTTTTGAACTACGATATATCGGTTGCTCTAAAACCAAGTTTACGAAGTTTAAGTTCAACAACAATTATTACATTCAATTCAACAGTGCCAAAAAAATTGAATTTCGATTACTGAAGTCACTGAAAATAGTTAGTATAACAGCTTTGGGGTTTGATTTTGATGAAAATACAAACGACCAGAACTATCGTTCGATAACTTTTACTCAACAAAATGAAGCGGAAAAATTCAAAATTGTTTTCAACTTCGATGGTGAAGTCTTTAATTTGCCAAAGGAAACTAATTTAAATCAAAGGCACTCTAACTCGTTGGGGATAATTTCGGATAAAAGTAAAGAAGGTATATATTTACCAGCTGGTTCGTTCTATCCTTATCCAGTTGGGGATTTTGTCGCCAATTTCGATATCGAAGTAATGATTGATAAAGACTATTTTGTTGTTTTAAGCGGGAATAAGATTGAAGAAAGATCTTTCGAAAACAAAATTATTTCTAAGTGGGCAACTCCTTTTCCAGTCGATGAAGTAACAATTGTAGGTGGTAAGTTTCAAAAGTATACTCGTGATTATGATAATCACCATTTTAATTTGTTGACCTACGAAGCTACAAATTTAGCAGATAAATATTTGGATGCAATTATCGAACACTACAAAATATATACTGAGTTGTTTGGTGATTATCCGTTCAATGAATTCAGTATTGTCGAGAATTTCTTTGCTACTGGTTTTGGAATGCCGGGATACACCTTGCTTTCGGGTAAGTTGCTTGCAATGCCTTTTGTTGCTTTGTCGCCCGGTTCGCTTGCCCACGAATTTGTGCATAATTGGTGGGGCAATAGTGTTTATGTGGACTACGAAAAAGGTAATTGGTGCGAGGCTTTAACTACTTTTAGCTCGAATTATTACTATAATGTTTATAAAAATAAACAAAATGAACAAATAGACTGGCGAAAGAAAGCGTTGTTGGCAATTGACGATCTGCCAGCGGATAGGAATTATCCCGTAATTAAATTCAGATACCAACAAGATATGATGGATGCTGTAGTTGGTTATTCAAAAGGTGCGTTTATTTTTTACGAAGTCTATAAACTAATTGGAAAACAAAACTTTTTTGATGCATTAAGGGATTTGGCTAAAGAATTTCGAGGTAAGCGGGCATATTGGAATGATATCATAAACCTTTTTGACAAATACACACCACAGAACATAAAAAAGGACTATAACATGCGCAATATAGTAAGTGATTGGCTAAACTCAACCGATATACCTTTGGTTGAAATAGTTGGCGATAAATCAAAAGTCGAAAACGACAAATTGGTGTTGCATATATCAAAATCAACTAATTTAGTGACAACTATAGCTTTGAATATTAACCGCAATGGAATATGGGAAGAAAAATTTGTAACGCTCAAAGATAATCTCACCAAAATTTATTTGGATAATCCAACGGAGATTGATGAAATAATTTTAGATCGCGATTTTCACAGTTTACGAAAAATGTTTAAATGGGAGAAATCGTTTACATTTAATAGAGTTCTTTCGGATAATCCTTTAATTGTAGCTCCATCCGAACAATCACCAAACTATGCGATTGCCAAAAAATTTTACGACGAAATGATCGAAAGTGGCTATAGATGCAGCTTTATTACTTCCGATAAATTTGATGAAAGAGATATCCGCGATAAATCGATAATTGCCATAGGAAATTTGAACGAGAACAAAGCAATCCGAATGTTACAAGTCAATTTGCCAAAAGAATTAGCGTTGAATAACGACGAAGTTTCCTACAATCAAGGCAAAATAGCCACAAGCGAAAGCATATTAATGGCAAACATCCAACATCCATACAATTCCGCAAAAAATGCCTGCATAATTAATTTCGACAAACTTAGTTCTTTCGATCCCCTTCGAAGATTATTTCATTATCAAAGTTACTCATTAGCACTTTTGGACATAAACAAACCAGGCAAACCAATATATTCAATTGAGATATTTCCAAATATTTATGATAAAAAGCAACAAGCTTTAAAGATACAAAAATGAAGTCGAAAGATATACCAATAACAACTGCGATTAGGCATTTGCGTTCGGCAAATGTTGATTTTGAAGCGTTCGAATACGATTATCAAGAAAAGGGAGGAACCCGTCAAACTGCTTTGGAACTCGGAGTGGACGAACATCTGGTGGTCAAAACACTTGTATTCGACGCTGATGGTTCACTTGTAATTGTTTTGATGCACGGTGATAGGGAAGTATCCACCAAGGAATTTGCACGAATTCTTGGAGTTAAAAAAGTTGAACCTGCCGACCAAAAAAAAGCAATGAATGCTACAGGTTATCAATTTGGTGGAACAAGTCCTTTTGGACTTCGAAAAAATTTGCCTATTTATATTGAAGAATCAATTTTGGAACTGCCATATATCTTTATAAATGGTGGTAAGCGTGGTTTAATTGTAAAAATAAATACAACAGATTTGGAAAAATTAATCAATTTTCAAAAAGTTAACGTTGGGATTTAAAAAGTGCAAAATTTTGAAACAAAATATCAGAAAAATAATTATGAAGGTGATTAAACTTTAAGAATTTGGAGAATGAGTTTAAGAATCAAAATATGGAAATGGTTAATAATAGTATTTGCACTTCTTTTATCTATTAATCTTACAAAAGGTGAATTCAATATATCACAATTTCTATTACAAACACAAAACATAAGGAATATAAGCAACTTTGGAACTGAATTTTACTTAACAATTCCACAAACAGTAATCAAAAACATAGGATCGAATCCAAGTGTTAAATTTGTTATTTTTTCCTACAACGAAGCATTGGTGGAATTAAGCGTTCCATCCAAATCGTGGAAGGAAAGTGTTCAAATTACCAAGAATTCCGAAAAAATTATAGAAATTCAACCCGAAATTGCTTTTCCAAGTTTTATAACCAGCCAAATACCAGCATTTAGCGAAAATGTTTTTAAAAAGGCTGCAATTCTCATCCAAAGCGACTATCCCATTGCAATTTATGCAATAATATCGGGCGACGACCAAGGCGAAGCAATGATGTTGCTTCCAGTTAGTTCTCTTGGTTGTCATTATTCACTCTCTTCGTTTATCGATCCCACATCGCAAATTGCATCGCTGATACCTTATCCTGCGATAGCTGGAATTGCAGTACCTTTCGATAATACCAGAATCACAATCAAACGCTATGGCCTTATGCTTTTTGAGTTTCCAATTTCACGAACTTTGGATGCTGGTGATTGTTGGTTCCTATATTTTGCTGGTAATTATGGTGATTTAAGTGGATTGGAGGTTGTTGCCGATAAACCAATTTCGATTGTTACTGCCAATCAGTTTGCTTATGTTCCAATTCAATTCAAGCCTGGCAATTATTTATTAGAGATGGAATTACCAACGATTTGGTGGGGAAAATCCTACCATATACCAAAATATTTGCAAAGATTGCAAAATCCCATCACCAAAGTTTATGCCAATCAACCCGAAACTAATATTTATGTCAATGGCCAATATTTATCAACATTGCTTTCGACGAGTAATCCCAGCAACTTTTTGGAGTTTCGGATAAATTCGTCTAATCCAAACGGTATTGATGTGATTTCGGCTGATAAACCAATTGCAGTGAGTGTTTATCAAACTGCCTATACCGAAGAAATTCCTAATCGCGATTTAATGTTGCCAAACAGAATTAATTTAGTGCCAATCGAGCAGTATAGCAAGTCTCTATTGATGAATGCTCCTAAATATTTGATGGACAATCCTAATACACAATTTAATTTGATATTGATAACCAAAGTTAATCTCGATGGTTCAATTCCGGATAATTTAGAAATTTCTTATTGGGTTAATAACAATAACATAAGGAAAAAAATTTCTCAGTTGCCAATATCCAACCGTAAAGAAGTTAATTATTTGGTGGGAACTCGATATCTCCAACTAACCATCCCAATTACTTTTGCGTCAAATTTCGAAATTTTTGGCGAAAGCTTTACTGCTTATATAATCACAACCGATGGCGAATCTTTTTATGGTTTTGCTGGGGGAATTAATTTCACAAATATATTTAGTGACGACCAACAACCGCCCAAACCAACTTGGACACAGTATTGTGATGGGACAGTCTTAGGAATAACTACTGATTTTCCCGATGATGACCTAATTCGCTCTAATTTAAATTTACCAATTTTTCATTCAAATGTAAGTTCAAACTTCGAAAAAGTGTTTTCGGCGGTCATTCCTGGGATTACAAAAACAATGACTTGGAACTTGAAGGTACGTAACAAAACGCAAAATGCTTTTGCTGCAATCACTTTCAGGGATTATGCCGGAAATGATACAACAATTACGATTGAGTATATTCCAAAGAATTTGCAAGTAACCCCTCAATTGATCGATTTTGGCAATGCATTGCCTGGCGAAATAATGTCCAAAGAAGTTAAAGTGAAAAATATTTCGGATACTATAATCACTATTACACAATTAGAACTAAAGCAATTAAATTCAGCTTTTCGATTGCCAAAGGATTTTAACCCAATTCAATTGCTTCCTGGACAAGATACAACTCTAAAGATTGAATTTTTTGCAGTGAAATCTGGCATCTACGAAGATTCATTAGGTGTTAATAATGCTTGCTATACTCATTTTTACACCAAATTAATTGCCCGAATCGGAGATGCTAAAATTATAGCAACTGATGTGAATTTTGGTGAAATCTTGATTAATCAACAACAATTAGCCGAAGCCCAAGTAACAAATGTTGGCGAAAATGATTTGAATATTTGGTCATATACGATATCAAATCCATCCGAAATTGCTATTGATTTTGGTAAATCAATTGATTTTGATAACCCCCTGATATTAAAACCAAACCAAAACTTTAAATTCAAAATATTAATTACACCATCCAAAGAAAAATTCTACAACGAAACCATCACATTCCATTCTAATGCAAAAGGTAGCGATAGTATCACCTATATTACTGCCAAATCCATTAAACCAGGGTTGCTAACAACTTCCTACAACTTTAATAAAGTTAGAAAAGATAAAAGCCTGAACCCAAGTTCAATAAAAATTACAAATGCAATAAAAATCGAAAATACAGGGAATGTGAATTTAACTATAAAAGAAGTAAAAATTGACCCGATTAGTATTAACCCAAACTCATTCGACATCGATTTTACAAGTGTAATTGGACGAACGCTAAAACCAAAAGAAAAAATATATCTTGATGCGAGTTTTTATCCAATTCATTTAGGCGAAAATAAAATAATTTTGGAATTTATAACTGATTTACAGCAAATCTCACGCTCAACAATTTCGGCTTTTGTTGTTATCCCAAAATTAATTATCGAAAATAATGTTTTGGAATTCGATTCAACTTTGGTTGGTTCTTTGATTAATGAGTCATTAAGAACTGTGAAAATAACAAATTTGAACGAAAACGATTGGCCTTATGCCGATACAGCAACAATTTATGACATAGTGTCATTTGATAAAAAATTGGCAACAACCAAAGAAGAATTTTTGGAATTACCTTTTTATATCAATTCCAAAACTTATAAGTTTCCCATAATAATTCCACCAGGCGAGACATTTACAATCGACTTTTTGTTTAATGCTAAACAAACTGGATGGAATACCACCGATTTACTTATCAGAACAAATGCCGACGAAGATTTGGATTTAAAATTAAAAGGATGGGGAACCGACAAGGTAGTTTCGATAAACGATTTAACGTTGGAAAGTTGTATTGGAACTATATCCGAAGGTATATGCAAAATAAGGAATAATTCCAATCAAAGTGTTGAATTAGAAAGATTGGAGCTCACAAACTCTGAATTTTTTGAAATTAGCCCAGTTCAAGACAAAATCACAATACCGTCAAATTCGGAATACAACGTTTTGGTGCGGTATAAGCCTACTTCCATAGTCAATCAAAATTCTAAATTGAATTGCTACTTTGCTGGCGATAAAATACCATCTTTAACAGCAAAATTGACAGGCAAAACAAATTATTATGAATTGGAAAGTACAATTTCACCAGTTTCACAAAATGTTTTGGTTGGCGATCAAATAAATGTTCGATTTATTATTTTGCCATTTAATGAGAAAGTAATGCAATACGAAAAAGAAATTCACATCAAAATCAATTTTAATGAAGAATTTTTGAGTATCAAACCAAATTCAATTAGATTAGGCAAGAATTTAAATGGCAAATGGAAAATAACAAATCAAGCTAATCAAAGAAAATTTGGCGAGTACGAATTTAATATAGTGAGTTTGAATGGTAATCAGCTAGTTGAGCCGGGTGAATTCATAGAACTCAGTTTTGGAACATATTTGCCCCATAACCAAATTAATACTGGAACAATTACCATCGAAGTTGATCCAATAAATAACAACTGCATTGATTTTAAAAAACAAATAGCCACCGTAAATGTTATTATAGGTTGTGGTGGTGAGTTGCAAAAATTCATAGTCAATAGCGATAATTATTTTCTCAAAATTTATAATCCCAAAAACAATTCGAACAATTTATTGATCGAATATGGAATTGCCTTCGATGATTTCACTCAATTATTGATATTTAATTCAATTGGCGAAAAAGTGGTAGAATTGGTCAACAACCAAATTAAAGCCGGAAAATACACAAAAGAGTTGGATATTACCAATCTGTCGAGTGGACTATATAATGTTTATTTGAAATCGGGAGAATTCATCAAAACGGAAAAATTATTAATCAACAAATAAAAAATACAAATTATATTTTGTAGAAATAATTTTTTTTCGTAATTTTGTTTTCCTATAAAAATTAGTAATGAAAAAAATGTTAGCATTAGTCGAAATAGCAGGTGGTCAATTCGAAGTCGAGAAATCCAAGAAATTGATTGTTCCTTTACTCAAAGGAAACGAAGGCGACATAGTTGAATTCAAGAATATATATTTATTTAACGAAGATGGCAACCTAATTATTGGTCAACCTTATGTTGATGGAGTTGTCAAAGCAAAGATTTTGGGCGTTAAGAAAGATAAAAAAATTCTTGTTTTTCATAAAAAACGTCGCAAGGGATACCAAAAACTAAACGGACATCGTCAAAAGTATACCCAAATTGAAATAATTGACATTGTAAAAAATTAAGAGGAAAAAATGGCACACAAGAAAGGTGGTGGTTCATCCAAAAATGGACGAGACTCGAATGCACAGCGTCGAGGCGTTAAGAAATTTGGTGGAGAATTTGTTAAAGCGGGCAATATCATTGTCCGTCAGTTAGGCACCAAATTCCACCCTGGAAATAACGTAGGGTTGGGTCGTGACTATACCATTTATTCACTTATAGATGGCTATGTAAAATTTGAATGGAAAGATAAAGAGCATAAAAGAATTAGCGTCTATCCTAAGGAATCAATTAATTGATATTTTTTCATAGAAATCTCCAAATAACTGAGGCTGACTAACAAGTCAGCCTTTTTAATTTTGAAATACCATTTAATTTTTCATCATCAAAATTTTGGAGATTCTTCGCTGCACGCATAATGACATTGCAATACATCTAAATAAAAAAACATCGGATGTACTTAAAGCATCCGATGTTTTTAGATTATTTAAAATAAATAGTTATTTCTTTTTGACTACTTGCACACTTGGAATTAATCCATTTTTCTCAACAACCGAAACATTGCGGAATGGCCTATCCATATTTGGATGGTGCATAGGAATGTCCATTTTTACTTTGTGGCAAATTTGACATTGATAATTGGTGCCAATTGGGTAGGGTGTTTTTTGGTATTGCAATGGTTGAATGTTGTCGTGATTGGGATTAACTAAATTTTTAGTAGGATACATTGCATGTGGAGAGTTGTGGCAAGCAATACATTGAACAAAATCGGCTTCGTCTTTTCGGTTTTTATACAAGGCAGCAGCATTGTTTGTCCATTTATTAAAGCTTTTGAAGTTTGGTTCGGGTTTTTGGTAATCGATATGGCAATTTTGACAATCAGGCAATTGATGCCAAGATTTGCGTGGTTTTATGTCAGCAATAGATTTTACTTCAGTAAGTTTGAGATTTTTGATTAATCTTTTGGCTGTTCGGGTGCTATCCAGTTCACGTTTAAGTAGGGCAGCGGCGTGGTCGTCGATTTTGCCATGACAGTTGGTGCAATTCAAACCAAGTTGTGCGTGGATATCACGGTTGCATTTTGTATTGCCAATACCTGAACTTGGATGACAGGTAACACAAGCAGCTTGTCCCTCCAAAAACATATAGTTAGCGTGCCAACCGTGCATTGCTGTCGAAAAGCTATTGTGTCCTGGTTTTCCCTCAGCTTTGAGCAATGGATCGGGATGACAGCTCTGACACATTACGGGTCTGCCTTGTTTAGCAGAATCCAACAATTTTGTTCCACTCAACCGGTCGTGTGCTGCCAAAATATTGGTTGCTGTTTCGTCGCTTAATCCCGAGACGTTGTTGACTCGCCAGCCTCCTCCGTGACAAGTTCGGCAGCCCATCTCGGTAGATACAGGAGCTACTACTTTGGTCTGCTGCAAAATTTTACCAGTTGATTTATCTTTGGCTGTAATCGTAAATCGTGGATATGGATTATAAGTTCCATCCTCCATATAAGGAAGAACAGGTATACCTTTGGCTACAAATTTGCCTTCTTTTGCGTCCCAATCTAAGGTGCCTTTCAGCCCTTTTTTGGTCAAACCGATATTTTTTTGGATTTTCTTACCATAAAACACTTCGGCGAAATCCCAGAATTGAATGAATTTTGATGGATTTTCGAATCCTTTTTCCACTTCGTAGGTGATTTCGACGCCTTCGGAAACTATTGTTGGTGTTTGTCCGCGCTTAATAAGTAAAGCTTCTAATATGTTGCCTGGTGGAAGAAACATAAACATTTTATAATTATCAGTAATACATTTCATTCCTATGTCGTTCCACGAAAGCAATACATATTCATCTTTTGCTGGATCGAAAGGTGGTATATCTAACTCAACTGGTTTTGGCTCAAATCGTTCGAGTTGGGTAATTAACTCCTTGCCTTGCAATTCTTTGGCAATGAACGCAGCTAATGCTTCCATCTCGGCTTTCGTTCCCATAAATCGAGGCATATAATCCAGGACTTTACCTTGTCCATAAATTTGGGATATAATTCCCATATAAGTCAAATTCTTTGTCTTCTCGACAATATCATTCTTTATACCACGAATTGTGTGACACGAAAGGCACTGCAGATTGAATATTTCTCGACCTGCTTGTATTTTATTTTCGTCAGTAATTTCTTTGATTGGTGTCCATTTTGCGAGCTTCAAAATACCTTCTCGATTAATCAAATCTTCATCTGATGCAAATATGGAGGTTGAATACATATAACCGTGGATAATGTAGGGTTTACGAGCATATTCACGGCTATATTCAAAACCAGCAAACCAAGCTAAACCTATAATCAAGAGAACAAAAACCATAATTCTTTGCATCGAAACCGATGATTTGATTAGGTAATATATCGAGAACAAGAATACAAGAACTGTCGAAAGAATAAGGATCCAAACCACACTGCTCATTTGTTGATTTAAAACAAAATTAGTCAATCTTGTTCCTTCTGGTATCGAATAATAATACCAAGCACCAAATATTATCATCAATGGTAAAGAAAACAAGAGCCATTTGGAGCAATATCGAATCAAATAAATGCGAAATTCACTTTCTTTCATAAATACAGCTGTTACCAAGCCAAATATTCCAGCAACCATCGTCATTACGAATGTGCGGAAGAACAATGATGGGAAATATGTTGGATTGAAGAAGCCAGACCAAAATGATTTGTTTTGTAACCAGGCACCTGGAGTGAGCATATAGCTCAATATCCCATTGATTATGAACAAACTTAACCAAGCAAACAAGAAATATAGAAATGCAACGGTTAATCTATCCTTCTCGGCTAATTTATCAAATCGATAATGATAAATTAACAAAGCGGTTATTTCGCCAACGAAGAACACCCATTCAATTGCCCAACCAAAAACAAAAGTATGAATTAAAGATGAAGTTGCTGCAGGATTGGCCAAAGCAATAATAAACCAAATTCCAACTCCAATAACTCCACCAAAAACCATTGTGAGCAACAAAAAGAACCAAGTGTGTTTTTTAACATATTCACGTAATTCCAAATTATTCTCGCGGACACTTTTTCTGTCGGTCCACCACAGGAACGCTCCACCACCAACTGCAAGATGGGAAATATAAACGTGCAATATAGATATGATTGCAACTAATGTTCCTGCATTCAAATAATATAATTCCCAAATTGGATAGTTCATTATTCTGCCCTCCCTGCTGTTTTAAAGAAACCAACTTTTATCATATACCAAACAGAGTATAAACCGATGAGTAAAATAACAACAAACAAAGAAAATACAAACCACTGTGGGTCGACTTTTAAAGACGACAACGAAAAGTTATCTTCTAAATACATCATTCTTAGAAGATATCGAGTGATAATCATAAAAACTAATGTTAAAAGCAAATGCGATAATGTTGCAATATATTTTCCCAAAAAAGCAAATACCATAGCACCAATACCAGCAGCAATTCCGATAAGCAAAATTATGCTGCTTATCAAATCTCGCCCAATCAAATTCATCATTTGTTGTTCAGGTAACGAAAATAAATACCAAAATCCAATTACAATTTGGAATGCAGTTCCAATACCGAAAATTTTTAGTCCTTCACTAATTTTTTTGTCTTTATCAGCACATTCTTTTTTAAAATTGTAAATTGTTGCGTAAAACAATCCTCCAATTGCAAGAGAAGCAAAAAAGAAATGGAAAAATCGTGGGTATATTGATAAATCTGATAAGTTGAGAATTGTTCCATTGCGATTATCAAAATATTGCGTCCAAGCCTCAGGTTTTTCCATCAATGAATTATTCGCAACAAGTATGAAACCAATGTAAAGAACAAAAAGTATTAATAACGCAAGGGATAATTTGGCTAAGCTCTCATTACTCTCCATCTTTTTGTAATGAATATATGCTCCGTAATATGCAAAAACTAATAATGGGATAATCAGAATCCAAAAGGTTGCCATCAAAACCGAACTTGTATAGAAAAGATGGCCAAATGTAACTTGCAAAAACAATAATGGAGCAACACCCAAATTAATGCCTAAGGCGAACATCACTGGAATTTTCTTTGCAATTGGTTGATTGGTTTCTACAAATTGCTGATTTTCGTGTTTAATGAACCACCGATAGAAGATAATTAAAGCACTTCCTAATAGTGCGTTAATTATCAAAATATGAAGTAAAAACAATAATTGTTCCAGAACAATCATCAGCCAAGCAGGAGCTGGCATTGCATCCGGAGTTGGTATTAAGTTGTTAGGAGTCATAACACCTCCATTTTTATTTTATTGAATTTTTACGTAACATAGTTAATGATATCACAAATATCAAAATCAAGGCAATTAAAACACCCATTTCGATAATGTAGTAGTAAAACATTTCGTGAAGATATGCGATTTCGACGCTTATTATCAGAATACGACGAACTGCTGCAATCAAGCCGATGATTATAAATGGTTGACAACTGAGTATGTGTTCGTTTATCGAAATTTTAACAGTAATTAGAATTTCGATTATCATCAATAGGAGTAATGTTTTGGAAATAATTTCGATTATGATTTTTACGGAAGGTTGTGTTGTCGAGAAAGTAAAAATTGAATAAACCTCGTCGATAATTAGCAAAATTGCACTAATTATAAGGAAAAGAACGATGATTACTAAAATTGAATTTTCGACAATGTTGATTACTTTATCAATTGTATTTTTGCTGAGCATTGCAGTGCTCTTTTTTTTGCAAAAATACAATTTTTATCGATTAATTGTTCATCTAACTAAAAAAAATTATTAATAAAATTAATATTATTACATAGTTTAAGTAAAACTAATTAAAAATTTATTCATACCTTAATGCTTCAACTGGGTCTAATCTTGCAGCTCTCATTGCAGGAAGAACCCCCGAAAGCAAACCTAATACCACCGAAATAATCACCGAAATAATCACCCATTTTACAGAAACTGTGAATGATGTACCCAAAACTATACCCAACATTCCACCACCAAATACACCCAATAAAATTCCGAAAAGACCACCCAACATAGTTAAAACAATTGTTTCGGAAATAAATTGAATTAATATCCATCGCTTTTTTGCTCCAACTGCTTTGCGAATTCCAATTTCTCGAGTTCGTTCCTTGATTGTAATAAGCATAATGTTTGCGATACCCACTCCAGCGGCAATCAAAGCAATCAAACCCGAAAACACACCAAAATAGGTCAGATAACCAGTTAGACTGCTGAATTGGTCGGATAATGATTCGTTAGTTTGCACTTCGAAATTATTTTCTTGCCAAGGTTTTAGGTTGCGAACAATGCGCATTTGTCCAATAGTCTCGTCCAATATGTAATTGAACGAAATTGGGTCGTCGGTTCGGACAATCAATACCAGATCTTGCTCCCACTCGGAAGAAAAATAAGTAAGGTAATTACTTATAGGTATTAATACTACATTGTCCTGACTTTGACCGAGCAAGGCACCTTTGGGCTTGAGTGTTCCAATAACTGTATAGGATTTATTGTTAATCTTAATATTTTTGCCAATAACATTTTTTTCTTTAGGAAAAATTTTAACTATAACATCGTTTCCAATTATTGCATAGTTAGAAGAGTTTTCAATTTCATTTTGCATAAAAGGTCGGCCGTCCAATATTTCCACATCCGATATAGTAAAATAATTATGATCAACACCTGCTAAAATCACATCGGGATCGGTTTCTAGTGTGCCAGACTTTATAGTATAACCAGGGGATTTGGCACTTGCCGATACGATTGCATAGTCTTGCACTCTATCTTGCAACTCAAGGTATTGACGATAGGTAATTACGGGACGGTTGCGGTATTTCCACCAATCGTGTCCACCCATTTGAATTGCAGGCATTCGTGTGATGAAAAAGGTGTAGCGACCCAAAGATTCGATTTGTTCATTCACAGTGCTATCAATAGAGTTGACTAATGAGCCCGAGAAAGTTATTGCAAAAACTCCTATGGTGATACTCAACAAAGTGAAAAAAGCCCTCAACTTTTGAGTTCGAATTGAATCCAATGCTTGGTATATTATATCGTATATTTTTTCCATTATTCATACCTCAAAGCAATAACTGGATCGAAATTGGATGCTCTTATGGCAGGTACTAATCCAGCAAATATACCAACAATGATGGAAATTATTGATGCAATTATCAACAAATCCAATGGCATAAATGGCGATAGGAATTCAACTTGTGGAATATATTGGATTACAATTGTTCCCGTAACATATGCAATGAGCGAAGTAAAGAAAAAAGATATTATTGCACCAAATAAGGATAGAAACATAGATTCGAATATTATTTGTAGAAGGATTTCGCGCTTTTTTGCTCCAAGTGCTTTTCGGATGCCTATTTCGCGTGTTCGTTCGAATATGGAAACAAACATAACATTCACAATTCCAATAATACCAACTATAAATGATAGCAAAGTCATTCCAATACCAACAGACCAAACTACAGTTCTAATAACTTTCACTTGTTCTTCAAATGCCTTTGTTTCGTTAATCGAAAAATCATTCTCTTCACCGGGCTTTAGGTTTCGTATAATTCGCATTTTACCTTCTACTTCTGCTCGGGCATTATCCAAATTTGCTTCGGAACCGGCTTTAACAGCAATCGAAAATGTTCTGCGAAACTTTCCAAAAGTTTTTAAAAAGGTAGATAGCGGCATATATACTATATTGTCGATAAAGTCAAAAAATGTTGTTCCTTGCTTTTTGATTACTCCAATTACCAAAAAGTTATGTCCTTCGATTTTGATAGTTTTTCCTATTGCATCTCCTTTTGGGAAAATCGTTTCGTAAACTTTCCAACCCAAACAAACAACATTAGCAGAATACTGATCTTCGTTTTGACTAAAAAATCGCCCATATTCGACCGTTCCTCCGGGAGTAAAACCAAACTGATAATAAGTTCCTTGGGCAGTAATACCTTGGTATTTATTTGGTCCATATTTAATTTCGGCTTGCCAGCGACGAGCAACTGGTACAGCCAATTCCACATTTCGTAGCGATTCGATTAATTTATTGGCTTGTTGTAATGTTATGTTTGGTCGATTCCGCACTTCCTTCCAAGATTTTCCTCCCGACCAATCGTGTTTGTCCACATACATAACATCGACTCCCATCATTTTGAATGAATCACTCATTGCCTTGTCCAAACCCGATAGAACCCATCCCATCAACAAAACAAAAGATATACCAATCACCACACCAAGAGATGCCAAGAACGACCTCAGGCGATTGACTTTGATCGAATCCAATGCTTGTTTGAATGCTTCTCTTATTTCGTAAAATTTAAACATCACACAAAAATTGGATTTGGATTACGAAAATCATCAATAATAACTCCATCACGTAATTTAATAATTCGGTGGGCGTGTCGGGCTATGTCTTCTTCGTGCGTTACTAAAATTATACTATTGCCTTTTTTCCATAAATCTGCAAAAAGTTTCATAATTTCCTCACCAGTTCGAGTATCTAAGTTTCCAGTCGGTTCGTCCGCAAAAATCAAATTTGGGTTGTTGACCAATGCACGAGCAATTGCAACACGCTGCCGCTGTCCTCCGGACAATTCTGTGGGCTTGTGGGTCAATCGGTCTCCCAACCCAACATCTTGCAATGCTTTGATTGCTCTTTGGTGCCTTTCTTCTTTGGATACACCAGAATATATCAAAGGCAGTTCTACATTTTTTATACAATTTGCTCGTGGTAATAAATTAAAAGTTTGGAATACGAACCCAATTTTTCGATTTCTTATCTCGGCTAATTGATTATCGTCTAATGAACTTATGTCTTGTCCATCCAAATAATACTTTCCATCTGTTGGACTATCCAAACAACCCAAAATACTCATCAAAGTGGTTTTGCCCGAGCCAGACGGTCCCATTATAGCCACGTATTCATTATGGTTAATCACTAAATTGATATCGTGCAGGGCTACAACTTGGGTAGCTTCCATTTGATATATTTTGCTTAATCCTTCGGTTTTAATTAGAACATTATTATCCATTAGTCTTTTTCTTTTTTGTAGTTGTTGCAGTGTTCTTTATAATTATTTTGGAGCCATCTTCTAATAGTTTGGAAATTGCTTGGAAGCTACCCGAAACAACTTCGGTGCCTAATTCCAAACCTTCGGTAATTTCGATATAACCATCATCGGAGATACCAGTTTTTACAACTTGGGATTTAACTTTATCTTTATCTCGGACAAACACAATTGTTGGTGGACGTTTTTTAACTTTGGTTTCTTCTCCATTTTGGACCTGGCGAATTCCGGGTCCTTCTTCGCTTTCATTAATTGATCGTACGGTAACTGATTGAAGTGGAACAGCAATGACGTTGTATTTTGTTTCGGTGGTGATTTCGGCATTACAACTCATTCCGGGACGTAATCTTGGGTCGGGGTTTATTAGCCGTATTTTTACACTAAAATTAGTTGATTGGTCTTGGGTTAATTGATTTGATTGAATTGCCGAATGTCCAATTTCTATAACCACACCTTTCAAAATCAAATCTGGCAAAGCATCTACTTCGACGGTTGCAGTATCGCCTTTTCGGACCAATACAATATCGTTTTCGTCCACTTCGACGATTGCGTTCATTACGGACAAGTCCGATATTCTGAGCATCTCGGTGCCTTGAAATTGTTGGGTTCCCAACACAGTTTCCCCAATTTCAACATTTCGCTTAGTAACAACACCGTTAATAGGAGAGTAGATAGTTGTTCTCTCAGCATTTTTCATTATTTGTCTTAATGATGCTTGGGCTTGCTCTAATCTTGCTAAAGCTGATTTGTAGTTCGACGACAACGCTTGATAATTTGAATTGTAATTATCGAATTCTTGTTGGGAGATGTATTTATTTTTAAATAATTCCCTTGCTCTATTAAAATCGGCTTCGGCCAATTTTAATTTTTCCAGCATAGATTCGGCATCCATCTTTGCAGCATTAACAGATGCTTTGTATTGTTCGACCATTGTTTGGACAATATCAGGTTTGATTCTAATCAGCAATTCTCCTTTTCGCACGGTATCGCCTTCTTTAACACCTAAATAAATAACTTCTCCACTTGTTTCGGGAGAAATTTTAACCTCGGTCTCGGCTTGGATCTTTCCTACGGCTGCTACTTTTTGTACTATTGTTCGTTTGCTCACTTTCTCGATAGTTACTTCGATAGGTTTGGGTTCTCTATTCGAAAACATTAATATCAAAATAATTGCAACAATTATAAGTGAAACAAAAATTATTATGTTTCTCTTCTTATTATTTTTTTTTGCCATCGATTTTATTCCATTTTTTTTAATATTCATTTGTAGTTGAAGATGCTTGTTGAATTTCGGATTTAAAGTAAATAGCAGTTCGGGTCATTCTATCGTAAATACTTTGTTTGGAGGATGCCAAACAGAATAAGAATGCACCTATGATAATCAAAGATACCAACCCAGCAATTGAATTAACAAGATTGAACCAAGTGAAAACATATACAACTTGAATTACAGAATCTAAATGCTTTAGTAAAAACCGCGCTATCAACTGCCCGTTAGTTGCAAACTTCATTGATTCATCGGCTATCACTATTCCCAACAACATTTTTCCCGGAGTTGCCTGGAAAAAGATTTCCATTGAATAATAAATAAAAGTAATCAACAAACTAAAAGGTAAAAATCCTTTTTGTAGTTCTTCCATATAAATTGGATCCATCAAATTTTGCAAAGAGAAAGACTCTATTTCGGGTAAAAAACCAAAGACAACCCCAATTATCGAAGAAATAATTATTACCAAAACAATATCTATCAATGCAGCTGCAAATCGTCGTCCAAAACCTACTCGATAATCGTAAATATTGTATTGCGGATTGTAATTGGGCAGCATTTGCCTGTATTTTTCTTGTTCTTCTTGAAATTTGTTCATTTCTTCCATATAATAACTTAAAAATTAATTTAACAAACCTATTGCATATTCGACTTCCTTTTGCGAAAGTAAATAGTAGTAATAACTATTGATTTTGTTGATTTGAGCCGATAAGTATTGACTATTTGCTTGGATTAAATCAGTTATACTAGCTGTTCCAACATTAAATCTTTCCTGTAGCACTTTGTAGTTCATTTCGGCTGCGATAAGGGATTTTTCGCTTATTTTTATTTGTTTTTCGGCTGCATCCAAATTTAAAAAAGCTTGTTCTACTTCTTTGCGAATATTTTTCTCTAATGCTTTGAGTTGGATTTGTTGGGATTTGTAATTAAATTCTGCATACTGGATTTGGGTGTTGGTTTGGAAGCCGTCAAAAATTGGTAGTGACAGATTCAAACCTATATAGCTGCGGCCTTTATCTGCAAATTCACTAAATTGGGAATTGCTCCAAGTCCAGCCACCTCCTAATTGAAGCTTAGGAAAATAATTTGCTTGTGCTGCTTTCACTTGATAATTTCGAGAATTAACCTCTTTTTCGATTGCTTTGTAATCGGTGCGGTTAGCTAATGCCTTTTGGACTGCATCCTCGAAAAATCCTATGTAATTTTTAAATCTTGAAAATTCACTCTCTTTTATATTGAATGCTGGATCATCAACATAAAAATCGACTTTTTCGTTTGGATTTAGCCCAATCAATGCCAAAAGATTTGCTCGAGCAAGATTTAGATCGTTTTCGGCACGAGCTAACTCCAATTCCAAGCCACCTATTTCGGCTTCTTTGGAATAAACGATGTTGATTGGCAATTGCCCTACTTGGTTTTTTGCTCGTATGCTTTCCAATTCTTTTTTACCTCGTTCCAAGTTGTCGCGACGAGTATCGAGTATTTTTTTCTTTGATGCATAGTCGAAGAATAGTCGGTAAATGTTTAATTTCACAAGCGATTTTGTATGTTCCAACGATAATTGTGATTTATCGTATAATTCCGATACAGACTGAAAATTGGCTTCGCGGGCAAAGCCATCAAAAAGGTTCAAACCCAAATTTATCCCCATATTGTAAGAGTTTGGCGGAGTTTCGCCAATCGGTATTAATTGACCACCAACATTAACTGTCTTGCCACCAGTAGCGTTCAATTGACGAGAATAACCCATTGTAAATTGTGCTTGTGGCAAATAATTTCCGAAAGCACTTTTAATACTTGAATTGGCTGCAATAATATTGGCTTTGGATATTAAAATATCCGAGTTTTCTTGCATTGCAATCTGAATACAATCAGATAAGGTAAATATTTTTTGGTCGTATTTTTGACTGAATAATGAAATTGAATGTCCGAATATTAAAATAAGAATGAATAATTTTTTTGTCATTAATATTTGTCTTGAATTTTAAGATTAATTACGATGGAATTTAAGATTTGTTTCAAAAATTATTAAATTACTTGTGTAGTTTGTTTTTTACAAGCAAAGCTGATAGCATTTTTTTTGCACGGAATAATGTTGCTTTAACTGTTCCCAAGGGAATTGATAATTTTTGGGCAATTTCGTTATAATCCATTTCTTGTTGGAACCGAAGAATGATGATTTGACGGAAGTTCTCGGGCATTTTTTCTAAAATAGATTGAATTGTATTTGCTAATTCTTTCTGCGAAAGGTTTTGGTCGGGTAGCAAATTTGTATCGGGTATCTGTATAATAAAGTCGTCTTCGTCATTTTCGATGGAATGTGTTGATATCGAAATAGTTTCTAATTTTCTTTTTCTCAAAAAATCAATAGCGTGGTTGGTTGCAATTTTCACTAACCACGAGGAAAAACTATATCTTTGATCGTAACTACCAAGTGCATTATAGGCTTTGATAAAAGTTTCTTGTACTAAATCCTCGATGTCCAACTCGTTACTGACAACCCGACGAATAACTGCTGTAATCATTCTTTTGTATTTCTTTTGGATTTTGCCAAAAAATTGATGTTGTCCGTTCAAAATTGCAGCAACGGTAGCAATATCCTCGGCATTGCTTTCTAATTTATCTTTGTTTTTGTCGATTGATTTCATTATTTTTTAAAATTAAGAATTTTTTTGATAAGAGCGATATCCAATTGTTTTTTAACACTTACAAAGTACAACAATGAAATTAGAATTAATAATAAAGTCGACCTTGCCAAAAAAACAAGCCAAAAGCTCGATAAAAAAGTGTGAACATAATGCTCAATAACAATTACCACAATAGTCGAAATTACCATAATAAAAATTGAATGCCATTGGTATCTTATTGGATAGACCTTACGCGAAAACAAATAAATGATAATTGCTGTTAGAAGGTATGCGATAAATGTTGCCCAAGCTCCACCATAGATGCCATAAATCGGGATCAACCATAAATTCAAAACGATATTCACCAAAGCACCCGTTCCTACTGCAATGGGCAAATACTTGGTTTGTTTTTCAATCAAAAAACCAGCTGTTAAATTTGTGAAAACACCATTAAAATAATATCCGAACATAACAATAGGAACTATTGCCAAACCCGACCAATACGCGGGATTGATGAATTTACCACCAAGAAAAGGCAATTTTACAATAAAATCCAAGGAAAAAGTCCATATAGCAATCAATACCATCGAAGCAAATGTAAAATAAGTCAATACTTTCGCAAAAAGTTGCTTGGCATCGCTATCTTTGTAATGATTTAAATAAAATGGTTTCCAAGCATATTCGAAAATAGACACAAACACCATCATTGGAATTGCCAAACGATAATTCACCCCATAGTTTGCAAGCACATCGGGAGTCGAGATATATTCCATTATTTGTCGGTCGGCAACTTGCAGAACTATTGCGGAGAAACTTGCCGGAAGAGTTGGCAGTCCAAAATTTATCATTTGTTTGAGTAAACTTACATTTATACGGAACTTGAGCAATTTAAGAATTTGAGGCAAGAAAATTATCAATGCAATGGTTGAGGAAATAAGTTGGGAAAAGATTACACCCCAAACACCTAACGAGAAATATACTAAAAAAAATATATTCATTGTTACATTTAAGAAAATTGCTATGAAACGAAGAACTGCAAATTTTATAGCGTTTCGTGTAATTCTTAGATAAGCAAAAGGAATCAACACCAAAGCATCCAAAACTGGAATCAAAGCAATAAGTTGAATCAAAGTAGGAGTGGCTTGATAGGATTGAATAAAATTTGGGATATAGTATGACAAAATAATTAATACAGTAGAGTTAATTATGCTCAAAATTAAAATAGAAATATATGCATTCGAAAATACAATGGATTGGTTGTCTTTGTCGTTAAACTCTGCGTTGTCGTTTTTAATAAATCGGAAAAATGCTGACTCCATTCCAAAGGAATAGAAAATATTGATAAAGGCAATTGCGGAATATACATAGATAATGAAAGCTAATTCGTTTTTATTAAGATAATTGGAGTAGAAAGGAGTTAATAAAAAATTTAGAAAACGACCAAGGACCATCGAAATGCCATAGACACTTGTTTCCTTGGTTAATCGTTTTAATTTGCTGTTCATACCGAAAGTAAAAGTTCAAAATTAATCATAAAAATGTAAAAAAAAAATTCAGATTTATTGTATTTTTAACAAAATTTAATTATCTTTGTAAATTAAAAAAAAACAATTTTTAATGGAGTATCCTATGAAGTGGAAAGAAAAAATTATTCGGATAAGTGCATTAGCACTTGTTCCAGCTGCAATAATAACCCTCTCGAGTTGCACTAGCAAAATCACCGAAGAACAGATGATGCAACTCCAAGAATTAAGAAAACAAGAACGTTCGTTGCAAGATGCAATTACCAACAAAAAAGGCGAACTTAACAGATTAAAAGACGAAATTAATATGCGAAAATCGGAATTACGAAGCTGCGAAGGCGAAAGAGACTTGATTAAACAACGATTGTCCCAATGGCCAAATGTTTGGCCCGATTATCAACCAAATAAGTAAGGAGAATAACTATGAAAAAAATATCATTTTTATTAATACTCATTTTAGGTTTTGGTATTACTCTTGCACAAACTCCACTTCCACCAGCATCCAAACCTGATGCTGAATTAACCAAGAAAGAAGCAGAGGCAAGAATATTGGATTTCAAAGCAAGAGTTGACAATTTGTCAAATGATTTAAAGAATTTAGAAGACCAAGTTAACCAAGCAAAGAACGAATTAGCAGATTTAAAACAAAAATATGTAGATTGCCGTAAAGAAATTTTAAATCTGGTTGGAGCAACAGATGCCGATATCGAGGCATTTCGTCAGCAACTTGGAACACTTCAAAACAAGGTAAATACATTAAAATCTTTGTCGAACGATGCATTAATCGACAGACAAGATGAAGTTAAGGATTTAGAAAACCAATTAAATCAACTTCGGGGTAACAAAATTTCTGTTATTCCCGAGTTTTACGACAAGATTATAGCATTGGCACGCGATATACGAGGTTTGTACCGGGAAAAGAAGATTACTACCTATACTGTTGGCACTTGGGCCGAAAATCGTGATTGCTTGTGGAATATTGCTGGTAAAATGGAAATTTATTCTGATCCATTATTATGGGTGAAAATATGGCAAGCTAATACTGATAAAATCAAAAATCCTGATATTATCTTTCCAGGACAAGTATTAACCGTGCCAACTAAGTCGGATAAAACACCCGAAGAAATTAAAGCTGAACGCAAATATTGGAGAATGAAACGAGCCCAAATGTCACAACAATCTGAACAAACTCCTACTAAAGCAGGTGAATAAGAAATTTTTATTTCGATTTTAACTATTAATACAAACCTCACTGCCTTCTTAAAGTGGAGTGAGGTTTTTAATTTAAAACGATTGGATTATGGAATTAATTGAGAAAAAGATTGTATTCGAAGAGAAGGATTTCTTCTCGATTTTAGGCTGGAACGACGAAAACTTGCTCTTGGTCGAAAAAAGTTTTCGGAGTGCGATTAATGCCCGAGGCAATACAATTATCATCAAAGGTCCTATCGAGGAAATTACACTTATCGAAAAAGTATTTAACGAGCTTGCTTACATGGTTAACCGAAACGGTGTAATTTCCAAAGATGATGTTTTGTCGGTTATTAGCTTGTTCCAACATACTTCCGAAAGCAATCCTACTAACCAATCCAGTAGTACTCAAAAAAATAATATCATTCTCCACACAGCCAAAGAAGTGATCAAAGCAAAAACCAAAAATCAAATAAAATATTGTGAGAGCGTCCTGAAAAACGACATCGTTTTTGCGATAGGTCCTGCTGGTACTGGAAAAACTTTTTTAGCTGTTGCAATGGCAATTGCTGCGTTGCGTCGAAACGAAGTATCGAAAATAATTCTTTCGCGTCCAGCAGTCGAAGCTGGTGAATCTTTGGGATTTCTCCCTGGCGACTTACAGGAAAAAATTGATCCCTATATTAAACCACTTACCGATGCTTTACAGCAAATGCTCACACCCGAAAAATACAAATCAATGCTCGATAAAGGTATAATCGAAATTACCCCGCTTGCTTATATGCGAGGTAGGACCTTGAATTACTCTTTTATCATACTGGACGAAGCCCAAAATGCCACTATTACCCAAATGAAAATGTTTTTAACGCGATTGGGAGCATATTCCAAAGCAATTATTACAGGTGATATAACCCAAATCGACTTGCAAGATCCAAAGCAATCTGGTTTGATAAATGCAAAAAATATCCTTAAAGATATCGAAGGTATTGATTTTGTTTATTTCGACGAAAAAGATGTCGTTCGCCACAAATTAGTAGCCGATATTATCAAAGCATATGATAAACACAATTCACAAAAAAATTGATTGATGTTTGATTTGTTTAATATTGGATTTATCAATTTTACTTTACTCGATTTTGTTGATGTTACTTTGGTTGCCATCATAATCGGGGGAATTTATTATGCCCTAAAAAATACAATAGCTATAAAAATTCTTTTTGGTTTAATTTTACTGATTTTTCTATCTTTCGTAACCGAAACAGCAAATTTAAGGTCGTTGAATTGGATTATCAAAACCATATTGAACATTTGGTTGATTGGGTTTATCATTTTATTCCAGCCCGAAATTCGTAAAGCATTAGTTATGCTCACTAAATCCCCAATTTTTCAATGGTTTGTCAAATCCAAAATGAACGAAACTATCGACGAAACACTCGACGCAGTTCGTGAAATGTCGAGTAAGCATATTGGTGCCTTGATCGTTTTTCCAAAAAGTCAAAATGTGCAAATGACAATCGATACCGGTATACCCATCCAAGCAAGCGTAACCAAAGAATTATTATTATCTATTTTCAACACCAAATCACCACTTCACGATGGAGCCGTTATTATCGACAACCAAACAATAGTTGCAGCGCGATGCATTTTGCCATTGTCCAACACATCAAAATACGAAGGGCATAATTTAGGCACCCGACACCGAGCTGCACTCGGATTATCCGAACAAGTTGATGCAATAATTTTAGTTGTTTCCGAAGAAACTGGTTGGATTTCCTTGGCTTACGAAGGGAAATTGGAATTGAATATAAAATTAGAAAATCTTCGGGATTTATTATCTTCTTTACTTTCCAAATAATTATTTCATCATTATAAATGCAGCCATCCTTCCCGAAAGATCTTTATCTCGTCGATAAGAATGATAGTTGAAATCCGAAATCGTCGATTCTAATGATATTTCAACGTGATTTTCTAAAATTCCGCAGTTTTTCAATTGATTTTTTATCGCCGATTTTAAATCCAAGAGATATTTCCCATTTTCTTTGTTTGTGATGTATTCTGGAAAATACTGAGCCACATCCCAGCCAACTTCGTAATCTTTTTCGCCTGCACAAGGAGTTATCCAAACCATCATATCTATTGGATTAGAACGGAAATTTTCAACTACTTTCCGGATAGTTTCGCCTACGATATTGAGTTTTGTTCCCTTCCAGCCCGAATGAATAGCTGCGATGATGTTTTTAACTGGGTCGTGGACCAACACACCGCAACAATCTGCAAGCGAGACAACCAAGCAAACTCCTTTCGTGTTGGTAATCATTGCGTCTGTTTCGCAAATTGGGAAATTGGATGATACGACATTTGCACAATTGCCGTGAACTTGTTTCTGAATTATTAAGTTTTGCCTATCAATGCCTAATAATTGAGCAAGAAATTTTCGATTTTGTTCTATTTGTTCATCATCAAAAATATTTGCTTTAGAAATCGAAAATCCATATGGTGGGAATTTCTCTAAATTTCTAAGTGTTAGACCAGCCTCAATTTTTTTGTTGTCGAAAATATTCGGTTTTTGTATGTCGATTTTTTTTAATTTTTGCATATTTATCGATTTTTATTAAT
>Ga0138355_1090874_pt1 | contig 27374 bp, 29 predicted proteins | sample YNPNP_1300MetaT_FD_101540 | JGI IMG/M metagenome (GOLD analysis project Ga0138355, IMG submission 101540) | Anoxygenic and chlorotrophic microbial mat microbial communities from Yellowstone National Park, USA - YNP NP_1300 MetaT (Metagenome... ...
AGGGTCTTGCCGCCAGTTGCAACCGGTGCACAGTCGTTGGGTCGATCCATCATCGTTCCAATAAACGCGGGATGAGTTGAGCGAAATTGCAAGGCCGGGTGCGGATGTCCAGTTGGGGTTTTATTAACCCGTCCGCCAAAAAGACGCGGATCGCTCCTGAAGACCTCCCCCGCCAACGCATCCGGTAGGATGCGGCTTTGGCCGCGATCTTGGCGGTTGAGGCGGGAGAGACGCATGAATCGCGCCTTACGGCGCCCCTAACAAATCACCCGACCCGCTCCTCCGAGATCTACCTTGACAGGGCCAGGGCTTGAAAGCGTTCTAGCGTTCACGCCTTCCAGGAAGACTGCTCGAGGCGTGGTGCAGCCTTTTGGCCCGATGGTCTTTATAGGCAGCCTTAATAATACCCTGCAGACGTAGGATCAAGGGACTGGATGGTCCTGGTTCGACCCGGCCCCACGCCGACCGATAGCGCTCATCGTACTTGGCCAGGAAACCCATATCGTCCTCGAAGGACGCAATAAGCCTGGCAGGATTTTAAGTCTGGATTCCCGGCTCTGTTAAACTGCGTTGTTCGGGGGACACTGTGTCCAGTCCTCACCCAAAGGCACGACCCTGGGTCGTGTGCCCGGCAGCACCTCATGTCAGCCATTCGCGTCCGATCATCTATTCGCCATTTCCGCCTGCGTCCGATTTTGGTCCTGAGTCTGCTCCTAGGCAGACTTTTATTCCAACCGGCCACTGCTCAGCAGACGGCGGCTGAGGCCATGGCGCACGCCATCGCGCGCATGATGGAGAGCATGGGGTTTACGGGTCAGGTCGAGCCGCGCAGTCCAGCGCCGGTCGCGCCGCCCGCCCCGATGGGGATGCCGTCCTGGGGGATGCTGGGCCAGATGCCTGGTGCCGCGGCGACCAGCCCCTGGGCGGGCTCGGTGTTGGAGGGGGTCTGGGAGGACAATCAGGGTGGACTCCTGATCGTCCAGGGTGGGTTTTATCGTCTCTATGCGGCCTGTCGGGGCTATATCGAGGGCGAGATCCGGGTCTGGAGCGATCGGGTCGAGCTGAGTAACCGCGCCGAGAACTTTACCCAGACCTTCGAGTTTGCCCTGGATCAGGGGCGATTGGCCCTGCGCGACCGCAATGGCCAGCTCTACCTCTATCGCCGTCTGGTCCTGAATCCGAGCACGGCTCGCTAGCCGGCGAGCGTCTCAGGAGAAGCCCAAACGCCCCGCGATCAGGAGCACAAGCAGGCCAAACAGCCGCTTGAGGTGGGGCACCGGAAGGCGGTGTGCGAGCTGGGCGCCAAGCGGGGCGGACGGAAGGCTGGCAAGCAGCATGGCCAGCACCGCGGGCCAGTAGACGAAACCGCTGCTTAGGTCCGGCAGCCCGCTTCGCCCCCAGCCGACCAGGGCAAAACCCAGCGCGCCCGCCGCAGCGATCGGCAGTCCACACGCCGCCGAGGTGCCAACCGCCTGACGCATCTCGAGGCCGCGGCTGGTCAAGAAGGGGACCGTGAGTGTCCCGCCGCCGATGCCGACCAGCGACGACAGCAGTCCGATCACCCCACCCACGCCCGCCAGTCCCAGTGGCCCTGGCAGTGGGCGCGAGCCGTGGCTGGCGGTCGCCGCCCCCCGCAGCAGACGCACCCCGACCGTGGCGAGAAAGAGCGCAAAGACCCGTTGCAGCCAGGGACCAGAGAGCCATCCGGCCAGACCCGCCCCGGCCAGGGCACCGAGGACGATGCCAGGGGCCAGGGGTCGGACCAGGTCCCAGCGCACCCCGCCGCGTCGCTGGTGCGCGAGCATGGAGGCCGCGCCGGTGCCGAGGATGGTCGCCAGCGAGGTCCCGACCGCCAGATGGGCCAGCCAGTCGCCGCCATGACCGAACGCGCCAAAGAGCAGGATCAGGGCCGGGACCATGACGGCCCCGCCGCCGATGCCGAAGAGCCCGGCCAGCACGCCGGAGACCGCGCCCAGTGCCAGATAGGCGCTGAGTTCGATCACGGTCACCCCGGGCCGCCTTCATGGACCAGGATGGCGATCATTCGTGATGATCCTCCTGAGCCTCGCGCCGTTGCAGGGTATCGGTGCTGAACTGCTGACTGAAGCGGATGATGAGGATGGCGAGGCTGATGATCAGGATCGCCGAGCTTTCATAGAGCAGCCCCTGGGAGCTCCCCTTGCCCTGGAGCACGATCAGACGCGAGAGCGCGGTGACGGCGATGAACATCGGGTAGGTGAAGGGGACGCTGCGCCGGAGGAAATAGACATTGGCCATCGCCATGATCTCGATGAAGATGAAGATCATCAGCAAATCCGCCAGCCGAATCTCGCGGATCTGAAAGATCCCCCATATCGACTGACCGATCCCGATCAGTGCAAGCCCACCGACGATGACCAGTACCAGCTTTTCGATATAGATAAAAAGGGCCGAGAGTCCTCTGTCCAAACGCGAATCAGGCGAATCCGGTGTATGCATGGCTTGGGTTCCTAGAGATAAGGGATGGATCAGTGCGATAAGCATCGAATAAGGTGTCGTATCCCTGAAATTCAGAATTGGACGAGGCCATCATGTCGAGACAGATGATCGAGACCGACCCCAGTGCCTATCGCACCTGCGACGAGATCCAGGTGGTCGAGGAGCTGGTCGAGGTCAAGGGACGCCGAGTGCTGGAACTGGGCTGTGGCGCCGCCTGGATGACGCGGCTGCTCGCGACCCGGCTGGGTGCACGCCAGGTGACGGCGACCGAGGTCGATCGCATCCAGCATCAGAAGAATCTCGCCATTCGCGACCTACCCAATGTCGAGTTTCGGTTCGGCGGCGCCGAGTCGATCGCCGACCCGGATGCGACCTATGACGGCGTGTTTTTGTTCAAGTCGCTGCACCATGTCCCGGTCGCGCTCATGGATCAGGCCCTCGCTGAAATCCGGCGGGTGCTGGTGCCGGGTGGCTATGTCTATATCTCGGAACCCGTGTATTGGGGGGCGTTCAATGCCGTCATGCGCCTCATCCATGATGAGCGCCTGGTGCGCGCCGCGGCCTATGCCGCGATCGAGCGCGCGGTCGCCCGGGGGCAGTTCCGCTGGGAGCATCAGGTATTCTACCAATCGGAGGGCGTCTATCCGAGCTGGGAGGCCTTCGCCGAGCGCTTCATCCAGGTCACCCACACCGAGCACGATCTCGATGCGGCGCGTCTGGCCGAGGTCCGCGCCGCCTTCGAGGGTCACCTGACCCCAGAGGGCGCGCGGTTCCTCAAGCCGCATCGCGTCGATCTGCTGCGCGTCAGAGACGCGACGCCATGAGCACCCGCTTGGCCTCGTTGACCTTGGCGGCCAGATAGTCCGAGCCGCCGCGATCCGGGTGGAGACGTTGGATCAGGCGCCGATGGGCGGCCTGGATCTCGTCTGCACCCGCCTCGGGCGCAAGCCCCAGGATGGCGCGCGCCTCGTTTTCGTCCATACCAGGTCGATCGGATGGCGGCGGCGCGCCTGCGTGCCCCGGGTGTGGCCTCGGCCCCTGAATGCGCTGACCGCGCTCGTGGGTCAGATAGACCTCCAGGGCCTCGGCCGACTCGGCGTCGGTGCGATAGCAGAGATCGAGCAGACCGAGCAGTTCGCTGGTCTCGGTTGCCGCGAGCGTGCGCCCGGCAAGCGGCCCGGCGCGGATCTCGCCGTCCATGTATCCTGAGAGATGGTCGATGGTCAGCAGGATGTAGTGTGTGGCCACCCGCGACTGATGCGGCCCCTGATACCCATTGGGCGAGCGGAATTCACGCACCCACATGGCCGTGGCACCCGCCACCGCGACCGGCATCAGCAGAAAATTGAGCACCGGCACCATCGACATCCCAGCCACTGCCGCGCCGAAGCCCAGGCTCAGCCAGCGCCGCTCGCTTAGCCGCCGGCGCATCTCGGCGAACCTGAGACCGTGATTGCCCATCGGATAGTCGCTGTACTCGACTGCCAGCATCCAGGCCGTATAGAGGAACCAGAGTACAGGCCCGACCAAGGGTATCAGCAGCAGCAGTAGAAAGGGGATCGCCCACAGCAGGGCATAGGCGAGCTTGCGTAGCTCATCGAGCAGGGTCGGACCCAGCTCGGCCAGGAGGCGGGCGTAATCGCCTTCCTGGGCGATGGGGCGCCCGGTGAGCAGCAACTCGACCTTCTCGGCCAGCAGCCCATTGAAGGGCGCAGCGATCAGATTGGCGACCAGACCGAAGGTATAGAAGACGATGATGAACAACAGCAGGATGAACAGCGGCCAGATGATCCAGTCAAGCCATCCCAGCCAGGTGGGCAGTCTGGATTCCATGAGCTGCATCAGTCCCTCGAATTGACCGATGCCGACATAGATGGCCGCCGAGAAGATCAGCAGATTCAGTAGCAACGGGACGAGGACGAAACGCTTGATGCCGGGGCGGGCGATGAGGCTCAGGCCCTGCAAGAGATAACCGACCCCGGCGATGGGATGGTTGGACATAGGATTTAGTGCAAACAGGTTAGGCGTTGGTTGGGGGATTTGAACTGCGACGATGCGCAGGGCGCAAAGGAGTTTGGTGATTCTAAGCGATCGAGATCCTGTGCGCGTCTGGCGTCGGTTGGAGCGAGCGTTCCAGACAGGCGCGCAGCCGTTCGGGGGCCTCTAGCAGCGGATTGTGGCCGACACCCTTCAGGACATGGAGTCGGGTGGCGGGACGATGTGCCACGACCGCGTGCGCGATTGTCTGGAAGCGCCGATCCTCGCCGCCGACGATCCAGTCGAGCCGACCTTGATAGCGCGCAAGCGCCTCCCAGGTGGCGGGCATCTCGCCCAGTCCGAGCCGCTCGAGCGCACTGGCCAGTCCTTCGGGGCTGTGACTCAGACGCCGCGCGCGCTGGCGTGCCAGGATCTCGGGCGCAAGCCGCGCCTGGGTCTTAAACAGCGGCTGGTGCTCCCAGGCCGCAACGAAGGCTTCGATGCCCTGGTCGCGCAGCAGCCGGATCCAGACCTGATCGTCCGAGCGCCGCTGTTTGCGCAGGTCTGGGTCAAGCAATCCGGGATGGGCCGAGATGATTGCGGCCAAACGAAAACGCTCGGGCGCGAGCTGGATCAGGCTGAGCGCGATCCGTCCGCCGAGCGAGTAGCCGATGACCCGGTCGATGCTCGTCGGCAGCCTGTCGAGCAGTGCCCGGATCACATCGAGATACTCGCCGGTTGGACCCGGACACGTCAGATGCCCCGGCAGATCGACCGCCAGCCGCTCCGGATCCTCAGGAAAGACGCTCGACCAGTCGGCCCCGCCGCCGGTAAAGCCGTGCAGCAGCAGACAACGGGGTTCGTCCGGACTCAGGGCGCGGTACCCAAGGGGCTGAGCTCGGTGGCCTTGTCGCGCTCGATCATGGCATAGGCCGAATGGTTGTGGATCGATTCGAAGTTCTCGGCCTCGACCCGATAGGCGAGGATGCGATCGTCTGCGTTCAGCCGCTTGGCCACGTCGCGCACGATGTCCTCGACAAACTTGGGGTTGTTGTAGGCGCGCTCGGTGACGAACTTCTCATCCGGGCGCTTGAGTAGGCCATAGAGTTCACAGGAGGCCTCGCGCTCGATCAGCTCGATCAGCTCTTCGAGCCACATGAAGCGCTCCATGCGCACCTGGACCGTGACGTGCGAGCGCTGATTGTGGGCGCCGAAGTCCGAGATCTCCTTGGAGCAGGGACAGAGGCTGGTGACGGGCACAGTGACCCTAAGCTCCATGTGCGGCTGACCATGGCGGATCTCGCCGATGAAAGTGACCTCATAGTCGAGCAGGCTCTCGACACCCGAGACCGGCGCCTTCTTGTTGATAAAGAAGGGAAAGCGCATCTCGATGTGGCCGGCCTCGGACTCCAGACGCTCGGTCATCTCGCTGAGCATGACCTTGAAGGTCGAGACGCTGATCTCGCGCTCGTGGCGATTGAGGATCTCCACGAAGCGCGACATGTGCGTACCCTTGAAGTCATGTGGGAGATAGACGTACATGTTGAAGGTCGCCACCGTATGTTGTTCGGTACCGCTGCGGTCGAGCACCCGCACCGGATGGCGGATATCCTTGATTCCAACCTTGTCGATGGCGATGTGACGGGTATCCAGGCTACGCTGGACGTCTGCGATCTCGCGGCCTTTGATGGTCGAAGCAAGCGAGTTGATCAGTGAGTCCATGAGGGTTGTGTCATCGTCGTGATACGGATGGCCGCTAGGTAGGGGCAGCAAGTGGCTTGGACAAGTCGGACCCTGCAGGATGTTCGAGTGGTCAATTCTTACGCCCCAGGAGTGCCTTGGCGATCCAGGTCAACGGCTGGGCACGTTCGCCGAAGATGGCGACCGACTCGATGGCCTCGGTGATGAGCTGATGGGCCATGGCCTTGGCCTCGGCCAGACCGACCAGGGCCGGATAGGTGGCCTTGTTGAGCGCCTGGTCGCGCCCGGCGGTCTTGCCAATCTGGGCGGTGTCACCCTCGACATCGAGTACGTCATCCTGGATCTGGAACGCCAGCCCTAGACACTTGGCGTAATGATCCAATCGATCGGCCCGGTCGGCGTCGAGTCCGCCATACGCCAACACGCCCATCTGCACCGAGGCGCGAATCAGTGCCCCGGTCTTGTGGATATGGATATTCTCCAACTGCACCAGATCGAGCGGTCTGCCCTCGGCCTCGAGGTCCATCGCTTGACCGCCGACCATGCCGCGTGCCCCGCTGGCACGGGCGAGTGCCCCGACCATGGCGACGCGCGCCTCGGCGCTCAGCCCAGGTGCCTCGGCCAGGGTTTGGAAGGCCAGGGTCTGGAGGGCATCGCCGGCCAGGATCGCCGTGGCCTCGTCGAAGGCGCGATGACAGGTCGGACGACCACGACGCAGGTCGTCGTCGTCCATGGCCGGCAGATCGTCGTGGATCAGCGAATAGGCATGGATCATCTCGAGGGCGCAGGCCGGGGAGTCGAGCAGGGCGGTCTTGAGTCCGAGCGCCTCGCCGGCGGCATAGGCGAGCAGCGGGCGGATCCGCTTGCCCCCCGCCAGCACCGTATAGCGCATGGCCTCGTGCAGGCGCGACGGCTGCACGCTCACAGGCGGAAGGATCTGGTCGAGCGCGCTCTCGACGCGCGCGGTGCAGCGCGTGCGAAATTCATCCAGGGTGTGATCAGTCATGGGCGTCGAATGGCTCTGGCTCGGCGTCTGGCCGGGGGTCGGTGAGGATCCGCACCCGTTGTTCGGCGGCCTCCAGCGCCTGTTGACAGAGGCGAGTCAGACCGATGCCGCGTTCGAAGGCCGCAAGCGAGTCCTCAAGCGTCATCTCGCCCTGCTCCAGGGCATCGACGATGGCTTCCAGCTCGGTCAGTGACTGCTCGAACGAGGGTTGGGGCGGGGTCTTGGGTTGTTTCATCGGGGGTTTGAATCCGGGTTTACAGGTACGGTACCTTAGCCCGCCTGAACGGTCAAACCGGGGCGAGCGCTCCGGCAACCCCAGTTGGATTCAACCCATCCCGTCTCTTGCATAAGTAAAGATCCACGCGTCCATGACCGGCCAGTACGATGCCTCAGCCATCGAGGTCCTCCAGGGACTCGACCCGGTGCGCAAGCGCCCCGGGATGTACACCGACACCAGCCGTCCCAACCATCTGGCTCAGGAGGTCATCGACAACAGTGTCGATGAGGCCCTGGCCGGCCATGCCAAGCGCATTTCGGTGACGCTCCATGCCGACGGCTCGCTGGAGGTCGAGGACGACGGACGCGGGATGCCGGTCGACATCCATCCGCAGGAGGGGCGCCCTGGAGTCGAGGTCATCCTGACCAAGCTCCACGCCGGCGGCAAGTTCAACTCGGACCACTACCGCTTCTCGGGCGGTCTGCACGGGGTAGGGGTCTCGGTCGTCAATGCCCTCTCGCGCCATCTGGAGGTCTGGGTCAAGCGCGGCGGCCAGGAATACAACATGGCCTTCAGGGATGGTAACAAGGTCAGCGATCTGGATATCGTCGGCACGGTCAAGCGCCATGATACCGGCACCCGGCTGAGGTTCTGGCCCGATTCCAGGTATTTTGACTCACCCAAATTCGCCGTGCGTTCACTGACCCATCTGCTCCAGGCCAAGGCCGTGCTCTGTCCGGGGCTGGAGGTGCGTTTTCGCGATGAGACCAGCGGCGAGGAGCAGGTGTGGTGCTATCAGGACGGGCTCCAGGGCTATCTGCTCCAATCATTGAACGGGGTCGAGACCTTGCCGAGCACGCCCTTCGTCGGCGACCTGGAGGGACGCACCGAGGCGGTGAGCTGGGCGCTGGTCTGGCTCCCCGAGGGGGGTGAACCCATCGCCGAGAGCTATGTCAATCTGATCCCAACGATTCAGGGCGGCACCCATGTCAATGGTCTGCGCAGCGGGCTGACCGAGGCGGTGCGCGAGTTCTGCGAGTTCCGTAATCTGCTACCGCGCGGGGTCAAGCTGGCACCGGAGGATGTCTGGGGCCGTGTCAGTTACATCCTTTCGGTCAAGCTGCTCGACCCCCAGTTCTCCGGTCAGACCAAGGAACGGCTGTCTTCGCGCGAGTGTGCGGCCTTCGTCTCGGGTGTGATCAAGGACTCGCTCAGCCTGTGGCTCAACCAGCATGTGGCCGAGGGCGAGCGCATCGCCGAGCTGGCGATCAGCGCCGCCCAGGCGCGACTAAGGACCGAGCGGATGGTCACGCGCAAGAAGCCGACTCAGGGCGGTCCGGCGCTCCCCGGCAAGCTCGCCGACTGTACCGCGACCGATCCCGAGCGTACCGAGTTGTTCCTGGTCGAGGGCGATTCGGCCGGCGGCTCGGCCAAGCAGGCGCGCGACCGCGAGTTCCAGGCCATCCTGCCGCTCAGGGGCAAGATCCTCAATACTTGGGAGGTCGCACCGGAGGAGGTATTGGCCTCCCAGGAGGTCCAAGATATCGCCGTGGCCATCGGGGTCGATCCGGGCAGCGATGATCTGAGCCGACTACGCTTCGGCAAGATCTGCATCCTGGCCGATGCCGACTCGGACGGGGCCCATATCGCCACCCTGCTGTGTGCGCTCTTCGTCAAGCACTTCCGACGCCTGGTCGCCGAGGGGCATGTCTATGTCGCCATGCCGCCGCTCTATCGCATCGATGTCGGCAAACAGGTCTATTACGCGCTCGATGACGACGAAAAGCGGGGCATCCTCGACCGCATCGCTGCCGAGAAGATCCAGGGCCGGGTCAATGTACAACGCTTCAAAGGGTTGGGCGAGATGAACCCGGCCCAGCTACGCGAGACCACCATCCATCCAGATACGCGCCGGCTGGTGCAGCTCACACTCGAGGATGCGTATGCAACCGACGAGCTGCTCGATCGCCTGCTGGCCAAGAAGCGCGCGGCGGATCGGCGGGCCTGGTTGCAGGAGAAAGGGGATCTGGCCGAGGTGTCTTGACCCGGTGCGATTCGATGGAGAGGCCTCGTGGAATGGACAGGGTGTCTGACCATCAGACACACTCGCTCAGATCACCTGGTCTTAGTCCGGTGATGAGCAAAAGCATCAAATAAACCAATCCACCCGCTAGAATCCAGCCTGTCAGATCCAGAACCTGCGTCCAGGTGTTCGTCTGAAGCCAATCAGACCTTGCTCCAACACCCCAATGGAGTATCAGGCCCATACTCAGACTGGCGAGCGATGTCTGACCGAGCAGGCGTGCCCAGCCTGGGTGGCGCCGATAGATGCCCGAGCGCTTCAGTCCACGCAGCAGCAGGACGGCATTGAGCGCCGCCGTCAAGGCCGTTGCAAGCGCCAGCCCGGCATGTCCCATCGGCACCATGACCAACAGATGCACCACCAGCCCGACACCGAGCGCGATCAGCGCCAGTCGCACCGGCGTGCGCACGTCCTGTCGGGCGTAATAGCCGGGCACCAGCACCTTGATCGCCAGAAAGGCGGGGATACCGAGCGCATAGGCCATGAGCGAGTGCGCCGCCCGGGTGACATCCTCCGCGCCGAATTCGGACGATAAAAACAGCGTCGCCATCACCGGCTCGGCCAGCACCAGCAGTCCGACTGCCGCCGGCAGGCCGAGCAGCAGTGCCCACCGCAAGGCCCAGTCCAGCGTCTCTGAGAAGCGTTCGGGATCCTGCGCCGCCTCACGTTGCGATAGACGCGGCAGGATCACCGTGCCCAAGGCCACGCCCAGTAGGCCGAGCGGCAGTTCCATGAGCCGATCTGAGTAATAGAGCCAGGAGATACTGCCGGTCACAAGCACCGAGGCGAGCAGGGTATCGAGCAGTAGGCTGATCTGGCCCACGGACACGCCCAGTACCCCTGGCCCCAGACGTCGGAAGACGAGGATCACACCTGGGTCGCGTGGTTTGAAGCGCGGTCGCGGTAACAACCCGATTTGCGCCAAAAAGGGCAGCTGAAACACCAGTTGCACCAGTCCGGCCACGAGCACGCCCCAGGCCAGCGCCAGGATTGGCATCTCCAGCAAGGGTGCCAACCACAGCGCACAACTGATCAGGACGATGTTGAGCAGCGCCGGCGTGAAGGCCGGCACCCCAAAACGCTCGTAAGTATTGAGTACGGCAGCAGCCAGCGCAGTGAGCGTGACGAAGAACACATAGGGCAGGGTGAGCCGCAGCAGCGTCGTGGCCAGCGCGAGCTGATCGGTGTCTGCGCCAAAGCCAGGCGCAAAGACCAGGATCAGCAGCGGTGCGGCCAGAATCCCGAGTCCGGTGATCAGCAGCAGTGCAGCGGCCAGTGTACCCGTTAGGTCATCGACGAAGGACTTGAGCGCCGGCAGCCCCTGTCGCTGGCGATGCTCGTTGAGCACTGGCACCAGTGCCATCGACAGTGCGCCCTCGGCAAACAACCGGCGGGCGAAGTTGGGGATCTTGAAGGCGACGAAGAAGGCATCGCTCGCGGCATCGGCACCGAACACACGCGCAATGGTCAGATCCCGCACGAATCCCAGCATACGCGACGACAGTGTTCCGCCCCCCACCTTGGCAAACGAGGCGATCAGCGAGGCCATGGATCTTAAATAAGGCGACTTAAAGATTAAGAAAAACGCCAATTGTAATTGACAATCGCGATCCGCTCAGAAATACTTCAACTCCTCAAAGACTGCGTTCGGTATGGCCCGCTTAATAATTGGCGTCCGGCCCTCAACGCGGTTTCCTGGTTTTAGATACAATCGACCGCGTCAGACATCGAATTTCTCAGGAGACTCAGTTGGCTAACTCACCTCAAGCGCGCAAGCGCGCCCGTCAGGCGGAAGCCCGTCGTCAGCGTAACATGGCTCAGCGCAGCGCCCTTCGCACCTTCATCAAGAAGGTGATCAAGGCGATCCATGCCGAGGACAAGGAAGCGGCCGTTCAGGCGTTCAAAGAGGCCGTGCCGCGCATCGACCGCGCCGCACGCAAGGGCCTGATCCATGCCAACAAGGCCGCACGCCACAAGAGCCGTCTGAACGCCCACATCAAGGCCATGCCCTGATCGTGAAGACACAAAAAACCGGCTTGAGGCCGGTTTTTTGTGTCTGCTCGGTCGTCGAGCCATTCAGGTGGCTCGTGGACGATAGGCCAGGACGAGCAGCAGCCCGCCCCCCACCACCATCGGCAGCGACAGGAGCTGTCCCATGGTCAGCCATCCGAAGGCCAGATAGCCGATATGCGCATCGGGTTCGCGCACGAACTCGACCAGGAAGCGGAACACGCCGTAGCCGAGCAGGAAGAGACCCGAAACCGCCATCGTCGGACGTGGACGGCTGGAGAAGATCCAGAGGATGACGAACAGCGCTAGCCCTTCGAGCGCGGCCTCGTAGAGCTGAGAGGCATGCACGGCCGGACTCAGCAGGCTGTCGGGCGGCTGATCGAGACACTGACGCGGAAAACGCTCGCAGGGGAGCCGGACGCCCCAGGGCAGCTCGGTGCGATGCCCCCAGAGCTCACCATTGATGAAATTGCCGATCCTTCCGGCCAGTAGCCCGGGCGGCACTAGGGGCGCGAGAAAATCCGAGACCTGGAAGAAGTGGCGATCATGACGGCGGGCAAACAACCAAATCGTCACTATGACGCCGATCAGTCCGCCGTGGAAGGACATACCGCCCTCCCAGACCTTGAACAGATTCAGCGGGTTGTCCAGGATGCGATCGAAGCCATAGAACAGCATATAGCCGAGCCGCCCGCCGACGATGACGCCGAGGACACCATAGAAGATGAGGTCATCGACCATCTCCGCCGTCCAGCCGGATTCGGGGCGGTGCGCGCGCCAGCGCCCGAGCCACCAGGCCAGTATGAAGCCGATCAGATACATGAGCCCATACCAATGGACCCTGAGCGGGCCAAGGGTAAGGGCGATGGGGTCGATGTCGGGATAGGTCAGCATGGTCGCGGATGATATCACGGCGTGGTGGCAAAGAAGCGGACCAGGGCGGCGAAGTCGAGGTCCGGCAGCTTAGGGTCAGCGGCCTCATCGATACGTCGAGGCCACAGGCAGGGTCAGCGTCTCCGCTCAGTCCAGGCGTGCCCTGGATGCTTTGTTCTTGTTGGGGTTACGCAGCAGCACATAGACCGCCCCGGTTCCGCCGTCGCGGCTGGTCGCCGAGCAGAAGGCCAACACCTGATCATAAAGCCTGAGCCAATAGTTGACCTTGCGTTTGAGCACGGGGGCGCGTCCGCTGGAGCCAAGGCCCTTGCCATGGATGATGCGCGCGCAACGCACCCGCCGATGCAGACATTCGCTGAGGAATTCGGCCAGGATCTGGCGCGCGTGCTCGACCTGGAGTCCGTGCAGGTCGACCTCCAATCCGATCGGAAAGGCCCCGCGCCGAAGATCGGCGAGTACCCTGTTCTGGACGCCTGGACGTGCGAAGAACAGATAGTCGTGGGTCTCGACCTCGGATTCGGCGAGCGCGATGCGCTCGTCACCCACCGGCGCTTCGATCGGGCGTGGACGCGGTACCGGCGGTGGACGACGGCGAAAGGGTTCGGAACTCTCGAACGACAACGGCTCGGCATCCTCGACCTGTTTACGGAAGAGCTGGCGGTCGGCGTCCTGGAGTCTGGTTTTCATGAGCTGGATCCGGGGCTGTCTGGGCAGGCTTGGAACGCGAGTATAGCCGTCCCCAGGTCGGTCGACACTGTCGGGATGTCCGATCGAATTCCTTAGAGTATGATCCCTAGGGCCATCAAGAGTCGCTCAAAGAAACAATGCAAATCCTTGTCAGCAATGATGACGGCTATCAGTCACCCGGTTTGATCGTGTTGGCCGGGGCCCTGACGGCCTTAGGCGAGGTGGTGGTCGTGGCCCCGGATCGCGACCGCAGCGGAGCGAGCAACTCACTTACGCTCGACCGACCCCTGCGCGCTCGGCGCATGCCCAACGGCTTCATCCAGGTTGACGGCACGCCGACCGACTGTGTGCACCTGGCGCTCACCGGATTACCAGCGATCGACCCAGACATCGTGGTCTCCGGCATCAATCATGGGCCGAATTTGGGCGACGACGTGCTTTACTCCGGGACAGTGGCCGCCGCCACCGAGGGGCGGTTCTTGGGACTGCCCTCGATTGCAATCTCTATGACCACGAGCGCGCCCCGGCACCTCGACACCGCCGCGCGCGTGGCGGTTCGATTGGTCGAGCGTCTGTGTTGCGATCCGCTCGAATCCAGCATCATCCTCAACGTCAATGTCCCGGATCGGCCCTATGCCGAGCTCCAGGGGTTCAAGGCCACGCGGCTGGGACATCGGCACAAGGCCGAGTCCGTGGTCGAGGCGCGCGATCCGCGCGGCCAGACCATCTACTGGATCGGTCCGGCCGGTCCCGAGCAGGACGCGGGTCCGGGCACGGATTTCGACGCCGTGCGCTCAGGGTTCGTTTCGATCACCCCGCTTCAGATCGATCTAACCCGTCATTCTGTTCTGGAGTCGCTTGGTTCCTGGCTGACCGGGTGTCTTTGATGACCCTGACCACGCTCGATCCGGGCATCGGTATGACCTCCAGACGCGCCCGCGAGCGTCTGATCCAGCGTTTGATCGATGCTGGGATCGACTCGTCCGAGGTGTTGCGCGTGATGCGCACGCTGCCGCGTCATCTGTTCGTCGACGAGGCGCTCGCCAGTCGTGCCTACGAGGATTTGGCGTTGCCGATCGGACATGGCCAGACCCTCTCTCAGCCCTATACCGTGGCGCGCATGACTCAGGCATTGCTGGAGCATGGTACACCCGATACCGTGCTTGAGATCGGCACCGGCTCGGGATTCCAGACCGCCGTGCTTGCCTCACTGGTGCGGCGTGTCTATACCGTCGAGCGCGTCGGCGATCTGTTTGAACGCGCCCAGGAACGGCTCGATGCGCTGAAGATACGCAATGTGCGCTATCGCCACGGCGACGGTGCTCAGGGTTGGCCCGAGTACGCGCCCTATCAGGCCATCATCTTGACGGCCGCCCCGCGCGGCATCCCGCGCGCACTCGCCGAACAGCTTGCGCCTGGCGGCCTCATGGTGCTGCCGATCGGTGAGGGGCCGCGCCAACACCTGGTACGGTTGGTGCGGCTGGCGCGCGGCGGTTTTGGTCACGAGATCCTGGAACCGGCCAGCTTCGTCCCCCTGCTGGCTGGGGTCGCTTGAGAAGCTTGCCCCTGGACGCCTCGCCTGAGTAAAAACCGTATCATCGTCTAGCTTCGTCCCGTTGCGGAGGATGTGGATGTCGAGCGCCAAAGACCGCGAGATCCCCGATAATCTACCCGAGATCGACAGCGAGTCCTTGTCGTCGCTGGACGAGGATTTGGGTTCCATCCTGCCCGATGGTTCGGACGATGATCTCAATGGGCTCGACGGCGACTTGTCGAGCCTTTCCGGAGAACACCCCATCGACGCGGCCGAGGCCGATTTCGATGCGACCCGGATCTATCTCAATGAGATCGGCGAGTCCAGGCTCCTGACCGCCGAGGAAGAGATCCAGCTCGCCCGCCGCGCCCAGGCCGGCGACAACGCGGCGCGGCAACGCATGATCGTGAGTAACCTGCGGCTGGTAGTCAAGATCGCACGCCGTTATCTCAATCGCGGCCTACCGTTGTTGGACCTGATCGAGGAGGGCAATCTTGGGTTGATCCGAGCGGTCGAGAAGTTCGACCCCGAGCGTGGCTTTCGTTTCTCGACCTATGCGACCTGGTGGATCCGTCAGACCATCGAGCGCGCCATCATGAACCAGACGCGCACCGTGCGTCTGCCGATCCATGTGGTCAAGGAGATCAACCTCTATCTCAAGGCCGCGCGCCAGCTCGCGCAGAGCCTGGACCACGATCCGACCTCCGAGGACATCGCCCAGTTGCTCGACCGTCCGATCAACGAGGTCAAGCGCATACTGGGCCTCAACGAGCGCATCACCTCGGTCGATACGCCCTATAGCAAGGACGCCGACAAGCCGTTGCTCGACATGCTCCAGGACGATGGGTCAAGCGACCCCACCGAGCGCATCCAGGACGAGGACATCCAGGTCAACATCGAGCATTGGCTCGGTCTGCTCAACGACAAGCAGCGCGAGGTGATCGAGCGGCGCTTCGGTCTGCACGGCTACGAGAACTCGACGCTCGAAAGCGTGGCGCGTGAGCTGGGCGTCACCCGTGAGCGGGTGCGTCAGATCCAGATGGATGCGCTGCGCCGACTGCGCGATATCCTCAAAAGCGAAGGGTTTTCGGTCGAGTCGTTCTTCAAATAGACCTTGATGATTCGCGGGTTGACTTTCTGCGCGCGATCCATTGAGATTCACCGATCGGTGCCGCCGGTTCGATACGCGCCGATTCCAGGCCGGATGGCCTCCTTGCCTCAAGGCTGTATCCAATGGTTTCTGGAGGGTCCATGCAGACCAGTCTGGAGCAGAAGTACAACTTCGAGATCGTGCGCTGGTTCACGATCATGGCCGTGGTCTATCTGGTGCTGGGCGCGGCCTTCGGTGTCTATATCGCCGCGGAACTGGCCTGGCCGGCCCTGAACTTCGACAGCCCCTATCTCTCCTTCGGACGACTGCGTCCGCTGCACACCAACACCGTCATCTTTGCCTTCGGCGGCTGTACCCTGATGGCCACCGCCTTCTACTCGGTCCAGCGCACTTGTGGGGTGCGACTCTGGAGCGACACGCTGGCGCGCTTTACCTTCTGGGGCTGGAACGCGGTCATCCTGCTCGCGGTGTTGACGCTGCCCCTGGGTCTGACCCAATCGAAAGAATACGCCGAGCTGGAGTGGCCGATCGATATCCTGATCGCCGTCGTCTGGCTCTCCTTCACGATCAACTTCATCATGACCATCGCCAACCGCAAGTCCTCGCACATCTATGTGTCGAACTGGTTCTTCCTCGGCATGATGATCATGATCACCTATCTGCATGTCGTAAACAGCCTGGCGATCCCGGTCGGGCTCTTTAAGTCCTACTCGATCTTCTCTGGGGTGCAGGACGCCATGATCCAGTGGTGGTGGGGGCACAACGCGGTCGGCTTCTATCTGACCGCCGGCTTCCTCGGCATCATGTACTACTTCGTCCCCAAGCAGGCCGGGCGCCCGGTCTATTCCTACCGACTGTCGGTGATCCACTTCTGGGCCCTGATGTTCGGCTATGTCTGGCTCGGTGCGCATCATCTGCAATACACGGCGCTGCCGGACTGGACCGGCTCGCTGGGGGCGGCGATCTCGCTCGCCATGATCATCCCGTCCTGGGGTGGGGCTGTGAATGGCATGATGACGCTCTCGGGTGCCTGGGATCGGCTGCGCACGGACTATGTGCTGCGCTTCCTGATCATGGCGCTCGCCTTCTATGCCATGTCGACCTTCGAGGGGCCGGTCATGGCGCTCAAGAGCGTCAACGCCCTCTCGCATTACACCGACTGGACCATCGGCCATGTGCACTCGGGTGCACTCGGCTGGGTGGCCGGGATCTCGATCGGGGCCATCTACCATCTGATGACGCGGCTCTATCACACCGAGATGTTCTCTGAGCGCCTGATCAATCTGCATTTCTGGACCGCAACCATCGGCACCGCGATCTACATCGTCGCCATGTGGGTGTCGGGGATCATGCAGGGTCTGATGTGGCGCGCCTATGACGAGTACGGCACCCTGGCCTATACCTTCGTCGAGTCGGTCGATGCCATGCATCCCTACTACGCCATGCGCGCCCTCGGTGGCGGGTTGTTCCTGTTCGGTGCGGCGGTGATGCTGTTCAATGTGCTCATGACCGTGCGCAAATCCATCGTCGAGGGTCGTCTGCAACAGGCGCGCGCCCTCCCGGCCCTGGCCTGAAGCGAGGGACCAAGCATGAGCGACAGGGCCAGGGTTTGCGTCAAGGGCGTCCAGGAATGGCTGGAGGTCAACATCTGGGGCCTGCTGATCGTCACCGCCCTGGTGCTCTCGGTCGGTGGGCTGGTCGAGATCGTGCCGCTCTTCTATCTGAAGGGCACGATGGAGCACCATGCCTTCCCCGAGATCGTCTGGGACAAGGCGGGCCAGGAACCCATCGTCACCCGGGATGAGACCGGCAAGGTCCAGTGGAACTGGAGGCCAGGCGATGGGGTCCGGCCCTATACAGCGCTGGAGCTGGCCGGACGCGACATCTATCAACGCGAGGGCTGCTATCTCTGCCATTCGCAGATGATCCGGCCCTTCCGCGACGAGAAAGAGCGCTACGGTCACTATTCGCTCGCCTCCGAGTCCATGTTCGATCACCCCTTCCAATGGGGCTCGAAGCGCACCGGCCCGGATCTGGCGCGGGTCGGTGGCAAGTATTCAGACGACTGGCAGCGCCGGCATCTACGTGATCCGCGCTCGCTTGTACCCGAGTCGGTCATGCCCAGCTATCCCTGGCTCGACGAGACGGCGGCTGATCCGGACATGTCGCTGCGGGTGTTCGGCTTCACGCTCTGGCCGGCAGGTACCGGCTCGCGGATGCAGCGCCACATGGAAGGCCTGCGGCGCATCGGCGTGCCCTACACCGACGCCGACATCGCGGCGGCCGAGTTCCTGCTCGAGGGCAAGACCGAGATGGATGCCCTGGTCGCCTATCTCCAGGTGCTCGGTACCATGGTCAAGCTCGATGACGCCAAGGCCTATCGTGAATAGACTCGCCGAGTATTTCGCGACCGATTGGGAGGCGATGACGGTCAATGACTGGATCGGCACCCTCCTGACCGTCGTCATCTTCTTGCTGATGATCCTGGCCTATTTTCAGGTCTTTCGTCCCAAGAACCGGGAGTCGCTCGAATCCAGGAAGCACATCCCATTCGAGGACGATCCGCCCTCCGGAGAGCGCGATGGCCGATCCTAACCCCTTTCCAGGCGAGAACAACACCGGGCATGTCTGGGACGACAACATCCGCGAGCTGAAGAATCCACCGCCGCGCTGGTGGATGCAGGGGTTCTGGCTGTCGATCCTCTGGGTCATCGGTTACTCGATCCTCTATCCGACCTGGCCGCTCGGCGAGGGGCCCAATCGCGGACTGCTCGGCTGGACCCAGATCAAGGAGTACGAGCAGGGCCTCGCACGCATCGAGGCCAAGCGCGCCGAGTTCGAGGATCGGATTCGCGACCTCAGCGCCGATCAGATCCTGGCCGATCCTGGGTTGAAGCAATACACCCTGGCCTCGGCCAAGGTGCTGTTCGGCGACAACTGCGCCGCCTGTCACGGCAGCGGCGGGCAGGGCAATCCGGGCTATCCGGTGCTTGCCGACGACGACTGGCTCTATGGTGGTACCACCGCCAAGCTCACCGAGACCATCACGGGCGGGCGTCAGTCGTTGATGCCGGCGCACCAGACCATGCTCACCGAGGCCGAGGTCGATACGCTCGCCCACTGGGTGGTGGCGATGGCCGAGACCGGCGGCGAGGGTGGGAGCGAGGCCGGCTGGAACCTATTCCGCTCCAAGGGCTGCGTGGCCTGTCATGGTCAGACCGCCAATGGGCATGTGGTCGATCTGCCCAATGGCGACTTCATCGGCGTGGGTGCGGCCAATCTGCGCGACGGCATCTGGCGCTTCGAGCCAGGCGGTTTCGAGAGTGCGCGTCACACCATCCTCTATGGCGTCAACCAGAAGGACGTCCCCGAGAGCCGTAGCGCCGTGATGCCCGCCTTTGCCCAACCTGCCGGCAAGCTCAGTGCACAGGACATCAAGAAGCTGGTCGTCTATGTCCACTCGCTCGGCGGCGGGAGGTGACGTCCGGGTGTGGTCCAATTGAACACCCCTCCTGAATCGACCGCGCCGGTCTCAGTCGACGCGCTCTACGCCGAGGCCGACGACTGGCACGTCAATGCCGGCGGCCAGACCATCCATGCCAAACGCATCCCGGGGCGCTGGCGGACCATCAAGTGGGCCCTGGCCTCGGTGTGGCTGATCTATCTGCTCGGCCCCTATCTGCGTTGGGACGGTCGGCAGGCGGTGCTGTTTGACATCCCCAACCGTCAATACCACCTGTTCTCGGTCACGGTGCTGCCGCAGGACTTCTGGATGCTGTCGCTGCTGCTGCTGTTCTTCGCCATCCTGCTGGCGGTGATGACGGCGCTCGCCGGGCGGGTCTGGTGCGGGTTCTTCTGTTTCCAGACGGTCTGGACCGATGTCTTCACCTGGATCGAGGAGCGGCTGGAGGGTCCGCCGGCGGCACGGCGTAAGCTCGACGCGGCGCCGATGTCCCTGGAGAAGCTCAAAGTTCGCACGATCAAGCATGGTCTCTGGCTCCTGATCGGCGTTCTGACCGGATTTAGCTTCGTGGCCTGGTTCACCGATGCGCCGACGCTGTGGCGGACCTTCTTCACCGGTCAGGCCAATGGCGCGGCCTATGTCACGGTCGCGCTCTTCACGGTCGGGACCTATGTCCTGGCTGGATTCCTACGCGAGCAGACCTGTTTCTGGCTCTGTCCCTATGCGCGCATCCAGGGCGTGATGCTCGACCGCTCGACCATCGTGCCGACCTATGATGGGCGGCGTGGCGAACCGCGCGCTCGGCTCAGGCGGACGGACGAGGGGACGCGCACCACAGGCGATTGCATCGATTGCAATCAGTGCGTGGCCGTCTGTCCGACCGGGGTCGATATCCGGCGCGGTCAGCAGGAGGGCTGCATCACCTGTGCGCTTTGCATCGATGCCTGTGATCAGGTCATGGACAAGATCGGTCGTCCGCGCGGACTCATCCGCTATGCCTCGCTCGACGAGCTGGAGGGTCGCTCGACCCGGGGGTTGTGGCTGCGCCCAAGGATCTGGGTCTATGTCCTCATCCTGGGGCTGTCGCTGTTCGGCATCCTCCATGGCCTGACCGCGCTCGACCCGCTCGAACTGCGGGTGTTGCATGAGCGTGCGCCGCTGTTCGTGCTCCAGAGCGATGGTTCGATCCAGAACAAATACACCCTCAAGATCCTCAACAAGACCCATGAGCCGCTGGCAGTGAGGATTCGCGCCAAGGGGCATGACGACTTGAGGCTCGTCGGTGCCGAGCCGCCGATCGAGGCGAGGCCGGGCGGCGTGACGCCGGCGACCGTGTTCGTGCGGATCCCGCGTGAGGCGCTCGAAGCCGAGCAGCAGCCGATCGTCTTCCGGATCGAGGCCGAACGTGCTACGGGTGAGCTGGCCGTGACCGAGCGCGAGAGCGTCTTCGTCGGCCCTGAACCGCGCTCTGACTGAGGGGCAGAAACGCACAGCAACACGAGGTCTAGCGTCGATGATGACCCCCATCCAAACCCGTCTCCGGGTCCATCTCCAGCCCAACGCGGCCCTGCGCAATCCGTGGGTGCTCGGCTGGATCGGGCTCGTCGCCCTAGTGCTGGGTGTCAATCTGGTCATGGTCTATCTGGCCTTTGCGACCAATCCGGGTCTGGTCAATGCCGACTACTACGAGCGTGGGCGAAACTATGAGCGAACCGTCCTGACCCGTCAGGCACGCGATCCAGGCTGGCTGATCCGGGCCGACATCCCGGCGTCGCTGCAGGTCGGTCAGACCGCGTCCATCCGTGTCTTCTTCGTCGATCGCGCCGGTCAGCCGGTCGATCCCGAGGCCGTCACCTTCCATGCCTACCGGCCTTCGGATGCCGCGCGCGACTTCAGCCTGACCATGAACCGCGAGGGGCGCGGGCGCTATGGGGTCGAGACCGCCTTTCCGCTGATCGGCGTCTGGGACACCCTGATCGTCGCGCGTCTGGGCGCAGACGAGTTCAGCATCAGTGAACGCCTCAGGGTCGGGGCCCCCTAGACGGTGGATGAGGGGTCCTGTTGGTGGATGAGGGGTCCTGTTTCCACTGCGGTCTGCCGATCGCCGCCGGCGCGCGCGAGACGGCTGAGGTCGCCGGCGCCGAGCGCGCCTTCTGCTGCACCGGCTGCAAGTCGGTCTGTCTGGCCATCCATGCCGCCGGGCTGGAGGGCTTCTACCGCCGCACCCCTGAAGGCCTCTTGCTCGCCCCACCGCCCGAGCCGCCCAAGGATCTCAGCCTCTTCGATCTGGACGCGGTGCAGGAGGAATTCACCGACGTTGCTGGCGAGGACCGCGAGATCAACCTGCTGGTCGAGGGCATCCACTGTGCGGCCTGTGTCTGGCTGATCGAGCGCGGACTCCAGTCGCTCCCGGGCGTCGCGGAGGCGCGGGTCAATCTCACCGGACGCCGGTTGCGGGTGCGTTGGGACAATGGCCGGCTGCCGCTCTCGCGCATCCTGCGCCGGCTCGCGGATCTGGGCTATGCCGCTACACCCTTCGACCCGGACGCTGCCGAGGGCGCCCTCGCGCGCGAGAATCGCGCTCTGCTGTTCCGGCTCGCCTGGGCCGGATTCGCCATGATGAACCTGCTGTGGGTCTCGATCGCGCTCTACAGCGGGGCGGATCAGGGTGAGTTCCGCGCGCTCTTCCACTGGCTCGGCTTCCTGCTCGCCACGCCAACCATCCTCTATTCGGGCGCGCCCTTCTACCGTGGCGCCTGGTCGGGTCTGCGCTCGGGTCATCTGAGCATGGATCTGCCGATCGCCATCGGGGTCAGTGTCACCTATGGCTATTCGCTCTATGTGACGCTCGGTGGCCCCGAGCGCGGCGCGGTCTACTGGGACACAGTGGTCAATTTTCTGTTCGTGATCCTGGTCGGGCGCTATCTGGAGGCCGGTTCGCGCCGGCGCGCGGTGGCCGCGACCCAGCGGTTGTTCGATCTCCAACCCAGGGTCGCCACCCGACTCCAGGACGACGGCGGTGAGGAGCTGGTGCCGATCCGCGCACTCGCCATCGGTGACTGGGTGCTGGTGCGCCCCGGCGAGCGCATCCCGGTCGATGGCGAGATCCTGGATGGACAGAGCAGCGTCGATGAGTCCATGCTGACCGGCGAGTCGCGTCCGGTGCCCAAGACCCTTGGCGATCGGGTCTCGGCCGGCACCATCAATGGGGCAGGGGTGCTCTGCGTCCGGATCACGGGGCTGCTTGCCGCGACCAGGCTCGGACGCATCATCCGGCTGGTCGAGGAGGCACAGGCCAGCCGTGCGCCCATCCAACGTCTGGCCGACCGCAGCGTACCCTGGTTCGTCGCCGCGACCCTGGGGTTGGCGGCCCTGACCTTCGTGCTCTGGGTCCAGGTCGATCTGGAGCGCGCCCTGACCGCGGCCACTGCCGTGCTCATCATCACCTGTCCCTGTGCCTTCGGTCTGGCCACGCCCATGGCGGTCGCGGTCGCCTCGGGCCTGGGCGCGGCGCGCGGCATCCTGATCAAGAATGGGGCCGTGCTGGAGCGATTGTCGAGCATCCGGCATCTGGTCTTCGACAAGACCGGCACCCTGACCGAGGGGCGCCCGGTGGTGGTGGCGATCGCCGGGGCCGAGGCCGAGTGGCGCAGGCTCGACCCCGATTCGCCGGTCCTGAGCGAGGACCAGCGTGCCGATTTGCGGTTGATCGGCGCACTGGAGCGGCTGTCGGAGCATCCGGCGGCCAGGGCGGTGTTGAGGCTGTGCGAGCAAGCCGGGATCGACCCCGGTGGGTTGAGGGTGGAGGCGGTCGAGGTCGAGCCGGGCCTGGGCATCGCCGGGCGGGTCGCGGGGCGTGCCGTCGCCATCGGGCGCGCGGAATGGCTTGCACGTCAGGGTATCGCCTTACCATCGGAGCCCGAGTCGACCGCCGCGCCGGACGGACGAATCCTTGGTGCGATCGATGGTCGTCTGCGCCTAAGGCTGGGTGTGGAGGATCGTCTGCGTCCGGGGGCCGAGGCCGTGGTCGCGCGTCTGTTCGATCGGGGGCTTCGCGTCACCCTGCTGACGGGCGACCGCCGCGCCGCCGCCGAGCGCATCGCCCGCCGCCTCGGCCCGGTCGAATTGATCGCCGAGGTCCTGCCCGAGGACAAGGCCCGTGTCATCACCGAGCTTCAGCGCACTGGCCAACCGGTCGCGATGGTGGGCGACGGCGTCAACGACGCCCCGGCCCTGGTGCGTGCCGATGTCGGCATCGCCATGGGCAGCGGCACGGATGTCTCGATCGCCGGCGCCGACATCGTGCTCATGTCGAGCGCGTTAGAGCGGGTGCTGGAGGCGATCGAGCTCGCGCGCCGTACCCTGGCCGTCATCCGCCAGAACATCGCCCTTTCGATCCTTTATAATCTGATCATGGTGCCTCTGGCCATGGCCGGCGTCGTCACCCCCCTGATCGCGGCCATCTCCATGCCGCTGAGCAGTCTGGCGGTGATCGGCAACTCGGCACGGCTCGGCGCGCTCTTCAAGTCGTCCGGTGAGCGCTTGCCCCCGATCCGATCGGTCTCGGATTCACCGGCGGCTCCAATCCCATCCTAGCGAGCCACCTCTCGATGGAAGTCATCTACGGCCTGATCCCCGGCATGCTGACCCTAGGGCTTGCGGCGGTCGCCGTGCTGTTCTGGGCCGCGCGCAGCGGTCAGTTCGACGACCTGGAAGGCGACGGGCAGCGTCTGCTGCTCGATGAGGACGAAATCGACACCGAGCACCCACCTCTCGAGTCCGACGACAGGTCGGATACCTGAACACAGTCCCAGGCATTCCTGGAATCCGGCATTGGCGCTATGATCCGGCACACGCTTGTCTTGAGACATTGCGCACGCGGGGGTACCACATGCTCACCAATGACGAACGTCGTGGATTCAGACGCCTGGATACCAAGACCGACATCACCGTCACCCGTCTGGCGACGGGCGAGTCCATGCTTGCCGGTCTGATCAACCTGAGTGCCTCCGGATGCGCCTTTCGCTCCGAGCAGGCGATCGCAGATGACGAGGAGCTGGAGATCCTGATCAACAGCCCGAGCCCGAGGATCGAGCCGCTGCGTCGGCGCGCGCGTGTGACCCGGATAGACCAGGACGCGGATGGGCAGTTGATCGCGGTCGAGTTCCTGTCGCAATAGTGGGCGCGGACTTGCGCGCGCCCCTGCCGTCCACCACCGCCCCAAAAACATGCGTTACTTCCATTTCAGCCTGAACATCCCCAGCACCGAGTATCTGCGTTATTACCAGGGTGCGGCCGCGCGCGTGGTGGTGCGTACCCAGGATGGGCGCACGCTGTCGATTCCAGCCATCAACCTACGCCAATTCGTCACCCACGCCGGCATCCAGGGCCGGTTTCGCGCCGCCATCGATGAGAACAATCGGCTGGTCGCCTTGGAGCGACATTGAGGCCGACTCGACCCGAATGACCTATCATGCCCATCAGATCGACTGCCATCCAATCCAGCCGGAGAGATTCATGTCTGAGCAAAAGTTCCGTCTTGTCACGCGCAGTGACTTCGATGGTCTGGTGTGCGCCGTCCTGCTCAAGCACCTGGACCTGATCGACGAGATCCTCTTCGTCCATCCCAAGGACATGCAGGACGGCAAGATCGCGATCAGCGGGCGCGACATCACCACCAATCTCCCCTATGTCGAGGGCGTGCATCTGGCCTTCGATCACCATCTGTCCGAGACCCTGCGCACCGGCCGGCACGACAATCACATCATCGATCCAGAGGCGCCCTCGGCGGCGCGTGTGGTCTGGCGTTATTACGGCGGACACGACACCTTTCCACTCGTCTGGGACGAGATGATGGAGGCGGTGGACAAGGGCGACTCGGCCCAGTTCGAGCTCGAGGAGGTATTGCACCCCACGGGCTGGGTGTTGCTGAACTTTTTGATGGATGCGCGCACCGGGCTTGGACGCTTCCGCGAGTTTCGGATCTCCAACTACAACCTGATGATGGACCTGATCGACTACTGTCGGGATCACACCATCGATCAGATCCTGGCCCTGCCGGATGTGCGCGAGCGGGTCGAGCTCTATTTCGAGCACGAGGAGCCATGCAAGGAACAGATTCGACGCTGCGCCACCGTCCACGACAATCTGGTGGTGCTGGACCTGCGCGGCGAGGAGACCATCTGGGCCGGAAATCGCTTCATGATCTATGCGCTCTTTCCGCAGTGCAACATCTCGATCCATGTCCTCTGGGGCCTCAAGCGCCAGAACACGGTCTTTGCCGTCGGCAAATCCATCTTCGACCGCAGTTCCAAGACCAATATCGGCGCGCTGATGCTGGAATACGGCGGCGGCGGGCATCAGGCCGCCGGCACCTGTCAGGTCGACAACGAGCACGCCGACCAGGTCTTGGGCGAGCTGATCGCGCGGATCACGGCCGACGGTTGAGTCATCGAGAACTCAGGCGATCCCTGGAGCGATCGAAGTGTCCTGTCATAGCGCAATCCTTCAAATGAATCCCTTAGTCGGCGACGTGGCTGGCAACACCGAGCGCCTGATTTCAGCCGCCCAACAGGCCAGGGTCCAGGGCATCGATCTATTGCTCTGTCCTGAGCTGGTTCTAACCGGCTATCCGCCCGAGGATCTGCTGTTGCGTCCCGAGTTCATCGCCCGGGTCGAGACGGCGGTGGCGCGTCTCCAGTCCGAGGTGCGGGGCCTCACCCTGGTCCTGGGTTATCCGCGTGCCTCGGTCGGCGGTCTGTTCAATGTCGCCGGTGTGATCCGCGACGGCGCCCTGATCGCCGAATATGCCAAGCAGCATCTGCCCAACTACAGCGTCTTCGACGAAAAACGCTACTTCCAACCCGGCGCGACCGCTGTCCTATTCGAGCACCTTGGTCTGCGTTTCGGTTTGAGTATCTGTGAGGACATCTGGTGGGAGGGACCGACCCGTGAGGCCGCCGCGGCCGGCGCTCAGGTGTTGCTCAATCTCAACGCCTCACCCTTCCACGCCGGCAAGATCGCCGAGCGCGAGTCCCTGGTGACCCAGCGCGCCCGCACCCATGGACTCACCATCCTCTATGCCAATCTGGTCGGCGGTCAGGATGAATTGGTGTTCGACGGCGCCTCCTTTGTCGTCGCACCAGATGGCCGGATCACACACCGCGCGCGTGCGTTTACCGAAACGACGCTCGCCCTCGAGCTCGATGCCGATGGGGTCCCGAACACAGCCGATGCCGAACCGCTCGCCGACTGGCCTGGTGAGGAGGAGACGATCTACGAGGCCCTGGTGCTGGGTGTGCGCGACTATGTGCAGAAGAACGGCTTCGATGGGGCTGTGCTGGGTCTGTCCGGTGGTATCGACTCGGCCCTGACCCTGACGGTTGCCGTGGATGCGCTCGGCGCCGAGCGCGTCGAGGCCGTGCTCATGCCCTCGCGCTATACCGCCAGCATGAGCATCGAGGACGCCCTGGAGCAGACCAGGCGTCTTGGTGTCGCAAGCCGGATCATCCCGATTGAGCCGGCCTTCCGCACCTTTCTCGATCTGCTCGAACCCGTCTTCGCCGGTCAACCCGCGGACGTCACCGAGGAGAACATCCAGGCGCGTTGTCGCGGACTCATCCTCATGGCCATCAGCAACAAGTCCGGGCGTATCTTGCTGACCACTGGGAACAAGAGCGAGATGGCGGTTGGCTATGCCACACTCTATGGCGACATGGCCGGTGGTTTTGCCCCGCTCAAGGACGTCCCCAAGACCCTGGTCTATCGACTTGCAGGGTATCGCAATGGCTGCGCGCCTGTGATCCCCGAGCGGGTGATCGCCCGCCCGCCCTCGGCCGAGCTGCGCCCGAATCAAACCGATCAGGACAGCCTACCGCCCTATGACCTGCTCGACGCCATCCTCAAGCACTATATCGAAGACGACGAGGGTGTGGACGCGATCGTGGCGCGCGGCTATCCGCCCGATGTGGTCCGGCGCGTAGCGCGGCTGGTCGATCGCAACGAGTACAAACGCCGTCAGGCCCCGCCTGGAGTGCGGATCTCGCGCCGCTCTTTCGGGCGCGATCGACGCTATCCGATCACCAGCGGTTTTCATAGACCCTCCGCAAGGAAACCCGCGACTTGAGTCGCGGGAGGAATGGCGGGCGCGCGAAGTGCGCCATGTGGTGTATAATGCACCGCAAGTGTGGTCTCCGGGCGCACGCAGACTGCAA
>Ga0138355_1064340_pt1 | contig 25850 bp, 12 predicted proteins | sample YNPNP_1300MetaT_FD_101540 | JGI IMG/M metagenome (GOLD analysis project Ga0138355, IMG submission 101540) | Anoxygenic and chlorotrophic microbial mat microbial communities from Yellowstone National Park, USA - YNP NP_1300 MetaT (Metagenome... ...
ACCGGTGAGATCGCGCCCCCTCGCGGCGCTTCGCGCGCCACGGTCGAACGCCTGGCGCTTGGTCTGCGCGATGCGGTCGATGCCATCAATCTGACGGATAATCAGCGTGGTCTGGGGCGCATGTCGGCGCTTGGCGCTGGCATCATCATCCGCCAACTCGGGCTGGAGCCGATTGTGCAGATGACATGCCAGCATCGCAACCGGATCGCGCTCCAGGCGGATGTGTTGAGCGGCGCGGCATGCGGTATCACCAACTTCCTGGCAATGACCGGCGACCATCCCAAGATCGGCGACCATCCCGATGCCAAGAATGTGCTGGACCTCAACTCGTTCCAGTTGCTCAAAATGCTGCGCACGATGCGCGACGAGGGAAAGTTCCAATCGGGCGTTGCGCTGACCGAGGCGCCACGCTTTTTCCTCGGCGGGGTCGCCAACCCGAATATCGAGCGCGTTGCACGGCTCGAACGCAAGATCCAGTTCGGCGCAGAGTTCATCCAGACGCAGATCCTGTTCGACCTTGATCGCTTCCGCCAGTGGATGGCAGACGCACGCGCCGCCGGATTGCATCAACAGGCGTATATTCTTGCCGGCATTATGGTGGTCAAATCGGCGCAATCGGCGCGCTTCCTGCGCGACCATCTGCCGGGTTCGCGCGTGCCCGAATGGGTGATCGAGCGGATGGAGCGCGCCGCGCATCCCGAAGAAGAGGGGATCGCGATTGCCGCTGAACTTGTGCAGGAATTGCTCGCCATCGAAGGAGTGCGCGGCGTTCATATCATGTCGGTCGGATGGACGAAGGCTATTCCTCAGGTCGTTGCGCGCGCCGGATTGATCCCACGCCCGCCAGCGCCGCCAGTGGACGATGTTCAGGAATGATGCGCCATGGTTGTGATGAAATTCGGTGCGGTTGCGGTCAGTGACGCCAGCCGGGTCAATGATCTGGTGCGTATCGTCCGCCACGCCATCGACGAAGGCGAGGCGGTCGTGGTTGTATGCACCGCGATTGCGGACGTAACCAACCTGTTGATCGGCGCAGGACGCGCCGCAGCGCGCGGTAACCTCGCCGCCGCTGAGCAGGCGCGCCGCGAGTTGTGGCAACGCCACCGCACACTCGCCGAACGCCTGGTGACCGATGATTGGGAGCGCGAGACTCTGTACCGGGCGTGGGCTGATCTGCTCAAATCGTTCGACCGGATCGTGCGCGCGATTGCAACGCTTGGCGAACATTCGCCACGCAGCAGCGACGCTGTGGCTGCAATCGGCGAACGCTTCATCGGGTTATTGCTGGCCGTGGCGCTGCGGCGCGGCGGGGTTGCAGCACAGTTGATCGATGGCGCCGAGTTAGTCGTCACCGATGATCACTTTGGCAATGCACGCCCGTTGCCGGAGGAAACTGCTGCCCGCGCCCGCGCACGCCTGCTGCCGTTGACTCAATCGCGGATCGTTCCGGTGGTGACAGGGTACATCGGCGCGACCCGCCAGAAGATCACCACAACGCTTGGACGTGGCGGCGGCGATTATTCGGCAACGCTGATCGCCGCTGCGCTCGAAGCCGATGAAGTGGTCATCTGGACAGATGTGCCCGGCATTCTCACCGCCGATCCGAAACTGGTGCCTGAAGCGCACACGCTGTCGGAACTGTCATACATCGAAGCGGCTGAGATCGCCACACTCGGTGCAGAGGTGCTCCACCCACGCACTCTGACGCCGCTCGCCGATCGCAACATTCCGCTGCACATCCGCAGCCTGGAACAACCCCACCTGTCCGGCACGCGGGTCGTCGCGGCGCCCCGCATCTCTTCCGACACGGCGCGCACGATCATCTCCGCGCCGTCCATCAGCCTGATCGAGATCAGTATGAGTCCCCTGGCGGCGGCTGAACTTGGATGGGCGCCGGAACTGGCGGCGCGCGTGCTTGCAGAACTGACCGGCTGTGGCATCGAAGTGCTGACCTTCGCGCAGAGTTTCAGTGAACGAGGGTTGGTGCTGGCGGTGCGTGCCACCGATGCCGAGTATGCATACGAGCGGATCGAAGCCTGTCTGCAACCAGAGCGAGACAGCAAGGCGCTGCGTGCGATCAGTTTGCGTGCGCCGGTGGCGCTGGTGGCGGTCATCAGTGCGCCGGAGAGCACACGCCTGGCGCCGCGCGCGCTGGCGGCGCTGGCGCGGGTGCAGGGCACAGTGCTGGCGATGGTTCACGGCAACACCTCGCGGCACCTTTCATTCATCGTGCCGGAAGAGGAACTGAGCGCCGTTGTGCGCGCCCTGCACCGTGAATTGATGGCGGGATAAACCAGAGCGATCAGTACTGCTACTTGCCGCCGGAGATCAATTCGTATGCGGCGCGACTCCGGTTCCAGCGCACTCCAACCGCCTGCGTGTATGGCTCGCCGCTGTTGTTGACCGGCAGCGCTGCTACAACCGGCGGTTGATTCGTGTCGATCAGCAGCATCACAGCAACGGGGTTGTTCCATGCCTCGCGCGACGATGGAAAACCAACCACGACGCGCCCCCCAAGCGCAACACCCGACCGGCTCATCGTTACCAGCACCTGCGGTTGTCCGGCAGCATCCGCCTGCACAATCACCGCTTCGCTGACGCTGCCGACATACCCTGCATACTCAGGACGCCTGAAAGAGGGCCCGGGTGCGACGGCGCCTGGTTTGTACGCCACCACATCGGGGCGTCCATCAGCATTCAGATCGCCGCTGTAGGCGACGGTCCATTCAGGACCGACAAGCGACGGCGTTAGCGCCGGGCGTGTGGCGGACGGCGGCGGAACAGTGGGCGGGATTGCAGTGGACGAGGTTGCAGTAGGCGGGATTGCAGTGGGCGGGATTGCAGTGGGCGAGGTTGCAGTAGGCGGGGTTGGGGTCGCTGGCGCCGGATATGCGGTGACTGCTCCCTCCGCCATGAGCGACGTACCAACGGTCGGTGATGGCTGGCTTGCAAAAGGGTTCGTACACGCGCTGACCATCAGACCGATCAGGATCAGCAGAGCCAATGCCCCTGAACGCCGGATATTGGGTTGCATACCTGCCTCCCGTGCGACTATAGCATATACCAGACCTGTCTTATTCCTGATCCTCCGTATCTGCCGACGCCGTGCGCGCGCCTGCTCCGGCGACTACCAGCACATACTCACCCTGGACGCGCGCAGTTGCAAGATAGCCAAGCAGGTGAGACAGCGTCCCGCGTTCGACATGCTCGAACTTCTTGGTCAGATCGTTCGCCAGAGCCGCCGGTCGGTCGCCATACACTGCCAGCGCATCCTGCACGAGCGCCATAATGCGATAGGGGCTTTCGTAGAAAATCAGGGTATGGGGCGAATCGCGATCAACTTCGAGAAAACGCCGCCGCGGACCGGGTTTGCGCGGCGGAAAGCCGCGGAACGTGAAACTATGCAGCGGCAAGCCGGAAAGGACAAGCGCCATGATCAGCGCCGTCGGACCCGGAATCATGGTCACATCGATCCCCCCGGCAATCGCGCTGCGTACCAGCGTGAAGCCGGGATCGGCGATGCCGGGGGTGCCAGCGTCACTGATCAGTGCAACCGTCTTCCCCTGACGCAGCAACCCGATCAGGCGTTCGCCCGCCTGACGTTCGTTGTGTTCGTGAAATGAAACCAGCGGTTTATGAATATCGTAGTGCCGAAGCAGGATGCTGCTCTTGCGCGTATCTTCGCACGCAATAACATCTACCGCGCGCAGCGTTTCCAGCGCGCGCAACGAGATATCGCTCAGGTTGCCGATCGGAGTAGCGACGATGTACAGCATCACCGGTATTGTACCCGACAATACCCGACTGTGTCGCAATGCAACAACGAATTCACTTGAATGAACATGCAACTGTGGCTACTGTTGTGCGATCAAGCCAAAAAGTACAATCCGAAATAGATCGTCTTCCGGCTTGGCAGGATCTCCTGCTTCTACCTCTCTGACAAAAAAATAGCGCACGTCTTTTGGCTCCATAGATTGTTTTTTGCTACCATCTCCTACCTTCAACAACTCTGGTTTTTGTGCTTTTTGACCTCCTTGTGATTGTCCAGAATCAGGCAATGCAGGAAATGTTTGCAACCCTGGGCTCGTGCTTATGCCAGGAGTTCCACGATTTATGTCACCAATAACCATCACGAGCATGTATCCGCCTGGAACACTCACTTCTCCCCCTTCACAGATTTCAGAAATGCTAAAGATCTCGCCAGCGAAAGTAGAAATATCCTCCAAAGCCTTATTCGCAGAAGGGGGTGCCACGCTCTGAGCACATGCATTGCTAATGTCGTAAGCAGACAGCCCCCCGCTTGGGTTCTGTAGCGATGAAAGTTTTACGAGTGGCAATCTAACTGGATGTTGATACCTCCCACCCTGACTGTCATAGGCGCCTGTTATCTCGATTGCGAGATCAAGCGATGAAGTAGATAGTTCTGGACCGACAAAGGTAATTTCTGCAGACCCTCCCCGAAATTCGAACCGCTGCGTGCTCAACGACCAGCCTTTGTTCCTGTATTTTTCCTTCAGAGCGATCTTACTCTCGTCCGGCAAAAGAATATATTTATTGTTCAGCTCAAGTGGAGGTTGCACTTCGATCAAGTCACTCAGTTCAAGTTGTGGCGGACGAATCTTAATCGGCAAATCGGCAAGTACCTTATCACCCGAGTGAGCGCGCAGCGTAAATTGCCCAACCAAAAGCTGCGCCGGAATTGTCACCTTGTTCCCCTCCAATTTCACCTTATCGGAGACCTCATCGGGGAGATTGGTCTTTCCGACACCTAGAAGCTGAAACTCGATCTGTTGCGGATCAAGATAACTGGTAAATTCAACCTCAATAGGCTCGTCAAAATTGAACTTCTCTGGCCGTGAAAATTGAATGACCGGCATAGGTGTAACTGTCGGTTCAGCCGTCGACACAATTACTGGAGTTGGCGATTCTGGCGCTTTATTCAATGTTAGCAGTATTTGCCTGAAATCAAGATACGCAAGTATCGCCAGTATCAAAAATACTACAAGTACCATCGCTATCAGTCCGATAAATACTGAAAGGAATATGGGCCATCGAGACTCACGTTTGCTGACCGGAGTTCGATCAGGTAATCGAGGCGGTTGCGTCATGAAGTTTCTCCCTTCTTGAGCGAGTGTATCAGAGAGATTTGAAGTCTTACTCTTCTCTAGTTTTGTTACTGGTTATCTGGAGTCCAGTAGTCAAAGAAATCACGCCATTCTTTGAACTTTTTCTCATCGATTTGATAGGATTTGGATTGATAGGATTTGGATTCGGTGGATGGCAGGCTTTTTTTTATCACAGAAAGTTGTTGTTTCAATTCCTCTGGAATATCAGATCTGGTTTTACCCTCCAAAAGCTCTTTCAACGCCAGACATAGCGTGTTGAACCGGAGATCATCTGCCCAAATCGCCATCCTCTCCTGAGATGTGCTTCGCTCAACAAGCCAGGCAAACTGTTGCACGACTAGTCGGTAAAATTCATACCTGACGAGTTTTCCAACCCGCTCAGGTTGCTCTTCACGCTGCAAATTATCCACCCATTCTTGCAAATCCTTGCGAAATTCACCTTTCTTTTGATCCAGCAGATCCTCAATCTGTCTGCGTCCCCCAAATATCAGATCGTCCACCTGTTTCTGCAACTCTTGACGAACCGCGTCCTCCTTTTGAGACAGGAACTCGTTCACCCGGCTTTGCAACGCATGGCGAACGTCGCTTTCCGCCTGACTCAGCTGACTCTTTACCCGATCTTGCAACGCCGCGCGGAATTGGTCTTCCGTTTGACGCATCAAATCATTCATCTTTGCCTGGAACGCCTGGAGCCATTCACTCTTTACTTGATCCAACAGCTCTGCAGCGTGATTCTGCAATGTCTCGTGAACCCGGACTTGCTCTTGCTCCAGTAGCGCTGCAACCTGGGTCTGTAATGCGCTGCGGACGTCACCCTTCTCTTGACGTACCAGTTCTGTGACCCATGCTGGCAACACTTCATTGACCTGACGCTCAACGATCCCTGCCAGAAGCGCCTCTCCAATCGGCCTGCGTGCATCCGTCTGTTCAACGAGGGATGTTATAAGCGTCCAGAAATCCAGCAATTCTCTCAAACGTTTGATCCGTCCTTCGTCGAGGTTGTGGACATCTCTGAAACGGAAGCGCAAATAGTTGAGTGGATCGAGTTCCTGCTCAGGGGGATAAAAGGCAATTTCAGCGTGAGCGCGTTCTTCCGCCTGCTTTTTCAGCGTCTCCAGATTTGGGAATAAGGCGTTGCGAAGGGCTTGCTCATATCGTTCGCCTCCCTTTTCCTTAAGTTTGTGCAGTTTACCCTCAATATCACGAATGATCTGCACTATATCCTGATACTGTTTATTAGTAACAGCGGATCCGGCGCGAATTTCCGCCTGTTTTTCCTGATAATCATTCCAACGACGAAGAATTTCTGTCTCTATGGTAAAGACGTTCAGCAGAGGATGCTCGTCGAGGTCGTTTTTACGATTCCGTAATTCTGTATCACATTTTTCCACCTCTTCGCGTCGCATCATCTTGAGAACGTCCGGCAACCATCGCGTCAGCAAGAAAAAGTCGCGCCCTTCCTCACGCGCCTTCAACCCGGCAGACAGCGCAACCCGCCAGCGTTCACGCTGCAAGGCAATCTCTGGATCGCCCTCAGCAACCCTATCTAGCTTCTTCAGATTTTCCAGACCTTGCTTGTATCCTCCTGTGATCAGCGCCATGTCAGCATCGGAAAACAACCGGTCAAAACGCTCATCGAAAGAGGAGCGAAAATCTTTATATGCATCTTCGTACTTCTGGCGTTCCTGCACATCTGCGACCCTGCGCGCCAGGTCACGCAGCGCTAATCCTTTCCACCAGTCATCAACGCTTTGTTCTTTATCGATCTGGTCTTTTGTGGGAGCCTGCTTCAGCAGTTCTGAAGCCTTCCAGTCAAAATATTTTTGCCAGGCATCAATATGTTCCGCCAGCTCCCTTTCTTTCTCAACATACCACCCCCACCATACATCAGAGAGCAAACGACGCGTGCCCAGGCTGGTCTCACCCCAGCTTTCATCATCCACAGGGTTGAATACAGCTGGTGGAACTTTCCCGCTCAAAAATTGGTACCATAGTACTGCGAACATAGTGTGTTCTTCTGGCACACGTTCGTCCTTATGCGGTTCGACGACGTTCCAGTCGAGCACAATCAGGCGCTCATGTTGCGTGTCGAAGAAGAAATCAAGAAATTTCCGGTCAAGACAGACGTAGCCAGCAGTATGCAGCGCCACAAGCAGGCGGGCATAGTGCGCGGCTGCCTTAAGCGCCAGTTTTTCCCTGTCAAGTCCCGTCTTTGTTCTCAGCACCGCACTTAGCGACCAATCCTCGGGAACGAATTCCATTACCAGCACCTCTCGCCCATCCAACCGACCTTTTTTGGCGAGCGGAAAGGGTGAGGGGTTGCCAGAAAATTTCTCCTTCCAAGCCCTGGTGAGCCTGTCCAGAACCTCGTACTCGCTCCAGAATCGTTGCCTCAATGAGTCATTCAAGCCGGGGGCTGGCACTTTGACAGCCCTATCAGGACGACGGTGGGTTTGCTGAGTAAGAGGAACGTCTGTCTCCTTCCCTCCCTCGTGTTTCCAGGCAGGATAAACCACGCCGATCAGCCCACCGGAGAGAGGCTGACCTAGAATATAGGCTTCTCCGTCAACCTGAACGATGTTTTGCCGGTGCATAGACATACTTCTTACGAGCGGTTGTGCAGGCGTTTACGAAATTCCTCGCGGACGGCCATCGCAGTATAAGCGGCAAAATCATTCGCTTCGGGTGATTTGTCTTTCAGCACAAGAGTCGCCAGAGTATGTTGTTGCCAGTTCGGCAGAGTCCACTGTCGCCAGATTTCAATGTCTACCGTTTGCAATGCCCGTTCAATAGCCCGAACATCCGTTGGCGCGGCCTGCCAGGCAAAGTATACTATGCCGAGAACGTATGGCGAAGGGCGACGAGAGAAATTGGATACATCGGGTAATTCCACCTGCACGCAAACGGTGTCGGGAAGTGAGATGCGCAGGTAACGCTCATACTCGTTCACCTGCACCCAACCGCTGGCGAATGCCAGGGCAAAGAGACGCGCATGGGCGCTTGCTTCAAGCGCCGTAACCAGGAGGGGCGCAAACAGGCGCGGCGCCTGGCGTAGCTCGCGGTGCAGGCGCGCTTCCCAACGCAACGAAACTGCCTCTGCGCGAAAAACTGCCGTCGATTCCGCTTTCGGATCACGCTGGCCGCCCTCCGTCAATCCATACCACTGATGATATACATGGCGACTCTCTTTCCACGTCTCTATGGCATCAATCGGCACAACATCCACTGTCTGCAGCACGAGAAGATGGTACGGATCGGATGTCCGCATCGGATAGAATTGCTGTTCCAGTAGCAGACGCTGCCGGAGCGATTCTTCCAACCGGTCTATGTGCCCGTTTACAGCGAGGATCAGTGCAGGACGAACCTGTGGAGCCTGCAAAGGATCGAAGTGTACGAGCGGTTGCGAGATCTCCCAGGCACGCCGCGCGACGTCAGATAAATCATGCTTGAGCCAATCGGACGACCGCAGCTTTTCAAAAAACTCTTTGCCAGTCTGTGTTGCCAGTTGCAGGAGTGCTGTAATAAACGGTTGAAGCGAATAAGACCTGGCAGTCAGTTCAGCCTGGACCCCGACGTGCAGCGTAAGCATAGGCCCGCGATCAGAGTCGATGACCCAATAGAAACGGGATAATCCTTCTTCAATTGGTTGGGGCGCAGTGAGCGCATCTTCGAGAAACGCATCTACATCGGTCGGCTTGATCGATAATGTATGAGTGAAAATACGTTGATGCACCTCCAGGCGTTCCATTGCGGTCTTTTCGAGCGCCTGCAGGTGAGCGAGCAACGATGGCTGAGCAGGACTAGCAACTTCTACCAGATCGGTATGAATTCTGGCGACCATCTCGAGCAACTGTTGTCGCGCCTGGCACGTGGCATCCAGACAGTCCCTGGCAAACGCCGCCCAGCCCGTTTGGGAAAGTATGTTGACTGCCTTCTGCAGATATCCTTCCAAACAGGCAAGGAAAGCAAGAACGTACCCCATCTTGCCCGTGCGCGCCTTTCGCCAGTTGGTATTGGTACCTGAGCCGTTGAGCATAACCTCTAAAGCGTAGGACAAATAACCTCGAAAGCCTCGGGTATCTTCTGCCAGATTTGCAGCTGATTTTGCGTCAATCTCTTCAAGGACATCGCGTCCTTCCACCAGAACACGCCCAACGGCTTGCAATGCAGATGGACAGGGGTTCCGATCATAGCCCGCATACCCCAACAAAAACAGGCGGACATGCCGGTCGAGTCCTTTCGCCGACTCTTCTTGATTCTGTTCCGGCTTAAGTGAAAGAGCAGGATTTGCTTCTCCGCTCAAGAGATACGCAATCAGGCGAATTGCCCAGCGTGTCTTAAACACTTCAAAAAGGTCTTGCACAGGAAACACATAGCGGAACACGCCAATACTGCCTGCTACCGCCCGACCACGCGCCCATTGTTCGGTAGTTACCAGACCCTGAAGATTGCGACGATAATTACGCCAGTCGGCAGTATGAGCACCTTCATCGAGAGCAAAACAAATTGCATCGGCGATCATCGGAAATACGCTCAGCGCGGGATCAAACCAGCGTTCACGCGCAGAATTATCACTTCCAGGTACAGGAAGACGATCAAAAAGGTACACACTATCCAGCAAACGCCAATTCATGATATCGTTGAGTACAGGATGCTCTCCCATCCGCGAGTCGTAGGCCATCCTGAAAGGAAACCCCTGTGCCAGTTGAAAACGCTCGATCTCCCGCATGGCAGCGAAGGCGTTAGCCTGCAAGACCGGATAGCGTGCAGAGGCGACCTGTTGGAAAACAGGGGCATCTACCAAGTACGCTTCAATACTGATGTTCTTCGCACCAATCCTGTAACCGATCCGACGGAGGAGATACGCAATGTCTGCCAACACAGCCCCGCCAAATCCACCCGCCAGAGAAGCGACCAGAATCACGCGAAAGTGCTCTCCGGCAATGACAGCAGATGCCATACTATGGAGCAGACGCCAGACCCGCGATCCTTGCCCGATCCGACGGGCCAGACGCAGATAAATATGCCTCAACGTATGTGCATCAGCAGCATAGAACACATCGGGTTGTCCCTGCCATTGAGAAGCTAACTGTTCGAGCAGGTCCTGGCTGGCGTCACCCATACCGATTGCAATTAGATGAATACCCTTTTGTCGTAATTGTTCTGCTGCCTCAATCGCCGGTTGCGCTTCACTTTCACCATCAGATAGTAAAAGCACGACCTTCGAGCGCTCGCCAGCACTGTTTCGAGCAAAAATATCATCAGCCAGCTGCAAGGCGCGTGCAATGTCTGTTCCATCGCGCGTGGAGATTGATTGAACCTCCTGCGCGATCTGCTCAGACGGTTTCGATATGGAGACGATCTCGTGCGCTTCTTCACCAAAGACAACAACGCCAACCCGATCGACTAGTCTGTCTATCTGCGATAGAAAAGAGAGAGCAGCTTGTTTGGCAGCCTGTAGTCGCGTCAAACCTTCTTCACCTGTCCCCAATACCCCTTCCATGCTTGGTGAGCAGTCTATCAGCAAGAGAATATCAATCCCTTCGTCAAAAATGCCTTGTCTGAGATCCTCGATAAGCATGGCGCGGCTAAGCGGACGACGCTGCCGACTCCCGTAAGCCAGATTGAGTTCATCATCGCTGAGCCGCTGTGCGTATTCTGCCGCCGGAAACCAGTCGCTCATATCTGGATCATGCTGTTGTCGGAGACGTTCAACCAATGGTTTCAAGTCGGTGTCCAGTTCAACGATTTCCTCGGCAGCCAGACGTACACTCCCGATAGAGACCTTCTGATCCTTATCTGGTGTATCGATCACCGCAAGACGCACTTCTGCAGGCATGGCGCCAAAGCCAATATCGAGCAGATTTTTCTTGACATGCGTTAAGACGTGACGTCCTGTACCCCCTAAACCAACTATCAGGGTCGGAGCAGGCTGGAAGAGCGGCCCAGGCTGCCAGATCGATAGGTTGCGATCGTCAGGTGGTATGGGGGGTTCCAGCGGATCTTGACGCGGATACAACCGAAGAGTTACATGCATCGGTCCTGCCACATGGACAGACCGTTCTGCACCGTCGTACCCCGGGGCGCTGGCTTCAATGCGCAGCCTCCCGGCTTTGGTCTTCGCAGAATGACGATTCTGCCTGCTCATTCGTCACGCTCCGGTATAAACATCACGTTCGCATCGTTAATCGGCTCACCGGTTAGACCATCTATTACGTCCACTTCGACCGGATATTCAGGCTCACGACATGATATCCAGACCAGAAACGGAAGGAGGAGTAACGGGATTAACCATGGCCAGAGTGATAGCACACGCTGCGTCGACGAATCTTCTCTATACGCCAGCCAGACCGGATGAAATTCAGAGTCTTGCTCTAACGAGGCAGACGGCACTTTGAACACATCTGATCGGTTGCCCTGATCGTCGTACACCATTTGATATGGCAATCCATTCTCGCCGATAGGCGCGACCAGAATATCGAATTGACCACCAAAACGATTACTGGCAAAACCCAACCATTGCGAATCAAGAGACCAGGATGGCCAGGAATCGACGTACTCGCTGTTGATGCTCAAACGCACCGGTGTTTGCCCTCCACCAGCCGGAATGATATAAATATCCGCTGCTTCGTCGGCATATGTACTCTGCCCGTTAAGATGGCGCGTGAATGCAAGCCACCTTCCATCGGGAGAATAAGCCGGATAGTAGTTGAAACCACCACCGCTTGCCCCAGGCAGTGGCGTAGCTTGCCCACCTTCTGCCGGGACGGTGTAAATATCGCAGGAATCCAATAATTTTGCTGTGTCAGGCGGTGGTGCAGTGCGCGACGCACGAACAAACGCAATGGTCTTTCCATCTGGCGCCCATGCAGGCATAGTTTCAACAATGCCGGGTTCACTGGCGCCCGGCAATGGTCGGAGTGTACCAGACTGAACATCGAGGATGTAAATATCGGTATCGTTGAATGACAGAGCCAGACTCTGCCCATCGGGCGACCAGGCCAGATATGAAGCTCGCACGTTGGGTAATGGCACACCGACGCCATCGTGACGAATTGCTACAATCGGCCCGTTTTGTTCGCCGCGAACGGCGGCTATATTCTGCTGGGGTGAAACCTGATGACAGGCGACGCAACCAGACCTTTGATTGAGCACATGCACTGGCGTAAACTGCTGTGCATCGAAGGTCGCCGAGAAAACGCCCACGTCCTTACCACCGGCCGTGATTTTCCAGAAATAGATCTGCGGCACCCGACAGAGATCTCCCATCAGAGCACGTGCCAGCAGTGCAGAAACAGTGAGCAGCGTCAGTAGCAGGGAGATCAGCAGTATTTTGCACCACAGCCCTTTTGAGGGCCATTTACGCCGGAAGCGTTTTCCCACCGGCATTGTGGACAGAACAGCAAGCACTGGCAACATCAGCAAAGGCGCCAGCAACCACCAGGGGTATCGTTGCCAGGGTGCACACATCACCGGCAAGATCGGCAGATCGGTTCTTCGAGACAAGACCTTCACCGCCGGAATCCCTTCCAGGACGAGTTCTTTGTCTTCCTGTTCACATTCCCGAAATCTGGCCCTGATGGACGTGATCACCGGAAATTCACCGGGATTGCGACCGCGCACCTGAAAAGAGAAGGTATGGTCACCGCCCGGCAACACAGCCTGCTGCCAGGAAATCGAATCTGCTGCAACCTTACCTGCAGGTTGCAAAGTATCAGAAAGGATCTGATATTGATAAATGTCTACTTGCACGTCAAGTTGTAGATTTGTGGCCAGATTATATCGACGAATTGCCCGAGCGATAGCGCGGTATATCTCACTCAATTGACTTGCATCTGGCGTGAAATAGTATAATGGGTTGCCATCGCCGCCTTGGGAAGCGATACCCTGCATGGCATTTTGCTCGACATCGCTGCCGAGGCCAACTGAAACAATGACAAACCCTTCTTCTTTGATGGCTTCAGCCACTCTATTCATGGCGGCTACATCGCTCTGCCCATCGGAGAGTACAATGATGACCGGAACAACATCTGGGCGGCGATTCCGCCTAAGCTCGTCATACGCTTGTTGCAAACCTTTAGCGATGTTTGTGCCGCCACCTATACCGATCGCTTTGATCGCTTCTTTCACCTGGCTGAAATCATTACTGACCGGGGCAGCAACCTCAGCTGTGTCATCAAAAACCACAACACCGACCCGGTCAGAGGATGGATCCATCTCATCCACAAAAGCAACTGCCGCACGTTTAGCCTGTTCGATCTTATTCCCTTCCATACTCCCAGAGCGGTCGATCACCAGAAAGGCCTCCACCGGTTTGATAACTTCAGTCTGCCTGCACTGGCTGCTATCGCCCTGCAAACGTATTTCCACCATCACAGTTTCATTGAGCGGCGCCTGCTGAGGATCGGCATGAACCTTCATCGTCAGCAGTCCGGTAGTCGCCGAGTCAGGGCCAGGCGTCGATGTTTGTGCAAACGTAACACCGATGCTCCATATCATCATCACAAGGAGAAGGACCGGCGCTACCTGCCGGACGCGTCTGTTTATGATGCTCCAACGCATAGCCTGATTGCCGCATCTCCAATATGCACAAACGCACAGCCGCTCAAACTGCCACATGTCGGCCTATGACCTGTCGAGCAGTCCCATATCGCGCAAAGTGCGAATCCTGCGCTGAACAACCTCACGAACTGCCGTGATCTCATCATTGAACATAATTAGAAAGACCGACGCCAGATCGTATTCCTGTTGTCCTTCAGGAGTGTTAAGGCGTTCCCTCCAGTATGGCAGAGTCTGCTCCTTGATCTGATTGCGTTTCTGGCTGACGCGTTCGATTCGCGCCAGTTCGAGCAATGTCTCCTGTCGCTCCGTTTCATTACGAATAGCCTGAATAGAGGGCAGCAAATCGGTATTGTGCTTGAAATCCATCGTCTCGACACACTGTCGCGCATCATGGCGGCGCGCGTTTTCCAACGCTCGGGCCACCGCCGGATAATCAATGGAATGCACCAGCGTGTCGTCACGACCAACATCCTTGCCGATGAAGTTGAACGTCATCAAGGCATCCAGCATGGAAACCCTTTGCGAAGGTTTGGTCAGCCAGAATTCCTGCGGTTGGGTTGGGTTGCCAAATTCATCGAACGGCGATTCAGGCGGCAAGATCAGCTTGAACACGAAGCGAGTGATACCCGTGTTTTTGTCACGCTCGGGGAAAGGTTGGATCAACCCATACACATAACTCATCAGGAACAGGCGGAACTGTTCGACATCCTCCAATTGTAAAACCAGGTTGTCAGCAAACAGGCGCACTTTCTGAGACAACTCCGGCAATCGCGCCTCATACCCGACAGCGTGAACTTCTGCCGGAAAAACGTGCAGTATACGGCGGTCGCCTTTGGTCTGTGCATCGCCCTCTCCCAGGTAAGCCTGTTCTCCCTGCTGGTACGCAGTAATTTTTTCCAGTTCCAACAATTCATTAGTGAAGATCACGGTGAATTTGAAGCGATCTTCAGAATTGCACTCTTTTGAAAACTTGTCGCTATCTTGCCCGGATTGATGATCGGCTATGCGAATATTACTCAGTTGTGCCAGCTCCTGCATCACCTGACGGAGATACGCTCGATGACCGGACTCCTCTTCAGTTTGAAAATAAGCCCGCACATAGTTCGCAATGAGTGGATTGCCGCCATCATAGGCCAGTGCAACGCTCAGTTTCTCGTATATCTCCCTGGCTAACAGAGCAGGATTACGATACTGATCGTTAGTCATGAGATAGCCAATCACCGATTCGGTCTGGCGTGCAGTGAGGAACGGCTGTCGACAGAGACTGAGCCAGAGCGCCAGATTATCATTGCTATATTGGGTAAGCGATGGTGTTTTCGCCCCCGGCAGATGCACCCTGAGTCCCAGGTCTACCTTGGGACGACCGCCTTGCTTCTTTATTTGGACATCCCATTCCAGACGCCCCAACAGTGCATTCACCCAACCATGCTCTATCGAGGTCAGATAATGCTCATAACGCTTGCGCTCATACTCCGGATCATTGATGACCAGTCGGCAGACGATGTCCTTCTCAACCGCCCGATCACTGTCAACCTGTTTTCGACCGCGCAGGAGACCTGCATACAGGCTGTCGCTGCCGGTGACCAGGGTCTGCGCCCAGGATTGAACGCTTGCCTGTACACTGCCGACATAATCAATCATTTGGTTGAGCGCCTCGATCAAAACATCTTCGAGCGCTTCCGTCTGCAACAGGTCAATCAGACGACTCTCAGCTTGAAGATAGGTATGCTGAGCGCGAAAAGCCTCACCGGAGGGCTGACCGATAAGATTCTTTTTGTCAGCCAGCGATTTCATCTGTTGCAACGCTTCCCAGGCTTCGGCAATGGCTTTACGGCGACTCTCTCCCTGCTCACGCCGCTCGTTCTGCACCCGCTGCAGAGTCTCCTTCGCCTGCATCAGAAGGTGGTAGAGCCTCTCCAGGAATGCTGCCACATAGCCCAATTTTCCGCTGCGTGACTCGATAGACGGGCGCTGGGGTGAGCCGTTGAGCGCCATACGCAGGAACGTATTCAGATACAGATTGAAACGATCAACCTGAAACTCGGCAATTTGCAGCAGAGCCTGGCGGTAGGCGCCGCCAGCACGCTGACCGGTGCGTGGATCTTCCTCCCCAAGCAGACGCACCTTATAGTTGCGCACTTCACCTGCAATTCGGTCGGCGCCCGTGATGGGATCTTCTCTCGGTTTTCTCTGGTCTGAGGTCAGCACCGTCCCCGTTTGCGCATTAGTATCATATATGCGCATATTGAGAATGTTTTCGACGCGTTGCATCAGTTGCCGTGTCTCACGATCGTCACTATTGGGCACGAACGACAGCTTCCACTCCTCAATACCACGCGCCATCAACTCCTGGACCTCCGCGCTGCCTCGTTTGTCCTTCATTGCAGCGATGCGCGCAAATTCGCCAAACAGCAACGTTGGTTCGACCGAGACGGTAGTTGTATTCCCCTCACGATCCAGGTGCGCATAATAGAGCGGTTTCGTCGCTCGCAGGAAGTTTTCGGCTGCTATCTTGCCGTCCTCGTCCGGATTTTCGGCGTTGGCATTCGGCAACAGCGCCTTCGGTAATCCGCTGATGGGATCCGTTTGCCGGTCGTCTGGACGAACGAACTCCTTGAGCACCTCCATCCCCAGGTCGTGCGTCCATTTTTCGACAATCTGGTAAATCGGAAAGACGATTGAATAGGTTCCCAACGAACCAAACGTCGCTGTTGTTGCTGAAAGTTCGCCGCGTTGAATACGATTCGTGCGCTCGGCTTCAACATTCGTTACATACGCCGCAAAAACCGGTCCGCTCTCGCTGTCAATCGCGGCACTGATCGCATCGGCAATCATCGGCGCCACACCATACTCCATCTTCACCGTATTGAGTTTGCTGCGCGCGCCGTTCCCATCAACGTAATACAGCAGATCAAACAGCTTCCCCTTCAAAGCATCACGCCAGATCGGGTCGCTGTTACCCTCGCGGTAATGGATAGGGTAGCCACGCTCATAATCAAAACTGACGGTGAAACGACGGTTTTCCCGCATGGCAGCGAAGGCGCGGGCGTGCATGCTACGCAACCAGTTGTTATCCAGCGTCTGACTGAAGGCGTCAGGCAAGACCAGATAGCCGCGGATGCTCATCCTGTCTGTCAGCCTGACTGTTGACTGATCGGCGAGTTTGCGGATCAGATAGGCAATATCGGCAAACATCCCGGCTCCTGTGCCACCGGCCAGGCTGGCCACAATGAACACTTGCAGGCTCGTCAATGCAGGATTGTCCCGACTCAACCTGAGCAGGGCATCGTTCAAGATATTGTAAATGGCAGACTGGCTCGGGGTTGCCAGATCACGGAAGATCGCCAGCCGTCCGAACTGGCGGAATTGCCCTGCTCCTTCATTCAAATTGAACATCTTATCGGAAAGGTTGTTCAAGTAAAATTCAGCCAGCAACCACTTGCCAATATGTGGATACATACCGGCAGCGACATCTTTCATTAACTGCTTTACTGAGCCGGTGACGGGAACAAACTCTCCGCTTTCAAGGCGAACAGCGCCCGTGCTTTGCCCGACTTGACGAATCTGTCCCTGACCGCCAATCTGGGGCCGATGGGTATCGGTGTCAAACGCGATCACCTTCACTTCCTTGAGCGGCCACCGACCGCCTGACGTCTCCATCAATTCCTTTTTGATGTAGGTGGCAATCAGGGCGCCGGTGCCACCTAGACCAACTACAAGTGCAGGGCTGGGCATCGTTTTACCTCTTCGAGACTGAAGAATATGGCACTACCTGTTGTAGCGTGTTATGCTGTGAAACGCTCCGGTATTGTATCAGGATCTTTGTACAGCCAGAAGGGTGCGCTTCCCAGGCGTACTTCGCTTCCGGGCGATAACACTTTGCGATTCAAGCTGGCCAGTGGCGCACGGTCATCCTGCCGCCAGACGCTGACGTATACCCTTTTGGCACTACTGTCCGCATCCGATTCACACCAGATTTCCATCTTGCGAATCATGAGGATTGCCGGAAATTCCTTGCCCGAAAGGACGATATGATTACGTCCGTAGCGATCTAGCTGCAACTGAAACCTTGGCACGCCATCGGCATCGGCAATCACCAACCTTCCACGGCAGGGATGCCTGCGCAGATTCACCTGATGAACCCCCCATCCAACCGTGGAAGCAGTTGCAGCGACTGCCAGTACAATGCCAGCAATCAACAAGGGAAGATGCCATGGATGTGGTACACGAGCGACATTCACCGTCGTCTCTGGCGCTCGATACATATACCCTTCGTTGAGTGGCGCACCCGTGATGCTAAAGGTATACTCACCAACACCCAGGTCTGTGGTTTGGGCGACAAACTCTCCCTGGTTAGCAGTGGGACTGAACATCAGCGGAACACTAAGCTCTTTGCCTGTCTTCCGGTCTATTCCCTTGATCGAGAGGGAGCCGCTCACCACACCCGAACTAAAAATACCCTGTGGATCGAGCGAATTGCCGTTTTCATCCTGCAACCTGACCCGTAACGTCAATGGATTACGCTCCCAGGGTAACAGGTTGGTATCGAGTTGTTCAGGCTGTGTTGGTTCAAGTACCATCAGATCTACAAGGATCGTTGGCAACACTTCGATAGCGCCAATATCCTCGTCAATCACAGAGAAAACAGTACCATCGGGGTTGGACGCCGTTACCAGCGCGTGCAGTGTTTGTCGCCCGGCGCTTTGGGGCGTATACAGCGCCCGATACGTGCTATCCGGCATCGGAGAAAGGTCGAGCGTTTCATTACCGATACTGACTGTTACTTGCAATGAATCCGGCGCCTGCACAGGAGTTCCGCGTTCATCTCGCAATTGCAACGTGATTGGTTGCTGAACATATTGATGCCAGACGCCGGGTATGTCTATAGCAACAATACGTATCGGCGACACGGAGAACGCACCGATTTCACCGTCGAATACAACGATAGCGTTGCCATCGTAATCCTGACTTTCCGCGCGCACTTCGATACTATGCCGACCGGTGACCACAGGAATAAACTCCGCTAGATAACTCCCCCGACCATCTTCCTTGAGCGTTAGATCCCAGGCCTGATCGCCAGCCCTGACACGGGCTTTGACATCCAACCGGTAAAGTGGATCGGCATACACTGGTAACGGTTGCCCAAATTCATCCAGCAGAGTGTATTTGATGGGGAAGGGAACGAATTGCACCTGTACCTGAGCCGGGGATGGGCTTTCAAGGATGCTGCGGGCAAAGATATACTGCATGGTAATGTCCACATCCAGAATACGCGGGTCGGTTGCAATCTGCCAGCGGCCAGGGAGAGGGTTGCTGACTCGCACTACCTGAATCGGACTGTCCAATCCATCGATTTCCACCCCTGCTCGATTTTCATCAATGACGCCTTGCGGATCGGTGATAAGCAAACGCTGGCTCGGATTGGTCTTGAAATACGCAAACGTGATGGACTTAAGATACGGCGGAACGGTAAGCGGTCCCGGCTTAACATCGGCATCTGCGACATTGACGCCAGCCGGCCGAGGCAACTCTTTGGTAAGCGCCAGCAAAATCTCTTGGAAACGCTTTCCTACATCATCATTACTGGCAACCAACCCGGCCCGGTCCAGGCGTTTGTCAGAACAGGACCTCGGTGTACAGGGATCGTTGGTGATCCGGTTCCAGTAAGGTTCCATCCTTTGCCAGTACGCCGACGAGCTATCAACCATGCCAATAACATAGATACGGTAATCAGGCTCCGGAAAATTGCTCTGCGCATAGGCGACCAGATCCTCCATATAGCGATTCACATTGAATCCGGGCGTATCAAGATATGGCTGTCCATCGGTAAGAACCACAATGACTCGCAATCGGCGACCCGACAGGTCTGGAAGTTGTTGAAACAGTCTGTTTGCTTCCTGAAAGGCGCTCAGAAAGTCCGTATTCCCCAAATCACGGCGAGAGAATGTGTCTCGCATCCGCTGAAAATCCTGTTCTAATTGAGCATATTGGGGGCGCCATTCATCTCTAGAATTCGGTGCAATCTCTTGCCAGAAAGAACCAGACAGACTGAACGTCCAGGTCTCACGCCTATCGCCGAAATTCACGATCGCAATACGAAACGAAATCTGGTCATTGACACCTAAGCGATAATCGCCAAGCAGAGAGGTTATCGCCGGGAAGCTGTAAAAACGCAACCCCAGCGAATCATTCGGGGGTATAGTGCCGTTGAGACGCCCCATCGAACCTGACTGATCAACCAAAAATACGATATCTACACCATCGTAATCTATCTGTTGCGCGTGGGTGGCAAAGCCGGGCTGCACAAGCAGGATGGCGCCTAACGCCAGTAGGAAGAGTGCGCGCTTCATACTGTCCCCCGGCAATCAGGTTCAATGAAAAAGTGAGGATCGGTTATCAGCGCTCGATACGGTGGCAGTTGCATCGCCCGCTTGAGCGGCGCTGTATCGTATCTAACACGATGAAAGGACAATGTGTGCGCCTGCCAGTTAATAATAGCATATCCCGGACAACCTGAACCATCTCTGGCAAAGCCAACACTGCCTGGATTAAGCATGATCGGCTGTCTGTTCAGATCATCCCAGGTATACTGTTTAACCTCCTGCTCGCGCCACACTGTCGCCACGGAATCCCATACCCACAGTCGCTGCATGTGAGTTTGACCGACTGTAAATAACCGGGCCAGTGGCTCCGGGTTGGGATGTTGCACCAGCACTTTCTCCTGCCCATCCGCATCCTGTGCTTTGAAGAAGAACCGCGCCAGCCTGTCGGGAGCATGCAAGGGATGATACAGGTAGCCGCGAATACTTTCGGCACAGGTAGCGGCAATCTCGCCATGCGCCAGGTAGACGCCCGGTCGCGGCGAACACATCACCGGCAACGACTTGATCTGCTCGATAACGCTGGGGACAAGCAAACGCTGATGCTCGTCTATCACAACCTGGGCCTCCGGTCGCATCGAACCGGCAGGAATGCCACAAATCGCCCAATCATGATTGCCGACCAGGGCCAGTACCGGCTTATGCGAACTCTCGAACAGCATATTCCAGACCCGGTGCGGTTCAGGACCGTAGCCCCACAGATCACCCAGAAACCAGATTTCATTGTAGCTGAATTGGGCTGCATGGTCGAGCACTGCCTGTAACGCCCATGGATTGGCATGAATATCAGAAATGACGAGTGTAACGGACATAAAGTTCACTCCAAACTTTTCAGAAGAGGGTGATACGGAGCAATCTCATTGCATTGCAACAAAGCCTCTCGATAACGTTGCTTTGCACGATCTAACTCATCTCTGTGTCTTATAGGATTGAGAAAACGCAATCTGCTCCCTTCAATATTGCGTAACTCTTCCAGGGTCTGTTCCAACTCAGCATATGCCCGATGCCAGTCTTCCTCTCTCTGTTTCGTCTGACGACGCAACTCTTTTGCTTCTTCCAGCCACTTCTGCAGTTTTCGTCTGAAATTGTCCAGATCGACAAGCAAATCTTTCAAGAATGGCAGGAGCGCCTCTTCTTCAAGAGGCAGGCGTGACAAACTCTCCAGAACGGTTTCGATCGGCAAACGATCCCGGTTTGTCTCAGTCAATCTCCTAACAACCTCCCCTGTATGCTGAGGAGGTGATTCTGAAGGTCGCTCAGAGATCACACTATCTAGCAAGTAGTATACCATTTTGTACTGTCCTGCCTGTTGCAATTCCTGCACTTTTTGACGCATTCCTTCCCAGTTTACGCACTCCTTTGGCACTTCTTCAACCGCATCCGCCAATTCCTTCGGCCAGAGATGCGGCGCGCCGGAACGGTACAACCAGTTGCCAAAGATTCTAACCTGTTCGATGCTTTGCTTCAACCATGCTTCGATGTCTGACAAGCCCTGCAACACTAGCGTTCTCCCGAAAGGAATTTCGATTCGCAACGATTCTTGAAGACCAAACGCATCCTCAGGGTCTTCAGCATGCAGGCGCTCTATGGCCTTTTGTGCGTCGAAGAGACGGTCACCACGCGGACTACGCAACGCATCACGCACCTCCTGGCAAAGCTGCTCCAGACGTCTTCGCTGCAACTGAATGGCATCGCGCTCCTTCAAAATCTGGCGTGTTGCGCGGTGTTCACCAAATCCTTCGCGGTTAATGTTATTCAGCAAGGCATCGAAACGTCCCCAATCATTATGTTGTTTGACCCAATTCAATTCGTGCATGAGCACACGAATGTTTCCGAAAAACTCGGCAAACTTATCCTGCCAGGCGCTCAATGCTTCTCGCTTCTCTCTCAAATTTGCTTTGAGACGCTGGACATCTGCGCCTATCTGGGCATCGAACCGCTCGAGTACGCCATACCACTCATTAGCCTGACGACTCAATGTCTCCAGTCGGGACTGTTGCCGATAGACCAATTCATGAGGTGCGAGTCTGGCGCGTTCAGCGTCGGGTATTTCAATCTGGATCCCCTTGTAATCATTGAGTGCTCCTTCAATATCGCGCAGCAGGCTCTCGACGCGTCGAACGATTTCCAGTCCAACTGCGCGCGCCAGGCGATGTTCTGGATCGAGCAGGGCAATTCTGCTGCGTATGTCGAAACGTTGCTCTTCGTTACCCTCCTCGCCAAGCGATTCGTCAGTCTGTTCTAAACGCCTGATCATCTCGATCCGGAGTCGCTTCCACCAGTCGTCGAAGCGCCTGCGCACCGTCCCGTCGCTCGCCTCTTCACGCAATGTGTACAAACTGTCCAGCGCTAATTTGAGTTCGGAGAATGACCGATGTTCTTTGAGCTTCTGCTCGAGATCGGCTTGCCGGCTCAGGATGGTATGCTCACGCTCTATGTTCTGCTGAAGATCCTGCAACCGCCCTCGGTCGCTTGCAGACAATTCCGACCTCAAACGAGCCTGCTTTACTGCCTGCACAGCCTGTTCAAGGTATTCCAGACGCCGTTGAGCATCGAGCGTTTCCAGGCGCGACAGGCGATAATACTGCTCAACGACCAGTGCAGATACTCGCGGATCGTCTCCGAGATCATTCTGCAAATCTCTGAGAATACCCAGAGTTTCATTTTCGCCAATGCCGGACTCCAGTGTGCGTCGGGCCATATCGAAGCGAACGCGCCGCCAGTGTTCTACATACTCTTGACAGCCGGGGTCCAAAAGACGCGCGTCATCCCATGCTTCTAAAGCCCTTCGCAAACGCCCGGCTTCCTCATGCATCCGGGCATCCATTGCAAACGCTTTTGCCTTCGCCTGCCGCGCTTTCTGGTTCGTGCGCGGAGCGCGAGGCTCGGGAAGGTTCAGCAACTCATCGGCAATCGTACGTAACTCCTCTGCCAGCGGCGGGGAAGATCGCATTGCGATATCCAGTCGATTGAGCAAGTCATCTTCCCATCGCTGGCGCGCACGCTCCCGCAATGTACTGATCTGGCTGCGAAAGGAACTGGGAAGATTTGATAGATCGACAAGTCGTTCGTAAGCCTGTGCAGGTCGCTGATCAAGCAAGGCTTGCGCTTCATTCAAGCGATTCTGAATCTCTTTCTCCTGTTCACGCTGTTTTTTGATACCGATGAGTATCTCATCGGCTTCAGCCCGATCAGGATGTTCGGGAATGGTATTCACGGACAAGAGCAGCTCTTCAGCTCTGGCGAAATCACCCTCCTGCCAGGCTTTCCGTCCGTGCAAGAAATCTAATCGTCCACGCAAACGTCTCAGCATCTCGTCCATTTGCTGGCGACGCTTACTATCAGTTTGCTTTTCACGCAGCGCTTCTGCTTCGCGAATTGCCTGTTCAATTCGCTCAGGGATGGAAGAGAGAAACGCATCCTCCAGAGAACGCAAGGCACCGGCAAAATCCTCAAATGCCTGAATTTGCCTGTCGAGAATTCCCAGGCGAGGAAGACGGCGTGACAACTCCCCGTAGCGATCACGCTGCGCTAAACTATCATACATCTCTAGAAAAGTCGACAACGCATCTCGCGCCTTTTCGGGCTGTTTCTCAAACGTCTCAACAAGTCTGGCGAAGTGTTGCTCGATATCACGCTGATACAACAAAGCTGCTTGCACCTGTTGAACAAGATGGTTGTACTCTTCCTGTAAACGATGAAGTCTTTCCTTATTCCTCTGAACGTACGCCACAAGCTCGTCGCGCTCTTTTTCCTGCTCCTTAATTCGCGAATCGAACAGAGATATCAGTGGATCATTCTGGTCTCTGACTGACAACGTATCTCGTTTCTGGCTCAAGGTTTGGATACCTTCACGCACCCTTTCCAGATATGGTTCAAGGACACTTTGGGCGGACTCCGCCTGCCGGTAAAGAGCCTGAGCATATTGCAACGCTTGTTCAGATTCTCGTAAATCCTGCTGGTTTGGACTGCTCCCCCGGCAAAAAGTTTCATATTTGCTCCGAGCCTGCTGCAAACTCGACTCGATTTCAACCAAAGTGCGACTGAGTAAACCCTTACGCACTTCCTCGATGAAGGGGGCATTCGGGAAGGTTGCAATCGCCTGATCCAAAATCTCCCAACCCTTGCTCAGATCTTGAGTAGCAGCAGCCTGACGCGCCAGGTCTTCCGCGCGACTCAGACGCTCCAGGAGCGGTTGCACCCTCGAGCGATCAAACTCTGCCAACCGCACTTCGTCTTCCTCTGGCAAGAGGTACAAGTCTGTTCTCTTCTCGAGCACATCATGGGCAAGACGTGGCTGAGAACGATCAAGGTAGGCCTGAGCAGCGCGCAAATATTCACCGGCCTTGCTATGGGCGTAAGTTTGGGCATCAAGGATCAGGTCCCGAAGAGCTTCACGTATGGGACGCGATCCGATGAATTGTCCCCGTGCATCGTACCACGGAACCTCGCGCTCTTTATTATCCTCAGCCTCTAGTTTCTCAATCTGTTCCCGATAGTTGCGCGTTTGAGCAGCCGTCGTACTGATAGCATAGCGCTGGCGCGCCTGCTCGTACCGGATATTGGCGTCGTTTTTTAATCCTCCGAGCAAAAACGAGGCAGGGCGCTTGTTGTAAGCATCCTCGGCGATTTTTTTTGCCTCTGCATAGATGTTCTGCAAAATAGTATCTGGCGAGGTCCCTGCCTTGACGAGCTCCTGTTCCTGATCCCAGAGGCGCTGGCATGCCTCCTTCACGCGCTCATATTCTCTCCTGGCATCCAGGCGTTCCTTCTCCTGAGTCAGGCGTTCGCGCAACGATTGAACCTCCGTGTCATCGCCGCCAGCGGTCAAAAGTCGTGCAGCTTCATCCAGGAAGTCGGAAGCATGCTCCAATCCTTTTTCGGTGGGCGACGCTAGACACTCGCGCACCTGTTGCAAGAGCGATTCGTACCGGGTGGGGGCGTTATCTGACATCCTGACTCTCCGACGAAGTTCAAATCGCACGATGTACGCTCATGCACGCTACCAGGGCAGACTGCCTGGAGAGGGACTGTCTTCGTTGCCGACAGGAACAGATCCTGACGCAGTATTTTCTCCAGGCAGCGCTATGGGGGGACTCTGGATGAAGGGCGCGGGCGAAAGGTTGGTGACATTCATCACAATCTCCGGTAAACGCAACGCTTCTACACCCTGCTCTACAAGAAGGCGCGCCAACTGTAACGCTCGTTGCTGCGCCAGGTCAGGATAATTGCCTGCTTCATTTGATCGGGCGCTGGCATATACACTGACACATGTCTCACCCTGCTCCAGGGATGCCAGGCAGATGGCTATCTGAGCGTCAAAGCGTATCAATTCGGTTTTGAGTTTCATGAAGACCGTTCCCTCCTGGTTGCTCGTTAATGACCGGAAATGTGAACGTCTCCGGCATGATGGCAGGCGCTGCCTTTGGATCGGACGGATCAGCGTAGTGCGACTTCACCAGCTGCATCGATCTGCCGGAGGTGAATGCTGAATCACCGGCGAGATTATTGTCATTATAGCAGTTCTCACAGAGGTTAGACCTGTCGGACACGGTCAAGCCTCCGCCGGAAGCGAGCCCGCAGTACGGCAGACAACGTATGTGAACAGACTGCCATCACGCGCTGATGCCGGTCGGTTATCAGGCGCGGGTCTGACTACTAGACATCATCAAGATTTAGTGATATACTATTTTTGTAAAATCTGAAAATGGAGAAAAACAATGTGCAAGTATCGATCCATTATCGAAAATCCGGAGAAATTACGCTCTATGACCGGACTGAC
>Ga0138355_1034530_pt1 | contig 25786 bp, 15 predicted proteins | sample YNPNP_1300MetaT_FD_101540 | JGI IMG/M metagenome (GOLD analysis project Ga0138355, IMG submission 101540) | Anoxygenic and chlorotrophic microbial mat microbial communities from Yellowstone National Park, USA - YNP NP_1300 MetaT (Metagenome... ...
CCTCGGCGTAGCGCGCGCCCTGCGTGTCGAGGGGCGCGGCGGCGAGGCCCGCCCCGATGCGGGCCTCGTCACGGTCAAGGGTGACGTCCCAGTTGGCGGTGGCTGCCACGATGTCCAGGCGGTCATCGAGGGCGCGGGCGCGCCGCGCGCCGTGGTAGGCGCGGAACATCAGGTAGAGGCCGGCGTAGGTGTAGCGGAAGGCGCGTTGCAGTCGTTCGGCTTCACTGCTTTCGGGCGCCAGGGGCCATGCCCGCTCCTGGGGGCCGATCTGCCGCAGGGCGACCACGTGCGAGCACCAGGCCGCCGTCCACAGTCCCGCGGCCAGGATGGCGGCGCTTTGCCCGACCGGGGCGGCGCGCAGGCGCGGGTCGAGTTCCAGCGCATAGGTCGCCGTCTGAGCGGCAATGCCCAACCAGAGGAGCAGCCAGCTCCACAGCAGCCAGGAGGCGCGCATGTCGGCGATGAGCGGCAGCAGCAGCCCCAGGGCGGCCGCGCCGCCGTAGACCGGCGCGGCGATGATCACCTGCAGCGCGAAGGGATCGGCGGGTCGGGCGGCCTGCGCCAGCCCGATGGTGAGGCCGCCGCCGAGGAAGGCCACGACCAGCAGCAGGGCGCTGCCGGCCAGTTCCAGGGGCGAGGCCAGGCGCAGGTCCACGTCGAGCAGGGCGGTGAAGCCGGCGAAGAAGAGCAGGGCGAAGCCGGCGTTCTGCAGGAGCGACCAGAGCAGGGGCCGTTCTGGAAAGAGGAACGCGCCGCTCAACGCCAGGATTTCGAGGGCCGTAACCAGCAGAAAGGCGTCGAGGGCGCGGGCGAGGGTGGCGCGGCGGTAGTCGGCGTGGAGGGTGATCTGCGCCGCCAGGGCCGCGCACCAGAGTAGCGGGGCGATCAGGGCCGTCTCGACGCTGTGTCCGAAGCGCAGGGGCAGCGCGGCGAGGGCCAGAACGAAGAGGGTGAGCGTGAGGGCGACGAAGGCCGGGCTGCGCCCATAGCCGCGTCGGGCCAGGCGGGCGGCGGCGATGTGCACGAGCCACCAGCCCGCCAGCAGCAGGCCCAGACCCAGAGGCGCCACCACGGCGGCCATGATGAGGATCGCCGCCACGCGGTTGAGCGGCCCGCCGGCCCAGAGCGCGCCGAGGATCCGCGCCAGGTGCGCTTGCCAGAAGGCCAGGGCCAGGATCACTGCCAGGACAGTGTAGGCCGCCGCGAACAGGCCGTAGAGGGCGTAGAGCCGCTCCGCGGGGGCCAGGGGCGCGCCGGCGCGGAGTTTCCCCCACAACGGGCCGCTGATGAACCCCATGGCCTCGCGGCGCAGGTTCGGCCTCCCCAGCCGGTCGCTGAGGATGTGGTAGCCGTCCAGTTCCAGCAGCGGGTTGAGGTTGCACAACGCCGCCAGGTAGGCCGCCACCGCCAGGGTGTACATCGCCGCACCCGGGACGCCTACGGGCAGCAGGGCCGCCGCCAGGGCCGCCGTGGAGCCTACCAGCAGGTCGCACAGCGGCCCCGCCAGCGAAACGATCATGCGCGCGCGGCGCCCGGCCAGCCACATGTCGCTGGTGTCCACAAAGGCGGCGGGCATGCCGTAGTAGATCATGACGCCGCCGCGCGCCACGCGCCGCCCGAAGTGCTTCACCGCCAGGGCATGGGCCAGTTCGTGCAGCACAAACGATACCAGCAGCGCCCCCCAGAGGGCCAGCAAGCCCAGACCGGCGCTAGTGGCGTCCATCACCGCGTAGCGCCCGCTCCTGGCCACCAGGGCGAAGGCGCCGAAACCGGCCGCGACGAAGAGTGCCAGCACGATAACGAAGGGGCGGGTGAAGAACAGCCAGCCCCCACCACGGTAGAGCGCGCCTGCCAGCGCGTCAACCCCCGGGATGGAAATGGGATAGGCCCGGAGCGCGCTGGCGACGCGGCGGCCCCACCCCTGGAGGCTCCGCCCTTCGAGACGCTGCCGCAGCCCGCGGTAGAGGTCCGCCGGGGCGTCGTCGAGGAAGCCGCCGCGGCGCAAACTCTCAACCAGATCCAGCACCGGCAGCAGGCGCCCCGATTGCGTGAAGCCCAGCAGCGCCAGTTGCTCCAGGCTGTGTTCGCCATCCATGGCTGTCCAGAGGGCGTGCTCGGCGTCGGTCAGGCGCACATAGCCACCGGTGGGGCTGCGCAGGGCGACGAAGGTCGCGCCGTCCTCGACCAGCGTTTCCTCGGTAACGCCGGCAACCGGGCGGGGGCGATAGTAGCGCCGGTCGGTGCGCGTCCGCAACCCCGTCCAGATACCCGCCGGAGCTGGCGCCGCCGGCGCGCCAACCTGCCGCCTCAGGTCGCCATAGAGCGCGCCTTGAGCATCGGATGCGCCGATGCGCGCCGCCAGAGCTGCCCAGAAACCTCCGCGCCGCTGGTTCATGGTCGCGGGCGAATCATTGCTGCTATGTGATGCCATGAACCCTCCCAATCGCGCAGGGGCGCGGGGCAACCCCGTCTTCCTGCCGCAACCCGGAGGGTTGCGCTACCCCAGGTTCCGGCGGACAGGGCTGCGCGCGACCGTGCCCCTGGCCATCCTCACTCTCACCTACTTCTCATCAACGCTAGAGAACCGACAATCTGGTTGCAACGTCATGGTAAGAGAAGGTAGGCGGTCGCCTCCCGGCTGGCGGGAGGGTAAGAAAAACTCTTTTTTACCTTGTTGGTGTGCGGCGTAGCCGCATGGTGCCTAACGTGAACATACGCCCTCGGCGAGGGGTGTGGGGAAACCGGTTTCCCCACGCCCCTATCCCGGGAAGGTGAGGGCGCAGCCCTTGCGCAGGGGTATGGGGCAACCTGGTTTCCCCATACCCCCACCCGTGGGAGGGTTTGGGAGGGCTACGCCCTCCCAGGAAGGATGTTCATCCCGTCGCGGTGTGCGGCGCGAGCCGCATGGTGCCTGACGTGAACATCGTCTCCTGGAGCAGGGGTGTGGAGAAACCCGGTTTCCCCACACCTCCGCCCACGGGAGGGTTTGGGAGGGCCTGGCCCTCCCAGGAATAACCTTTCTCCATCCTGTTGGTGTGCGGCGGAGTCGCATAGACGCCTGAGAGGAACCAGAGAAGGAGCAACGATCATGCGTGAGGGTGTAGTGATCCTGACCGCCGATTTGCGCGTGTGGCAGGATGAGCGTCTGGGGCGGCGCTGGCGGGTGGCCTACCGCGAGGGTGACGAGGAGACGGTGGTCAGCTTTCCGGATACCGAGGCTTTGGGCGATTTCATCGCCGAACGCTTCGGGTTGACGCTGCTCGACCAGCCCGAGACGGCGCTGCTGGTGGCGTGAGCTTTAGCGTTGGTACACGCTCGGCAGAAATAACCAGTGGCGAACATACACGACATCAACCGCAAACACCCCCTGTCCGGACGGCCAGGCGGCCCCGTGTTCACTGTATCTCACGTGCTATAATTTCGTGAGAGCGACTTGCCACAAGGCCAGTACCCATGCCGTCCGTCATCACCGTTCGCGATGTTCTACGCCTGGCTCTCCCCGCGGGCACCGAGGTTGTCGCAGGGGGCGCCGGTCTTGGCCGTCAGGTCAACTGGGGGGCCACCCTCCGCGCCACGCTACCGGCTTTCGCCGAGTTACGGGGAGGCGAACTGGCGCTGTTGTCGGTCGAGGCGGCCCTCGCGCTCGACTCGCGACTCAACCTGGCGACGCTGGTGCGCCGGCTCGGTAGCGCCCCGGTGCCAGTAGCCGGCGTCGTGGCGCTCGGCGAAATCCGGCCCGAGGACATCGCGGCTGCCGAGGAGGTGCGGCTGCCCCTGCTGAAGTTGCCCGCAAGCGCCGATCTCCGCGATGTCGAGCGGGAAATCACCCGGCTGGTCACCGATTACGAGGCCCAGTTCGAACGGCGCAGCGCGCAACTCTACGATCTGCTCACCCAGCGCTCGCTGGCCGGGCAGGGGGTGCCCGGCCTGCTCGAGGTGCTGGCCGAGCGTACCGGCCAGAGCCTGGCCTGCTTCGCTCCCAACGGGGAACTGCGGGCGCAGCGCGGTCGCGGCTCGGCCCGGGTGGCCTTGCAAGCCCTGCGCCCCAATGGGCGCGGCATGATGACCTTGCTCAACCAGCAGATCTGGGTTGAGCCGATCGGATCGGGCGAGATGCCAGCAGGCTATCTGGCCATCGCCGGCGCGACCCTTGATGACTGGGACCGTGAGGCGGCGCAACGCGGCGCCGCGGCCCTGGCCCTGGAACTGGCCAAAGAGCAGGCGGTGCAGGCCGCCGAGGAACGCCTGCGCGGCGACTTTGTGGCCGGCATCCTCTTCGGGCAGCCAGGCGACGTGACCGCGGCGATGCAACGCGGCCAGGAGTTGGGCTACAACCTTGCCGCGCCGCACGTCGCCGTCATCGTGACGGTCGAAGACGCCAGCCCTGCCGTATTGGCCCGCTTGAGCGCGGCGCTGCAAACCGAGCTGGCGCGCCGGAACGTGAGCGCGCCGATCTCGCGCCGTGAGAGCAGCATCCTCTGTATGCTGCCGGTAGTGGGCGCCACCCGCCCGCGCGACCTGGTCGAGCAGGTGCGCGAGCGTCTGTCGGGCGCCTTTCCCAAACTGGCGCTGGCGCTTGGTACGCCCGCGTCCGGCCTGAATGAGTGGCGTCGCTCGGTCGAAGAAGCTGAGCAGGCTCTGCTGCTGGGGCGTCAACTCTTTGGCACCGGGCGCGTCCTGGCCTTCTCCGACCTGGGGGTCTACCGGTTGCTGGTGCGGCTCCGTGAAACCCCGGAACTGTGGACGTTCTATCGGGAGACCTTATCGCGCCTGGCTGACTACGACCATCGCCAGGGCGCCGAGTTACTCAAGACCCTCGAAGCCTACTTCAACCACCTGGGCAATCTGCGCGCCACCTCCGAGGCGCTTCACGTCCACCGGAATACGCTGCTCTACCGTCTTGAACGGATCAAAGAGATCAGTGGGATGGATCTGGACAATGCCGAGGAGCATTTCGCCCTCTGGCTGGCCCTGCGGGCCCACCGCATTCTCTCGACGCTGGAGGAGCCGGCGTAGGGTCGATTCGCACCCGCCCCTAAAAGCACTATCTTAATAGGAGGTACGCGGTCGCCTTCCGGCGGGGGGGTAGAGGGCCGCAGGCCCTCCACCAACCGGTTGGCGCCCGTCCGCGGCGGGAGGGCCATGGGGGTTGCGCCAGGCCGCCTGGCCGCCGCGGGCGGGAACAGGGGGGTGCGGGGAGGCGAAGCCTCCCCGCACCCCTCCACCGCGTACGTCCTGTCACAGAAGCGCATAGGGCGCCGCAGCCCCCCTCCCAACCTCCCCCCGCTGGGGGAGGAGCCGGACTCCCGCCCCCAGCGGGGGAGGGGGCGTGCACCTTTAAGCGCAGAGGGCGCCGCAGCCCCCCTCCCAACCTCCCCCCGCTGGGGGGAGGTTCGGGACTCCCCATTTGACAGGACGTACGCGGTGGAGGGGGGCGGCAGTGTCCTCAAACCGGCAGCAGGGCGCCGCTGGTCTCGCGCGCGAAGCGCTCGATGGCCTCTGCGGCGATAGGCCAGGCCGGGTCGAGCATCAGATCGTGGGCGGCTCCTGGCGCCACCACCAGCGGCGCATTATAGGCGCGCGCCGTCTCGCGCTGCACGTCCAGGTCGAAGATCGCGTCGCGTTCGGCGGCGATCACCAGCACTGGCAGGCGGCATGCGGCGGGGCGGGGGCGAAGCAGCATACTGCTGAGCGTGACCAGGGGCGGTTCGGCCACCATTCGGGCGCGATGGCGCTCCAGTTCCGCGTCGGGTATGTCGGGGCGAAAGAGGGCCTGGCGCACGGCCGCCGGCTCGCGGCGCAGCAGGGCCGGCAGGTTGACCATGGGCGCGCCGCGCAGCCCGCGGTCGAGAAAATAGGCCCCGATGTTCGTCGGCGAGCTGCACAGCAGCACCGCCCCGGCTAGCGGGGGACGCGGCCCGACGACGCCGGTGATGAGCAGTTGCGCCACATAGCCCCCGGCGCTATGCCCGACCACAATCGGCTGACCGCCAAGCGCGGCAATCGCGCCGCGCACCTCGCGCGCATAATTGAGGATCGTCGAGCGCCAGTGCCCTGGCGGCGCCGGGTTGCCGCCGTGCCCCCGGACGCTGATCGCATGCGCCTCGAAGCCACGCGCCGCCAGGTCCTCCCGCGCTGCTTCCCAGCACCAGGCTCCGTGCCAGGCGCCGTGGATCAGCAGCAGCGGCGCGCGATAGCGTCGCTGGACGGGGTAGCTGGTGAGATGTTCAAGGGTTGCCATGGTTGGGGCCTAAGGCAGTTTCAAAACCTGCGGTTTGCGCTTGACAGGCTGGCGGGGGGGTGTCGAGGCAAACGGTCAAGTGCGTTTGAACCATGCCTAAAACCAAAACTTCTCAAATACAAGGAGGTACGCGGTCGCCTTCCGACGGGGAGGGGTGGCGGGCCGCAGGCCCGCCACCAACCGGTTCGTGCCCGCCCGCGGCGGGCGGGCCGTGGGTGTTAGACCCCCTGGCCGCCGCGGGCGGGAACAGGGGATGCGGGGAGGCGCAGCCTCCCCGCATCCCCTCCACCGCGTGCGTCCTGTCCCCGCTGGGGGAGGGAACCCGGCTTCTCCCCCGGCGGGGGGAGGTTGGGAGGGGCCGAACGCTGCGAGCGGCCAGGCAGCCCGCGCTCCCGGCGCCGCGTGGCCTGACCCAGGACTCATTCGCGCTACCCCTCGACATGCTCCACGGGCAGACCGAGATGCCGGCGCCGTTCTTCGGCCAGGCGGCGCTTCTCGGCGATCATCTCCTCGGTAACGTACACATTGAAGGAGCGCAGGCGGGCCAGTTGCAGGCCGTGCTTGTGCCAGAGGCGATACATTTCCTTGACCCGCTCGATCTCGATGTTGCGACCGAGGGTGTAATCCTCGAACTTCCCCTCCATCGCCAGCAGCGCCGTCTCGGAGAGACAGGCGTAGGCGGTGCCGGGGGGCATGTCAATATCGAAGCCAAAATCAGGCTCGCCGGGCAGCACAATCTCGCCGCTCTCCACCACCAGCACATCGGGCCGACGGGCGGCGTCCTCTTCCTTCACATCCGGCGGGCGGGCCACGTCGCACACTACGGCGCCAGGCTTAAGTTTGTCAATATTAATAACACGCCCGGTAAGTGAACTGGTTGTGGTGATAATCAGATCGGCGTCGCCGAGGTAGGCATCGGGATGGGTGGCGGCGATGACGCGGGCGCCGGGGGTCTCGTGTTCGATCTGCTGCTTGAGGGCCAGGAGGCGCTCGGGGCGGGGGGCGATCAGCACCACGTCGCGCACAGCCTGGGCCAGCAGGCGGGCGCATACCGAGCCGATCGAGCCGGTCGCGCCGATGACCACGGCGCGCACCTTGTCGGGTCGCCCACCTTTCATCAGCAGCACAGCCTGTTTGGCTGCTTCCAGGGTCGCCGCCACGGTGAGCGAATTGCCCGAGGTAATCCCGATGTCGCTCTTCTGGGCGACGGTGATCCCCGCGTCGCCGACCACCGAGGTGAACGCGCCGAGGCCCATGATCTGGGCGCCCATCTTCTCGGCCATCCGCGCGGCGCGGATGAGCCGCCGGTAGGTGAAACCCGGCGGGCGACGCAGCATCTCTCGCGGCGTGGCGCCGAGGGTCAGCAGAATGCCCTCGACTTCTTCGCCCGTGGCCGCCGAGCGAATCCCACGGATGCGCGAGAGGTAGAGGGGCGGAATGTAAGCGGCGACCCGCTCAACCAGTCGCTGCGGCAGGTAGCGTGTCCACCGGAAACGGGGATCGTTGGCGATCAGGCTAGGGCGCAGGGGGTGGATCACGAAGGCGAACTTCGGCTTTGGTCGCGGATTCAACTCCTGAACGTGCGCGCCCCAGCCCGTGGCGGCGATGAAATCCAGCACCTCCGCCTCGCCGGGCTGGGCGCCAGTTTCCTGAATGGCCGTGACCATCGCTTCGAGCACATCGGCGGCGACGAAGGGACGGGGCGCGGGCGCGCCGTCGGCGCTGGTGAACGGCGGCGTCATCGTTACCAGCGTGACCACACCGCGCTGGCGCAGGTCCTCGATCTCGGCGGGCGAGGGATCGTCGGTCACGATGGTCTTGCCGCGGAGGTCCTGCGGAGCAAAGCGGCGAATAAAGGCGAAATCGCCGGCGATCACCTCGGCCCAGCGGAAGAGACCCTCGGCGCGGGGGTCGTAGCCCTCCTGACCCAGGGCGACGGGGTACAGCAGGCGGTAGGGCAGCAACGCCGTGATGGGCAGGGTGGTAGCGGCGTAGAGTTCGAGTTGTTCCAGGGAACGGGGCACGGGCAGGGAGGGCAGCCCGATGTGCACAATCGGATCGGCGAAGCGCAACTCCCCGCCGTGCTCGGCAATCGCCGCGGCCAGTTGGTAGCGTTCGATGCCGCTCGTAAAGAGGATCTTCTTGTAGCGAAAGATACCGGGAACCTGCCGCGCAGCCTGGGCCACGACCCAGCGTTCCAGGGTGGCCTTGATCACCCCGCCGTCCACCACCGGCGTCCGGTGGGCCTGGGCGGCGATATGGATGGCCTCCTGGTGGGGATACCGCGCCGCGCCCACCCGGAAGACCGGCGTGAGGCCACCGAGGCCGATTGCGTCCACCCGCCCATCGAAGGCGCGGATCAGTTCCGCGGCGCGCGCAGCCTCGCCATTCACGCCAATGCGCTCGACCTCGACCGCGCGCCCGAGGATCGCGGTCGTAAAGTGGTAATCGCGGGCCGATGAGCCCAGACTGATGCTCACCATGCGCTTCATTGCGCGCTCCTCTTCGGGGTATGCTGCATACGGTCACCCGGATCAATGCTGCGGTGACGCTAGTATAGCATACCTCGAACCGGGGGCGAGGCGTGGGGGTCCAAACCCTCTCACCGGGAGGGGGTATGGGGGAACCGGGTTCCCCCATGTTTAGGAAGCGGCAGCCGTCGCGCAAAATCGGATACCGTGCACGTTTGTCCTCACAGGAGCCTGCGAGCCTGTTTGGCATACCTGATGCGATCCCCCCGACAGGTCTGAACAGGTGCTCAGGCGTCCGGAGCATTAGTGGAAAGGGCAAGCGTATGGCACAGGCTTCGCCGCTCGTCTCCCAGGCGAACGATCCCGAGCATTTGCAGAACCAGGTCCTCTGGACCACGGCTATTCTTGGGGCGAGCTATTCGGGTATTCTGGCAGTGCTGGAACGGGCGCTGCCCATCAAACCCACGTGGGTGGCGCTGGAAGTCGTTGGTGGGGTGCTACTGGTCGGGTTGCCGGTGCGCTGGATCGCGCGGCGGAGCGGCGCGAAGCTGACCTGGCGCGACTACGAACGGCTGGTGATCGCCGGTTTTGTGGGGGCGGGGGCGCCGATCCTCATCTGGCAGGCCATCGAGTACGGGGTGCTGCAGCAACGTCGGATGCGCCAGGAGAGCGGCGAGGAGCGGCCAGGCGCCTGAGCGCGGGCCAGGCCGTGGGGCAGCCCGGTTGTCCCGATGGTTCTCACAGCGTGAGGTTCCGGGCGGGCTGCGCCCGCCCGGAACCCGGGGCTCCTTCAACCTCGCCCACCGCCAGTCTCGTGCTCCGCTTGACGGAGAGGGCGTGAGGTAACTGTTCACACCTGGAGTAACCCGCGCGCCTGGAAGCGAGGGCATCCCGCCCTTGTCTCGTCTTCGCGGGCAAAATGCCCTCGCTCCCAGGAGAAATGGGAACACTTACGGAGCGAGGGCCTTCTGCCAGGACCCTGGCGTGGCCCTGCCCGGATTCGCGCATAGGTTACACCGATGGCGCGGCGCCGGCATCGGTAGCGCCAGCGGCCTGGCCGTTGGAACTCACCACGCCGGCCTGCAAGGCAAGACCGCCCGCTTCGGCGATGGACGCCAGCAGCGCGGCGGATGGGCCGCCTCCATCGTTAGCCGGGAGTTGGAACGCGCCACGTTCCGCCAGGCCGGCGCGGGCCTCTTCGTGCTCGAGCGTTCGCACTCGCGCCACCTGTTCGTCGATTTCGATGGTGATACGCATCGTTTCCTCCGCTGCTTCCTTCGCAATGGGATATGGGGAAACCCGGTTTCCCCATCCTCGCATTAGCCGTCCATGCGGCTCGCGCCGCGCACCGACGGGATGAAAACAAGGTTCTTCTTGGGAGGGCGACGCCCTCCCAACCCCTCCCACCGGGTGGGGGGATGGGGCAACCCGGTTGCCCCATCCCCCTGCGCGAGGGCGTCGCCCTCCCAACCTCTCCTGCGGGCGGGGGTATGGGGGAGCCTGGTTCCCCCATGTTCACGTGAGAAAGGCGTGATACGCCGGATTATCGCTCTGATCAACGTAGTGGTAGCCCAGGCGGTCGAGCGAGGCATGAAAGCGGTCGAGGTCGGCGTCGGGCACCTGAATGCCGGCCAGGACGCGACCGTGGGCGCTGCCGTGGTTGCGGTAGTGGAACAGACTGATGTTCCACGACTCGTCGAGCGACTCGAGGAACTGGAGCAGCGCGCCGGGGCGTTCGGGGAACTGGAAGCTGTAGAGGCGCTCGTTGACGGCCTCGGGGGCGCGCCCGCCGACCATATGCCGCAGGTGGATGATCGCCAGTTCGTTGCTGGTCAGGTCGAGCACCTCGTAGCCCTGGGCGACCAGGCGGGCGACGGTCGCGGCGCGCTCCTCGGGATGGGCCAGTTCGATGCCCACGAAGACATGAGCGTCGGGACGGGGCGCGTAACGGTAGTTGAACTCGGTGATGTTATGGCGCCCCAGGTCGCGGCAAAAACGTTTGAACGAACCGGGGCGCTCGGGAATGGTCACTGCCAGCAGGGCCTCGCGCTGTTCGCCGATTTCGGCCCGCTCGGCCACGTGGCGCAGGCGCCCGAAGTTCATGTTCGCCCCGCAGGTGAGGGCCACCAGGGCTTCCTCGCGCAACTTCCGTTCGGCGACGAACCGCTTGAGCCCGGCCACGGCCAGGGCGCCGGCCGGTTCCTGAATACTGCGCGTATCGTCGAACACGTCTTTGATCGCCGCGCAGACCTCGTCGGTCGTGACCCGCACGATCTCGTCCACGTATGCGCGCACCAGGCGGAAGGTATGCTCGCCGACCCGCCGCACCGCCACGCCGTCAACGAAGATGCCGACGTTGGCGAGGGTGACCCGCTCGCCGGCGCGGAGGCTCTGGTACATCGCGTCGGCGTCGTCGGGTTCGACCCCGATCACCGCAATCTCGGGATTGATGCTCTTCAGAAACACCGCGATGCCCGCGGCCAGCCCGCCGCCGCCGATGGGCACGAAGACCCGGTAGCGTTCGGCGCGCATCTGCTGGGAGATTTCCAGGCCGATGGTGCCCTGGCCGGCGATGACCAGCGGGTCGTCGTAGGGGTGGACAAAGGCCAGCCCGAGTTGCCGCTGCAGGGCGTAGGCGTGGGCTTCGGCGTCGCTGTAGCTGTCGCCGTGGAGCACCACCTCGGCGCCGCGGGCGCGACAGGCGTTGACCTTGATCTCCGGCGTGGTCACCGGCATCACGATGACGGCACGGATGCCGAGGCGCTGGGCCGAGAAGGCCACTCCCTGGGCGTGGTTGCCGGCGGAGGCGGTAATGACGCCCCGTTGCCGTTCCGCCGGTGAAAGGTGGGCGATGCGGTTGTAGGCCCCGCGGAGCTTGAAGGAAAAGATGGGCTGCAGATCCTCGCGCTTGAAGAACACCTGGTTGTTCAGGCGCGCCGACAGGGCCGGCGCACGTTGGAGGGGCGTTTCCACGGCGACGTCGTAGACCCGGCTGGTGAGAATGCGTTGCAGATATTCGATGTTCAAGGCTGGCTCTCGCTATCCTGGCGGTTCCTGTCGGGCCGCGGCGGGGGCTGCGACCCTGCTGCGGCTGCTGCGCGGGCGCCCTGGGAGGGCGGCGGAGGGCAGGCATCTGGCGCCATTATACCGGTATGGCGCAATATGATATGAACATAGGCTGTTCACGGGAGGGCCTGGGAGGGCGAAGCCCTCCCAGGAACAAATTCTTTCATCATAGCAGTGTGCGGCGCAGCCGCATGAGGGTCTACCGTGAACATGCGCCCTCGGCGAGGGGTGTGGGGAAACCGGGTTTCCCCACGCCCCCGCCCGCGGGAGGGGCCTGGCCCCTCCACACCTCCCCTGTGGTCCCGTGTCGAGGCAAACGGTCACGTGCGTTTGAACCATGCCTTACGGATCATTTTTTTTTGAGAGACGCAATAGGTCAGACATCTGTTTGGGTGGCAACTTGTTCCTGACAGGCAAGATTCGTCAACTCTTTGCACAGAGCCGAAGGATCTCAAGGAAAATTTTACCCCATCAGAAAGCCATGGATCGCCGCTTCAACCTTTTGTCCACCTTTTGCATATAGTGCGCTGGTGTTGACTTTTATGCTATAATCGCGATGCATGATCGTAGTATGTAGTTCAAACTACGAAGTTTCCTCACCTGCGGATGCCGGGATCAAACGTGGATACCACCCAGCACAAAGCGCGGTTGCGCCAGTACTTCAATGGGGTAGGCTTCGAACGCTGGTCGGCCATCTACGGTGAGGCGCGGCTCTCGCCTATCCGCCGTTCGATCCGCGACGGGCACACGCAGATGCTGGCCCTGGCGGAGGAGTGGCTGGATGCCGAGGGGCGTGGCCGCGAAGGCGCGGCCCTTGATGCGGGTTGCGGTACGGGGTTGTTCAGTCTGGCCCTGGCCCGCAGGGGCATGCGCGTGACCGCGGCGGATCTGGCGCCCCAGATGGTCGCGGCTACGCGAGCCGCGGCGGAAGCCGCCGGCCTCGCCGGGCGCGTTGAGGGTCTGGTCGCGGATCTAGAGGAGGTGCAGGGGCGCTTCGCGGTGGTGGCGTGCTTCGATGTGCTCATCCACTACCCGCCCGGGCCGTTCGAACAGATGCTGCGCCACCTGGCCGATCTCTGCGCCGATACCCTGCTGGTCACCTACGCGCCGTATAGCCCGCTGCTCGCGGCCATGCATCGCGTGGGGGCCTGCTTTCCCCACGGCCAGCGCCGTACTGATATCCAGATGATTCCCGATGATCTGGTGCGCGCCACCCTCGCCGCCAGCGGCATGTCCATCCGTCGCGCCCGGCGGATCAGCAGCGGGTTCTACCACGTCACCCTCGTCCAGGCTATGCGCACCTGAACAGGCTCTGTTCGTCTAAAGGTGCACATACCTCCCCCACGGGAGGGTCTGGCAGGGTGCGGCCCGGACGCAGGGGGACGAGGGGAACCCCGGTTTCCCCACACCCCCGCCCCCGGGAAGGTGAGGGCCTGGCCCGCGCGCAGGGGTCTGGGGACGCCGGGGTTCCCCCCGCCCCCGCCCGCAAACGGGTTGGGGAGCGCCTGGCCTTCGAGCAGGGATGGTGGAGGCGTGGTTTTTCCGCCTTTTTTATCACGTGTAGTTCATAATCTGTACTACCTCGCACAAAGAAAGGGCAAGCTATGCGCAAACTCTTCGGATTGGCGCTGGCGGCGGCGGCGGGCTACGCCCTCTGGCGCTGGTACGAGCGCGAGACGTTGCTGGAAGGCGAGGGCACGGTGCATTTGCAGAGCGAGCACGAGCACTTCCATCTGCATGTCGATCTGCCGCCGGGGATGGAGATCCAGCCCGGCGATACCCTGGAAATTGTCTCGCTGCCCCGCATCAATGGCCAGACCCATGGCGAGATTACGTATACCAGTCCCATCAAGCTCTACAAGGCGAGCTGGTTGCGGCGCAACTTGATCAAGAAGAGCAGCCTGGTTGAGGTGAATGAACTGGTGGAACACCCCTAAGGAGGAGCTATGGAGCAGATGCCCGATCTGAGCGTCACGACGCGCCATGCCCTGCAGGAGGCCATCCTTACCCCGCGCTTTTATACCACAGATTTTAAGGCTATTGACGCGCTCGATATCGATCGGAACGGCTTGCGTGATGAGTTCGAGTGGATCCGCGAGGAGTTTGAGCGCGATTATAACCGCAATCACTTCAAGCGCAATGAGGAGTTCCTGGCCAACTTCGATGATATGCCCGCGCGGCAGTTGTTCATCGAGTTCCTCGAGCGCTCCTGCACCGCGGAGTTCTCCGGCTGCATCCTCTACGCCGAGATGGTCAAGCATCTGAAGGACCCGACGCTGCGGGCCATTTTCCGCTGCATGAGCCGCGATGAGGGCCGTCACGCCGGCTTCCTCAACAAGACCATGGCCGACCTGAATGTGGCGCTCGACTTGAGCGTGCTCCAGAAGCGCAAAAAGTACACCTACTTCCAGCCGAAGTTCATCTTCTACACCGTCTATCTCTCCGAGAAGATCGGCTATTCGCGCTACATTCACATCTACCGCCATCTGGAGAAGCATCCCGACCATATCATCCATCCGATCTTCAAGTGGTTCGAGCAGTGGTGCAACGATGAGTACCGCCACGGCGAGTTCTTCTCGATGCTGATGCGCAGCCAGCCCGAACTGCTGAACCGGCCGGCCAACCGGCGCTGGATCCGCTTCTTCCTCCTGGCGGTGTACGCCACGATGTACCTCAATGATTGCCGCCGCGCCGAGTTCTACCGCGCCCTGGGCCTCGACTGGCGCGCCTATGACCAGGATGTCATTCGCCTCTGCAACCGGATCTCGACCCAGGTCTACCCCGAGACCCTGCCGGTGGACGATCCGCGCTTCTTCCGCCACCTCGACAAGGCCGCCGAGTACGATGCCCGCGCCAATGAACTGGCCAATCGCGGCGGCGCGGTGAACCAGGCCCAGGCCGCGCGCCTGCGCGCCGCGATCGTGCTGCGCTTGCTGGCAATCTACCGCCTGCCGCCGTTGCCCACCAGTGAGGCGACAAAGTGGCGCGGTCTGGAGGGCTTCCCGAACTACCCCGGTCCGGGCTGGCAGGCCCGGCGCGTTGCCGCCGCGGATTAGGCAGCGAGGAACGCCGATGCGCATCGTCTTTCTCACCATTGATGGCAACCACGCCGCCGCCCTGCGCCAGGCCGCGGCGAGGCTGCGCGCCGAGCACGGGGTCGCAGTGACCCCCGCCTGCTACGACGCCGCCTCGCTGCGCGATGAGGAGGGCTGGCGGCGCCTGGAGCGCGACGTCGCCGGGGCGGCGTTCGTCTTCGGCGCGCGCCTCTTCGGCGAGGAGTATGTGCGCCCGCTGGAGCGCCTGCTCGAACGGGCCGCCTGTCCGGTGTTGATTATCACCTCGAACCCGGCGCTCATTCGCCAGACGCGCATCGGCAAGTTCGTGCTGGCGGCCCGCGAGAGCGAGGAGGCCGGCGGCCCGCTGCGCCAGTGGATCAAGAAGCTGCGGCCCCAGGGCGGCGCGGGCGAGGCGCGCCGCCAACTCGCCGTGCTGCGCAATCTCTCGCGGGTGCTGCGCCTCATCCCCGGCAAGGCCCGCGATCTCTATACCTATATTGTCGCCCATCAGTACTGGACCAATGCCTCGCCGGAGAATCTCTACCGGCTGATCTGCCTGCTGATCGAAGCCTACGTGCCCGGGTATAAGGGAAAATTGCCCATCCTCGACCCGGTCAGTTATCCAGAGCAGGCGCTGATCCACCCCGACGCTCCGGCGCCCTTCGAGACGCTGGCGGCCTATGAGCAGTGGCGCGCGAGCCGCGCGCGCGCGGCGGGCAAGCCGGGCCGCCCGGCGGGATCGCAGGGCGCGGTGGGCATTCTGGCGTTGCGGACGGTGGCCCTGAGCGGCAATACGGCCCATCTCGACGCGCTGGCGCGGGCGCTGGAGGCGCGCGGGCTGGAGGCGCGCATGGCCTACGCCTCGGGCCTGGATATGCGCCCGGCGATCGAGGCCTTCTTTACCGCCGCGCCCGAGGCCCACGGCCGGCGCAAGAAGACAACCGCCGGCGAGCCGCGCCGGGCGACGGTGGACCTGCTGGTCAACGCCTCGGGCTTCGCCCTGGTCGGCGGTCCCGCCGAGAGCCGCCCGGCCGACGCGCGGGCCGCCCTCGAGGCCCTCGATGTCGGTTACTTCGCCCCGGTCCCCCTGGCTTTCCAGCGGGTGGAGGACTGGCGCGCCGATTGGGGCGGGCTGGCCCCGGTGCAGGCGGCCCTGAGCATTGCCGTGCCTGAACTGGAGGGCGCCGCCGAGCCGATCGTCTTTGGCGGCCCCACCGCCCGCGCCGAGGCCTTCGTGCCCGCCGAACCCGAGGTGGCGTTGATCGCCGACCGCATCGCCCGCCGGGTGGCCCTGCGGCGCGCGCCTAACCACGAGAAGCGCCTGGCCCTGGTGCTCTTCAGTTTCCCCCCCAATCTCGGCAATATCGGCACCGCCGCCTACCTCGATGTCTTCCGCAGCGTCTACGCCATCCTCAGGGCGCTCAAGGAGCGGGGCTACACGGTTGATCTGCCCGCCGACGCCGAGGAGTTGCGCCAGATGGTGATCGAGGGGCGCGGCGATCCCGCCGCCTCGCCGTTGCTCCATGGCACCGATGCCGCCGTGGCGGGGTTCCTCAGCGTGGAGGATTACCGGCGTCTCTTTCCGGCCTACACCGAGATCGAGCCTCACTGGGGCCGCGCTCCCGGCGAGTTGCTCAGCGATGGTCGGCGGCTGCGCATCCTGGGGCGGCGCTTTGGCAATGTCTTCGTCGGCGTGCAGCCGCCCTTCGGCTATGAGCGCGACCCGATGCGCATGCTCATGGCCCGCGACGCCGCGCCGAACCACGCTTTCGCCGCTTTCTACACCTGGTTGCGCCACGAGTTCCAGGCTCACGCCGTCATCCACGTCGGCACCCACGGCGCGCTGGAGTTCATGCCCGGCAAGCAGTCGGGCCTGAGCGCCGATTGCTGGCCCGCCCGGCTGATCGGCGATCTGCCTAATTTCTACCTCTACAGCGTGAATAACCCCAGCGAAGCGGCCATCGCCAAGCGCCGCAGCGGGGCGACGCTGATCAGCTACCTGGTGCCGCCGCTGCAGCAGGCCGGCCTCTATAAGGGCCTGCGCCAGTTGAAGGACGCCATTGACGCCTACCGGCAGCGTCCCGATGCGGGGATGCTGGCGACCATCCGCGAACTGGCCGCGAAACTGGGCCTCGGCGCCGACGCGCCCGCCGGCGAGTCTTCCGACGCGGGCTACCTGGCCCATCTCAGCCACGAGTTGCTGCAGATCGAGCAGCGCATGATCCCCGCCGGCCTGCACGTCTTTGGCGCGCCGCCCTCGACCGAAGAACTGGTGGATCTGCTGGTCCTTACCGCGACCTTCCAGCGCTTCAAGGTGCGCGGCGAGGAGACGACCCTGCCGGCCCTCGTCGCCCGGAGCATGGGGCTGGACTACGCGGCGCTGCGTGAGCGCGTGGCCGGCGATGTGCAGGCCCAGGAGTCCTGGCGGGCGGTTGAGGCCCGCTGCAAGGAGAGCATCCGGCGCTTCGTGGGCGGGGCCCCGCTGGAGGTCAGTGGCTACGCGCCGGGGGAACTGGCGCCGCTGGCCCATTTCCTCGGCGATCTGCTCGCCCGGCTGACGAGCGATCAGGAACTGCCCGGGCTGTTGCATGGCCTGGAGGGCGGCTTCGTGCGCCCCTCGCCGAGCAACGATATCGTGCGCGACCCCGGCGTCGTGCCCACCGGGCGCAACGTCTACAGTCTCGACCCGGCCCGCGCGCCCTCGGCGGCGGCGGTGGAGCGGGCCATGCGCCTGACCGACGAACTGCTGGCCCGCGCGCTCGCCGACGGCGGCGCGCTGCCGGAGAGCGTCGCGGTGGTGCTCTGGGGCAGCGATAACCTCAAGAGCGATTGCGAGGGCGTGGCCCAGGTGCTGGCGCTGATGGGCGTGCGTCCCGTGCCCGACGAGCTGGGCAACGTCTCCGATGTGGCCCTGATCCCCCTGGCCGATCTGGGCCGCCCGCGCATTGATGTGGTGGTGACCGTCAGCGGCATCTTCCGCGACCTGCTGGGGGGCCAGATGCGCCTGATTGACAAAGCCGCCCGGCTGGCGGCCATGGCCGACGAGCCGCCCGAGGCCAACTTCGTGCGCCGCAATGCCCTGGCCCAGGCCGCCGCCCTGGGCGTGCCACTGGAGGAGGCGGCCACCCGCGTCTTCGCCAACGCGCCGGGCAGTTACGGCAGTCATGTCAACCACCTGATCGAGAGCGGTTCGTGGGAGGACGATAGCCAGATCAGCGACGCCTTCCTCAGCCGCAAAGGCTTTACCCTGGGCAAAGGTGGCGAATGGAAGGACTCGCGGCGCCTGCTCGAACAGGCTCTGGCCGGCGTGAGTCTGACCTTCCAGAACATCGACAGCTTCGAGGTGGGCATCTCCGACATCGACACCTACTACGAGAGCCTCGGCGGCGTCACCAAGAGCATCGAGCGCCTGAGCGGCAAACGCCCCGAGGTGCTGGTTTCGGACGCGGTGACCACCGGCGGTAGCCGCGTGAGTTCGTTGAGCCAGATGGTGCGCCTGGAGACCCGGGCCAAGCTGCTCAATCCCAAGTGGTACGAGGCTATGCTGGCCCACGGCTACGAGGGCGCCCGCGAGATCGAGACGCGCCTGAACAACACCTATGGCTGGAGCGCCACCACCGGCGCGGTGGAAGGCTGGGTCTACCAGAGCGTCGCCGAAACCTACGCTCTCGACGACGAGATGCGCGAGCGCCTGGCCCGGCTCAACCCCCACGCCGCCGCGGGGATGGTGCGCCGGTTGCTGGAGGCCAGCGGGCGCGGCTTCTGGGACGCCGATGAGGAGACCCTCGACCGCCTGCGCTCGATCTACGAGGATCTGGAGGACCGTCTGGAAGGAATCGTCACCGGCGGCGCGGCCTGAGGGGCCGCGGGGCGCAAGGCGCCGCGCGTGGTATGGGCCCCCTTCCAGCCTCGCCGGACGCCCGCCCGGAGGGCCGCGAGGCCGTCCGCGGGGCGGGGCCGGGAGGGCGTAGCGCGGCCTGAGGGGCCGCGGGGCGCAAGGCGCCGCGCGTGGCCTGGCCCCCCTTCCAGCCTCGCCGGACGCTCGCCTGGAGAGGCGGCGGGGCCCCCCCTCCCCCCCCTGGGGGGAGGCGCCGGACGCTCGCCTGGAGAGGCGGCGGGGCCGCCCGCGGGGCGGGGCCGGGAGGGCGCAGCCCTCCCGGGAACCCACCTCCTGGCGATCCTTCGAAACGTAACAATTATTGGTAAAGAATTAAAATAAAATGATCTGCTAAGAATTATGACCGGATCACCACCCGCTGCGGCGGTTTCTTCACCGGGGGCGGCGGATGGCGCGGGTATAGTGCAGAGCGTGGTGAGCCAGCGCGCCCGACACGCGAGCTCCAGGAGACAGGTCATGGACCCTGTGCACGTGACGCGAGAGCAGATCGATCGCTACAACAAGCCCGGCCCTCGCTACACCAGTTATCCGACCGTACCGGTGTGGAGCGCCCAGTTCGGCGAGTCCGACTATCGGGCGGCCCTTGCTGCCGTCGCCGCCCGGCCCGACGAGACCCTCTCCGTCTATGTCCACCTGCCTTTTTGCGCCGAGCGCTGCGCCTACTGCGGCTGCAACGCCACCTCGACGAAGCACGCTCACGTGGTGGACGCCTACCTCGACCGGGTTGAGCGGGAGTTGAGCATCGTGGCCCCGCTCCTGGGCGAACGGCGCCGGGTGGTGCAACTCCACTGGGGCGGGGGCACGCCCAACTTTCTGAGCGAGGCCCAGGCCCGCCGGCTGATGGCCATGCTCGACGCGGCCTTCGCCATTGACCGTGAGGGCGAGATCGCCCTGGAGATGGACCCGCGCCTCGGCAGTCCGGAGCAGGCGGCCTTCTACCGTGAACTGGGCTTCAACCGTGTGAGCCTTGGCGTGCAGGACATCGAGCCGCGGGTGCAGGCAGCGATTGGCCGCATCCAGCCCTTCGAGCGAACCGCCGCGCTCTTCGCCGCCTGCCGCGCAGCGGGCTACGCCAGCGTCAACCTTGACCTGGTGTACGGACTGCCCTACCAGAGCGCCGAGAGCTTCGCCCGGACCCTCGACGCCATCATTGACCTTGGCCCGGACCGGCTGGCGTGCTTCAGTTACGCCCATCTGCCCCAGGCGCGCCCCAATCAGAAGCGGGTGGACGCCGCCGGGCTGCCCTCGCCCTACGCCAAATTCGGCCTCTTCCAGCAGGCCGTGCAGCGCTTCACCGCGGCGGGCTACGACTGGATCGGCATGGACCACTTCGCGCTCGCCGACGATGAACTGGCGGTGGCCGCCCGCGAGAAACGCCTGCACCGCAACTTCATGGGCTACACCGTGCGCCCCGCGCCGCACCTGCTGGGTCTGGGGATGAGCGCCATCGGCGATCTGGGGGGCTGCTTCGCCCAGACCGACGCGCACCTGGGCCGCTACCAGAAGGCCCTGGACGAGGGCCGCCTGCCGATCGTGCGCGGCCACTGGCTCAGCGCCGACGACCGCTGGCGGCGGGCGGCGATCACCCACCTGATGTGCAACCTGGAACTGCCCCTCAGCAGCGCCCTCGACGAGGGCGACGAGGCCATGGTTGAGGCGATCGAGCGAGTGGCCGCGCATGCCGAGGAGGGCCTGGTGGAAGTGGACGGAGAGCGGATCGTGGTCACCGATCTGGGGCGCTTCTTCCTGCGCAACCTGTGTATGGAACTGGACGCCTATCTGGCGCGCACGGCGGAGCGACCGCTCTTCTCACGGACGATCTAAGGCGGCTCGCGCCGCGCGGCGAGTCGGCCTGCGGTGAGGAAAGGCAACGCCATGGAGACCTACGATGCCATCATTGTCGGCGGGGGGATCAGCGGCCTGAGCGCAGCCTATACGCTCTTCAAGCGCGGCCTCGAGGTGCTGGTGATCGAGGCGGCCCCCGAGGTCGGCGGGGTGATGCGCAGCATCGTCACCCCGGAAGGGTACGTGCTCGACTGCGGTCCGAACACGGCTGCCACGAAGGACCCGCGCCTGTGGGCCGAGTTCGCCGACCTGGGGCTGGCGGCGCGTCTCGTTCCTGCCGACCGCAAGGGGAAGCGGCGCTACGTGCTGCTCAACGGCAAGCCCGAGGAGATCCCCATGTCGCCGGTGGGCCTGGCGCGCACGCCGTTGCTCTCCAGCGCGGCGAAGCTGCGGATCTTCCGCGAGCCGTTCATCCCCCGCGCCACCGGCGGTGATGAGAGCGTGGCGAGTTTCTTCGCCCGGCGGCTCGGCCCTGAGCCGGCGGCGCGCCTGGTCGATCCCTTCGTCGCCGGCGTGTATGCCGGCAACCCGGCGCAGATCTCGGTCAAGGCGGCGTTTCCCAGCCTCTGGGAAGCCGAGCAGCGCGCCGGCAGCATCATCAAGGGCATGCTGAGCGGGCGCGAGAAGCCCGCCCCCGGCGCGCCCAGAGGGCCGAAGATGCGCAGCCTGACCTTCAACTTCCTCGGTGGCATCGCCGAGTGGCCGCGGGCCATCGCCGCCGCCCTGGGGCCGCGGCGGGTCTGGCGCAACACCCGGGCCACCGCGGTGCGCCCCGACGGAGCCCTCTGGCAGGTGACCATCGAGCGCGACCGGTTGCCCGAGACGCTGGAGTCCCGGGCGGTGATCCTGGCCCTGCCGGCCTACGCCGCCGCCGGGCTGGTTGAGGGGCTGGACGCGCGAGCCGCGGCGGCGCTGCGCGGCATTCCCTACGCCCCGGTCTCAGTGGTGCAACTCGGCTACCGCCGCGAGCAGGTGCGCCATCCCCTCGATGGCTTCGGCGTGCTGGCCCCCTCCTCGGAGCGGCGGCGTTTCCTGGGCATCCTCTGGTCCTCGTCGCTGTTCGCCGGGCGCGCTCCGGCGGGACGGGTGCTGACCACGACGCTGATGGGCGGGGCCCTGGCCCCCGAGCTGGCCCTGCAGAGCGACGCGGACCTGATTGCTGTCGCCGTGGCCGAACATGCCGCCGTGATCGGCGCCGCGGGCGACCCGGAACTGGCCCACGCCACCCGCTGGGAGCGGGCCATCGCCCAGTACACCTCTGGCCACGATGCGCGCATCGCCGAACTCGAACGCCTGGAACGCGAGCGGCCCGGCCTGGCCTTCCTGGGCAGCTACCGTGGCGGGGTGGGCGTGCCGAAGTGCTGGCACAACGGCGTGACTCTGGCCGATAGGATGGGCGATCAGCTCGCCAGGCGCGCCGAGACCGTGGCGGCGGATTAAGGGCAGGACGCCGGGCAACCCGGTTTTCCCCGGCGGACGGGGGCGTGGGAAACCCGGTTGCCCCCAGGTTCACCTCAGGAGCGCGCGATGACCTTGTTCAAGAACTTCCGGCTTGGCCTGATCCACATGGCGGTGGCGGTCAGTCTGGTCCCCATCACCAGCGTCCTGAACCGGGTGATGATCCACGAACTGGGCATCCTGGCGACCATCGTGGCGGGGTTGATCATTCTCCCCCACCTGCTCTCGCCGATGCAGATGGTGATCGGGCAGTTCTCCGACGCCCATCCGCTGTGGGGCTACCGGCGCACGCCTTACATCGCCGCGGGGTTGCTCCTCTGCGTGGGCGGCTCGATGCTCACCCCCCTGGCCGCGCTGGCGATGGACGCCAAGTTCTGGCCGGGGCTGGCCTTTGCCTTCGTCGCCTTTCTGATCTGGGGGATCGGCTACAACCTGGCCGTGGTCTCCTACCTCTCCCTTGCCAGCGATATGTCGAACGAGGGGCAACGTTCCCGAACCATCGCGGTGATGTGGTTCATGATGATCACCGCGGTGATCGCCACGGCGATCATCACCGGGCGAGCCCTCGAGCACTACGATCCCGATCTGCTGGTGCGCGTCTTCTTCGGCGCCGGTAGTGTCGCCCTGACGCTGGGCTTTCTGGGGTTGATCGGCCTGGAGCCGCGCGGGCAGGCGATCCGCGCCGGCGAGCGCCACGGCGCGCGCGAGGCGATTGGCGCGGTGGTCAGCAACCCCCAGGCGCGGGCCTTCTTCGTGTACCTGACCCTGCTCCTGGCGGCTATTCTCGGCCAGGACGTGTTGCTGGAGCCGTTTGGGGCCAAAGCCTTCGGGATGAGCGTGCGCCAGACGACCCAGTTGACTGCAGTGTGGGGCGGGGCGACGTTGCTGGCCCTCTTGCTCTACGGCTTTGTGTTGAGCCGCTTCCTCAGCAAGAAAGCCGGGGCCACCCTGGGGGCCTCGCTGGCGGCCCTGGGCTTCTTTACCATCACGATGAGCGGCATGCTGCACGTCGAGGCGCTCTTCGTGCCCGGGATCGCCATTCTCGGCTTCGGCACGGGGATTGCCACCACCACCAACCTGGCGCTGATGCTCGATATGACCACGCCGACCAATGCCGGGTTGTTCATCGGCGCCTGGGGCATGGCCGATGCTGCGGCGCGGGGCATGGGCAACTTCCTGGCCAGCGTGGTGCGCGACCTCGCCACTGCTCTTCTCGCCAATCCCGTCGCCGGGTACGGCGTGGTCTTTCTGCTCGAGGGGCTGATCCTCTGCGTTACCCTCGTGCTCCTGCGGCAGATTGATCCCGCCGCCTTCCGGGGCGAGCAGGAGGTTTCGCTGTCCGAACTGATTGCCGTTGCCGGGGATGCTTAGTGGTCCGACACGCTGATCGTGATGGACGCAGCGGGAGAGGGCGTGAGCGGGTGAAGCCCTTCTCCGGTGCCTCCCCCCAACGGTCACCAGGAACGGTCGCATAGCGAAAGCGGGTCTTCGATTGCCGATGGGGTGCGGCATCCGCGGCGGTGGCGCAAGCGATAGGTCGCATCGCCGCGAGAGGCGCCCGATGACCGATGTTCTGGCGGGGTAAAGCGATGCACGACACGACCGAACGCAACGACCAGGCTGAGAAGCTGAATCTGCCGCGAACCTTTAAGATCGGATCGTTCCATATCGGCTCCGCCTTTTCCGACATGCTGACCTCGGCGGTCTGGAACCGGGTGCTGATCAGCGATCTGGGGGTCCTCGCCACGCCGGTGGCCTTGCTGTCGGCACTGCGCTACCTGCTGGCCCCGCTCAGCATCTGGGCCGGCAATCGCTCCGATAGCCATCCGCTCTTCGGGCGCCACCGGACGCCGTACATCTGGGGTGGGCGGGCCCTCATGGTGCTTGGCCTGCTCCTCACGCCCCTGGCTACTTTGCAGATTGCCGCAGACGCAGCCGCGCTTGTGGGGTGGGTCCTGGCCACGCTGGCCTTTCTCATCTACGGCATCGGCACGCTGACCTCGGGCAGCCCGTTCATGGCGCTGATCCGCGATCGCACCCCGCCGAGCAAGCGCGGCCAGGCCTTGAGCATCGCTCAGATCATGCTCCTGGTAGCCTCGGTGATCGTGCCGGGGATCTACGCCGCGGTGATGAAGCACTATAGCCCCGAAGCCTTCTTCCGCACCGTCCTGATCGGGGTTGGGCTGGCGATCCCCTTCTGGTTCTTCTCGGTGCTGGGCGAAGATCGCCGCGCCGCCCCGGCGACCGCGACGCCCGATGGCGAGCCGGCGATCGGCTTTCTGCCCCTGCTGCGGATGATCTGGGCCGATCCGCGGCCGCGTGCCTTCTTCATGCTGCTGGCGCTCGGCTCGATCTGCGCCTTCGCCCAGGATGCCGTCCTGGAGCCCTTCGGCGGCGATGTCTTTGGTCTCGATGTGGGCGCGACCACGCGCTTCAATGCCTTCTGGGGGCTGGGGGTGCTGATCAGTATGATCAGCGTCACGGTGCTCACCCGCCGGCGCGCCCCGCATGAACAAACCTCCACCGCGCGTCTCGGTCTGCTCCTCACCGCACTGCCGCTGGCGCTCATCGGGGTGGCGGGGTTCTTCAGGCTGCAGGCCCTGCTCATCCCAGCCATCTTCCTCTTCGGCCTGGGCTTTGGCGTCTACACCGTCGGAGCGATCGGGCTGTTGATGGCCATGACCACCGATCGCCACGCCGGGGCTTACCTCGGTCTCTGGACGGTGGCGCAGCTCGTCTTCCGCGGCGTTGGCGTGGCCCTCGGTGGGGTGCTGCGCGACGTCGTGCTCTGGATGACCGGAACGCCCTCCATTGCCTACGGCAGCGTATTTGTGCTGTCGGCCTTCGGTCTGCTCGTCTGTGTCGGTATTCTGGCTCGCGTAGATGCGCCTGGCTTCGTGGCGGGACGCGCGCCTGCCCCCGCTTCGGCGCTGGCTATGGCCGACGTCTGACGCCGTCGCCTCCAGGGCGCGCCCGCAGCCTGGCTGCGGGCGCGCCCGTGGGTGATCGCGGCCCGTGTAAGCGTGATTTTCTTCACGAACGTGTAACGCGACGCAGGACGGGGTCTCGCCCGCGATGATGAGGGCGGGGTTCCGCAAGCACAGGAACTCTGGTCTCAGGATTTGGGGGTCGAGCATGAAGCTCCTTCTCGCCGGCCTCGATCACACCACCGCGCCGGTGGAGATCCGCGAGCGGCTGGCGTTTTCCACCACCGACATCACCGCCGCGCTGACCCGACTCACCGGTAAGAGTGGTGACGCTCCGCCGCTCCTGGCCGAGGCGGCTATCCTCTCGACATGTAACCGCGTGGAGATTTACGGCGTGAGCCACGCGGGCAGTACGGCACAGAATCTGGTGACCTTTCTGGCTGAGTTTCACGGTCTCGAGGAACGCGAATTCGCCCATACGCTGTACTTCTATAGCGGCGCAGAGGTGGCGCGCCACCTCTGCGCCACGGCCTCGGGGTTGCGCTCCCTGGTTCTCGGCGAGGCCCAGATCCAGGGGCAGGTGCGCACCTCGTATGAGCAGGCCCAATCCGCCGGCACGGTCGGTCCGGTTCTGCACCGCCTGTTCCAGCACGCCCTGGTCGCTGGCAAGCGCGCCCGTTCGGAGACGGCCCTGGGGCAGGGCGCGGCGAGTATTTCGCAGGCCGGCGTGGAACTGGCCCGGCAGCGCCTCGGTGAACTGAAGGGCCGCGCCGTGCTGCTCGTCGGCGGGGGCGAGGTGAGCGAACTGGCCGCCCAGAACTTGC
>Ga0138355_1018371_pt1 | contig 25469 bp, 30 predicted proteins | sample YNPNP_1300MetaT_FD_101540 | JGI IMG/M metagenome (GOLD analysis project Ga0138355, IMG submission 101540) | Anoxygenic and chlorotrophic microbial mat microbial communities from Yellowstone National Park, USA - YNP NP_1300 MetaT (Metagenome... ...
GCTGGTTAGAGCATCTGACTGTTAATCAGAGGGTCCCAGGTTCAAGTCCTGGAGGGGGAGCTAAAAAAAAGAGAGGCATATAAAAATGCCTCTCTTTTTTTGTGCACTTAGGTTTATAGTTATCTGATAATGGCGAGTCTCTCGGTATAGAGTATTCTGCTGCCATTAAGGATACTTACCATGTACAATCCTTCTTTAAGAAACGAAACGTCTACGGTATATACATTAGACCCTAAGGGGTTGTCGAACTTATGCATAGCAAAGGTTTTTCCCTGCAGATCATTGATTAGCAATTGAAGGTTTACAGCGGCAGGTTGGTACTCTATGGAAATTTTGTCTTGGCAGGGATTGGGGAAAATACGGAAAGTTTCCGGATGATCGAGCTGGACGACTTTTGAATATTCGTTGATAGAAAACCAGTTGAGATTAAATTCGGGATTTTTGATATAAATATGCAGGCGATAGTTTCCCTCGGTGAGATTTATAGTTCCGTTGATGGTCGTCCACTTCTGCCATCCTCCTGTTGCTGGTACATTGAAAGTACCGATCGTTGTTTTCGAATTGTTGTCGTCGAAAAGTTGAAGTTCAATAACTCCACCGCTATTTTGGGCAGCAACACGGAATTGAACGGAATAGGTGGCAGTTTTTTTTACAATAATAAGATAATCGAGATAGTCGCCTGCGTTGGTATAGCCCATGTCTTGTCCGCCTTCGCTACAGGTTTCGGCCGTCAGTCCGCTTTGCTGGTAATAATTTTCAGCCTCAATTTTGGCTGGAACTGTGTACATGACTGGTAAATTATTAATCACATTCAGGTTGTCCATGGCCTGCAACAGGGTAGAATCTGTGCTTTGTACCAGTTGTCCATGGTACGACAGTTTTACTACATCACCATAAAGTATTTTGGAATTGAGTTCGATTAAAATCTGACGGCTGTTGATTGAGCTGATACCGGCAATGTCGGCAGGTTGGTTATTGATGTTAATTGTCCAGTCGCTAATATTAAACGTATTGGATATCAATGGTTTATTGAGGTTGACTACAATTTTTTTTCCTGATGCATCGGTTGCGGCGGTAAGAATTTTAAAATTTATCCCTGACGAGGGTTGGTCAAAGATGAATTCAAGATAATTAAGATTGGAACCGGCCTGAACGATGTACAGTTTCAGGGCATGGTCTCCGGCAGGGAGCAAAACATTTTTGATGGTATCGGTTTTCCATACTTGCCATCCGCCCGTAGAAGGGAGCGAAACAACTTCAGAGATATCAACACCATCGAGTATTAGCTTGATTTTACTGCCGTTGCCAGCGTGTCGTACAAGGACATTGTAGGAACCTTCCTGTGAAATGGTGACGGTGAATTTCAGCCATTCACCAGCGGCCGTCCATCCAACGTTGTAGCCATTTGTTTTGGTCTTGTCCGAACAGGCTTCGATATCCACAGCATCGTTGCGATAGGCATAGCCCGAATTCCATGCTGTATAAGTGCCTGTGCTGACGTTGTAATTGGCAGTGTCGGTATCCCAGTAGGCATAGCCGTTGCGTCCGTAATCGAAATTTGTGACAAAGATCGTACCCGGAAGTACATTGGCTGCATAGCGACGGGTTTCGGTCGTTTGTACCTGACGAAACATTGCATCCAGCACAGGATAGTTGATAATGCAGTTTTCCAGTTTAACTTTTTCGGCCAGATTCATGAGCGTATTGCGGGTAAAAGCCGTATCGGGCTTGGTTCCACCATTTTTCCAGTAGTTTAACAATCGGGTGTAGTTATCATCGGGTTCAATCGACATGGTTCCCGATAATGACCTAACCTTTTTTAATGTCCACCACGACCAGCCAATATTGTTGCTTTCAAAAAGTTTAATAGCCTCGGTAAACCACACATTGGAGTTTTCGCCCGATTCGCCACACCAGATGGGAACATTGTAGGTATTGCGGATGTTGAGCATTCCCTGAATGGAACCTATATTATTGTAGCTCCAGTATTTGTGGAAGCTGACTGCCAGGTTGGCATCATACGAGAAAATGGATTGCATACCATTGTAGTTGTTACCCCAACAATTACCTTCGACAATGATGAGATGATTGGGGTCAACCTGTCGGATGGTATCAATAAGTCGTTTGTAGAGGTCGGCCAGCGGTTTGTTTTGATTACAATTGCAACCGTTCTGATTTCCACTGTTTTCAAAATCCCAATTGGGTTCGTTAATCAGGTCGTACCCGCCAATCCATTCAGCGTTTTTATACCGTTCGGCCAGTTTTCTCCAGAGGGCTACTGTTTTAGCCTTGTTGAGTTCACTTTCCCATAATGAGGGCAGGCTGGCATCGTAGTCGGAGATGGCGGCATCTTTTCCCTGTCCGCCGGGTGCTGCATGCAAATCCAGAATGACATATATGTGATTGGCTGCACACCATGCCAGTACGCTATCGACGAGGGTAAATCCTTCTGTAAGCCATGTCTGCTGGCCCGCTATCGGTTCTTTTTCTATGGGCAAGGTAAACAAATTGTAGTGCATAACCAGTCGGATGCTGTTGAATCCCCATTTTGCAAGGGAATCAATGTCGCGTTTCTGTACAAAATTTTTCCGCCAGGCAGCATAAAAAGTATCCGTATAGGCTGTACCGATCAAGGCTTCTATTTTCTTTCGGATATCTTTCTGGTTGGTGGCCGAAACGCCAAGCATGTAAGGCTCCTGAAGTATCCATCCTCCAATCCCTATGCCCCGGAGGAGTATTTCTTCCCCATTACCCTTAACAATTTTCTTATTATCTCTTTTGAGAAACCCTTGTGACTGTACAGGATTGAAATAGCACAGCAGGGAAATAAGCATAGCTGTAGTGAAAAGTTTTCGTATCATAGCTGTAAAAATTAGTTTACCCAAAGTTAAGGGTAAAGGGGTATAGTTTGTTGATTATGAGCTACCATTTTTTCCCCGAAAGGATACGAAAAAAATACCACAGAGGAGGTAGAAGAATAGGATTAACCGATGCGTTTAATCTTAGCTCCTATCGCATTAAGTCGTTCGTCGATTCGGTAATAACCTCGGTCAATCTGTTCGATGTTATGGATGGTGCTTTTGCCGGGAGCAGAAAGTGCAGCTATCAGCAGGGCCACGCCAGCGCGGATATCGGGCGAACTCATGGTGGTGGGTTTAAGTGGATGTCGATTATTGAGGCCGATAATGGTAGCTCGGTGAGGATCGCAAAGAATAATCTGGGCGCCCATGTCAATAAGTTTGTCGACAAAGAACAACCGACTTTCAAACATTTTTTGATGAATCAGCACGCTGCCCTTAGCTTGTGTAGCAACCACCAGAAATACGCTCAGTAAGTCGGGGGTGAGTCCCGGCCAGGGGGCATCGGCAATAGTTAAAATAGATCCGTCGATAAAGGTTTCTATTTCGTATTCATCATGTACGGGTATGTGTATATCGTTACCTATGCGTTCGACGGTAATTCCCATTCGTTGAAATGTACGGGGGATGATCCCCAGGTTTTCGTAAGATACATTTTTGATGGTTATATCGGAGTGGCACATGGCTGCCAGGCCAATAAAACTGCCTATTTCAATCATGTCGGGCAGGAGGGTATGTTCGCAGCCCGAGAGCTGGGTAACTCCATGGATGGTAAGCAGATTGGAACCAATGCCTTCGATGCGTGCGCCCATGGCCACCAGCATTTTACATAGCTGTTGGATGTAAGGTTCGCAGGCAGCATTGTAGATGGTAGTGGTGCCTGCGGCCAGTGTAGCCGCCATAATGACATTGGCTGTACCGGTTACCGAGGCCTCGTCGAGCAGAATATAGTTTCCTTTGAGTTTGGGTGCCTTAAGTAAATACAGGTTGCTTTCGCTGTCGTACTGGAATTGAGCGCCGAGTTGTTGAAGTCCATGAAAATGGGTGTCGATGCGACGACGGCCAATCATATCGCCGCCGGGTTTACCGGCATAGGCATATCCTATGCGCGCAAGCAGTGGACCTACCAGCATGATTGACCCACGTAATGCCGAAAAACGTTTTTGTACCTCGGGTTGCTTTAATATTTCAGGCCGAACGGATTGTGCTGTAAATGCATAGGTATTTTCCCCTCGTCTTTCGACTTCCACCCCCAGAAGTGAAATCATTTCTATCAGTACGGATACATCTTTAATGTCGGGGACATTGTGAAGAACGACCGTCTTGTCGGTCAGAAGAGTTGCACAGATAACCTGTAAAGCTTCATTTTTTGCGCCTTGCGGATGCAATTCCCCATGGAGGGTATGGCCACCTTCAACTTCAAATGCAGCCATTGTTTGCTTTAGTTTTTCTTGTGTTTGTTGTTGCCGTTGTAACTTCCGTTATTGCCATTCCTTTTAGTAATGCTCATTTTTTTGTTTTTCTGCCGGTTCTGATTCTGAAGCGACCGTGTTTCTGAAAGTTTTAACATGTCGGGGGAGAGGTTTATTTTCCCTTTTGAAAGTTCGTACAGGTCTTTGAGGATGACCTCGTCGGTTACAGCATCACGGTTCCATGTCAGGTACTGGCGCTTCATCAGATTGGCTATCATTTCGATTAGTACAGTTTTTTCCTTACCCTCGGGCATTTCTATGGCCTTCTGGATCATTTGCTCAATAATTTTGCCGTAGTGCTTGTACTGAATAGGATGTTGGTTGTACGGAACTTTACGCGGTTTTTCGGCGAAAGCCGACTGGGTGGGTAGGGGATAGGGTGCATCAATGTCGAGCTTAAAGTCGGCCATGATAGCCAGATGATCCCACAATTTATGTTTAAAATCCACTACATCGCGTAAGTGTGGATTTAAATTTCCCATAACTGCTACCAGTGCATGTGCTGCACGGGTTCTTTCTTCCCGGTCGGGAATGCTGGCAACATAATCTACCAGCTTATGAATATGACGGCCGTATTCAGGAAGAGCAAGTTTTTTCCGCTTAGTATTATAGTCGAACGACATGAGGTTGGATTTTTTTCTAAAGTTAATGATTTTTTGTAAGAAGCGATTATTTTAAATAGGCTATTACACTTTTATTGCCCCATGCCCTATCGCCGATGTTTACCTTAATTTCGGCATTAAGGGGGAGCAATATGTCGACTCGTGATCCAAATTTAATAAAACCAAGATCCTCACCTTGTTTCATGTTTTTCCCCACTTCGGCATAACAGATGACCCGACGGGCGACTGCTCCGGCAATCTGACGGATAAGAATTTCGACACCCTGCAGTGTTTTTATTACCACAGTGGTACGTTCGTTATGAACCGAAGATTTTGGGTGCCATGCTACCAGATACTGTCCGTCGTGATACTTAAAATATTTTACCTCACCACTCACCGGTACCCTGTTAACATGCACATTGAGGGGCGACATGAAAATTGAAACCTGTATACGGGGTTCATTGAAATATTCGCTGTCAACCACTTCTTCCACCACAACTACCTTACCATCAGCAGGAGCATATACGATATTTTCCGAAGGTTCAACAATTTCCCTCCGGGGATTACGGAAAAAGTACAATACGATCCCAAATGCAGCAATGCTGAGAAAATTAATAAACCCAAATATTACCTCATTGAGGTCTAAAAAGTACAGAATTCCATTAAATATTAGTAGCCAGACCAGCAGATTAAGGACAAAGGTTTTTCCTTCCTGATGCAAGTGGATATGATTTCTTTTGAATTCTTTCAGGGTGTGCAGCAAATTTTTCAGATAAGACATAGTATCAAACCGTTTTTAAATGAATTGCAAAAATAGATAAATTGCTGGTACTGCCAAAAATAAAGCGTCGAAGCGATCGAGCAATCCGCCATGGCCGGGGAGAATATTGCCCGAATCTTTTACCCCGATGCTTCTTTTAAGCATACTTTCGGCAAGGTCGCCGAGCGTACCAAACACCGAGACGAGTATGGCAAAGGTAAACCATTGATAGCTTGTTAGTTCTTTAAAAAAGTTGGAAAGCAGATAAGCCGCCAGCAAGGCAAAAAACAAACCTCCTACTGCTCCTTCCCATGTTTTTTTAGGCGATATGCGTTCAAACAGCTTATGTTTGCCCCATAAAAGGCCACATACATAGGCCATGGTATCGTATGTCCAGATAAGGATAAAATACGACAGGACCAGATGTGCATTGTATTGGTAAATGTTTTCGCGATAGGCGATGCCCAACAACATGGCAATGGGAAGTCCAATGTAAACGAGTCCCATCCAAGTGAATGCAATATTTAAAAATGGACGGTTTTTGTTGCTAAATAGTTCGATCACAACCGAAACTAAGCCCCATCCGATCAGGAGGGCAAATATAGAACTTTTACTATGACCGGTGGCGGTCAGGTAAAAAAGAATAAATAAAAGTATGCCTCCTGCTATTCCCCAAATTTTTTGGGGATTGGCTTCCATCTTGCGGGTCAGTTCATAAAATTCCCACATGGTCCCTGCCATCAACAGCACAAAAAAGAGAGCAAATGACACTTCGCCTCCTACGATGGCTGCAACCATAAGTATTACAAGCGCCGTGCCAGTAAGCGAACGTTTAACAATTTCTTTCAAGGCTCAAAATTTTGAATAATTTTTTCAGCAGCTTCAACATCTTCGTCTTTTACAAAGATCTCAATATTTCCGAAAAAAAAAGGAAGAATCTTGCTTATTAAGTACCACGCACGGGATATTATCTTTTTCCATTACCTGACGGATAATTTCGGCATGGTAAGCATTCTGGGTTTGATATATTTTGGTCCAACCTTCTTCCATTATTCTGTTTGTGTGTTTTCGGGTTGTTGCGTTGTGTTGTCGGAGGACGTGCCGTTTTCGATCAGTAATTGTTGTTCCTCAGGTACTCCTCCTTTTCGTTTGCCGAAAATACGTTCCAGATCTTCACTGAAGATGACTTCTTTTTCGAGGAGTCTTTGTGCCAATTGGTCGAGTCCTTCTTTATTTTCGCGCAGGATTTCTTTAGCGCGTTGGTATTGGGCTTCGACAATTTTTTTAGCTTCTTCGTCAATCAATTCGGCTGTTTTTTCGCTGTAGGGTTTGCTGAAGGTGAATTCAGACTGGCCGGAGGAATCGTAGTAGCTGATGTTTCCTATTTTAGGACTCATACCAAAGTAGGCAACCATGGCATAGGCCTGTTTGGTTACGCGTTCAAGGTCGTTGAGGGCGCCGGTCGATACTTTTCCAAATATCACTTCTTCGGCAGCTCGACCCCCGAGGGTGGCACACATTTCGTCGTACAGTTGTTCGGTTGTTGTGATTTGCCTTTCTTCGGGCAGATACCATGCTGCCCCCAAAGCTTTTCCGCGAGGAATAATGGTCACTTTTACCAATGGGTTGGCATGTTCGAGCAGCCAGCTCACTGTGGCATGGCCGGCTTCGTGGTATGCAATGGTTTTCTTTTCGAGCTTGGAAATAATCTTGTTTCTTTTTTCCAAGCCTCCAATAATCCGGTCGATGGCGTCGAGGAAATCCTGTTTTTCGATGCTGGTTTTATTTTTTCGTGCGGCAATCAGTGCAGCTTCGTTACAAACGTTAGCAATGTCGGCGCCAGAGAATCCCGGTGTTTGCTTGGCTAGGAATTCTACATCGATGTCATTGGCCAGTTTAAGAGGCCGCATGTGTACTTTGAATATCTCAAGCCGTTCCTTCAGGTCGGGTAGTTCGACATGGATTTGGCGGTCAAAACGTCCGGCTCTCAGCAGTGCCCGGTCGAGGATATCGGCACGGTTGGTGGCAGCCAGCACAATGATGCCCGTATTGGGGGCAAAACCATCCATCTCGGTGAGCAACTGGTTGAGCGTATTTTCGCGTTCGTCGTTCGATGTCCATGCTGGGTTTTTACTGCGTGAACGCCCTACGGCATCAATTTCGTCGATAAATACGATGCAGGGGGCTTTTTGTTTGGCCTGGGCAAACAGGTCGCGAACACGCGAAGCTCCAACCCCAACAAACATTTCCACAAAGTCGGAACCCGACAGGGAGAAGAACGGGACATTGGCCTCACCGGCAACTGCTTTGGCCAGAAGGGTTTTACCGGTACCCGGAGGCCCTACCAGTAAAGCCCCCCGGGGTATTTTTCCCCCAAGATCGGTATATTTTTTAGGATTCTTCAAAAAGTCAACGATTTCCTTCAACTCTATTTTTGCCTCTTCCAAACCCGCTACGTCGGCAAAAGTAACTTTTACACTTGTGTCCCGATCGAAAATTTTGGCTTTGGATTTGCCTACATTGAAAATATTGGTTCCTCCTGGACCTATGTTACCGCCACCCGACATTCGACGGTAAAAATATCCCCATATGGCAAAAAGTATCAGAAAAGGCAGAATAAAGCTAATGAATATGTCGAGAAAATAATTTTTCTCAACCTTATACACAATGTTGACATAATCGGCTGGGGCAAAGTCCTTTTGAACCTTGTCTATCTCATCCTTAAAAGCGGTTACGTCCCCAATTTGTAGCTCAAAGTGAGGGCCATCCTTGGGTATGCGGTTAAAATCTTTTCCTACCAGCTTCTGGTAATGATCCAGCCGCCCAGGTTTAAGATATACCCGTGCTACTTCCCTGTTGATAACTTCAATTTTATCAACATCTTTAGCCGCAATCATCTCGCGCAAATCCTTCATGAAAATTTCGTGCGGATGCTTGCTGAACTGAAAATATTGTAGGGCAATGAACACAATTGCTATCAGTGCATATACCCAAAAAGCATTAAATTTTGGCTTAGGTGTATTCGACTGGTTGTTGTCCATTGGATCTGTTTGATTTGAGAAATCATCTTTTTTCTGATTGCGCTCTTTCTCCTCTGACATATTTACTGATTTATTCGTTCTCGATTGTTTCTATGATGCCATCCGACCACAGGTCCTCAAGCTTGTAAAAATTGCGATTTTCCTGCTGAAAAACATGTACCACCACATCGAAAAAGTCGATTAATATCCATTGGGCATTTTCTTTTCCTTCGATATGATGCGGAGTTTTGTTTGCCAGCAGATAAGCCTGCCGTTCAATGTTTTCGGCCAGTGCGTTCACCTGAGTGCTTGAATCGCCTTCGCAGATGATAAAGTAATCGCACAGATTGTTTTTTAATTTCCGCAGATCAATTTTTGTTATTCGTTTGCCTTTTTTTTCTTTTATGGCGTCAATAATAATCTCTGTAAGTCTGGTTTCTTCTTCTACCGCTAATGTATCCTTTTTTCTCATGTATTTTTTGGCAAATTTAATGAATTTTTCCTATTTTATAATCTTCAAGACGAAATGTGCAATTTTACAAAACGAAATGTGCAAAAATAATACACTTTTTGATTTTATATTTCTTCGGGGGGGAGGGGGATAAAAGATTGGCTATTATATATATATAACCATGGACGATTGAATACGTCATCATTGTAGGGAACCTCTATGGCCCCGAAAAATGGATATAACATTATAGCATCTATTGCGCCTGAAGCCGATATGCGAATGTACATCTTATTATGCATGGTGAGGTAATATTGTGATTATACCATTAATAGAGCACACATATATAGCATTGTGTATTGGATGATAAATATATGTCACATTAGAAGATATAGGCATAGACACATTGGTTACCGTATGGCTAGGAATAGACACAATTGACACAGTAGAATTACTACCTGATATCGAAGAACTTGTATATAATCTGTCACCTACCAATAATGCCCAACGAGCATACACATTATTAATTGTTCCAATAAGCTGCAAGTAAGTTGAGCTTGAAGGATTAATATCTATAACTTTAATGTGACCCATGGCATTTGTTATGTTTTTGTACATGGATAGATATATACGTTGAGTAGCAGCATGATAACATGGCTGTGCTGTATATATATTATAAGAGGCAGAGGCATAATCATATGATGCAATTAATTGCAGCGTAGTTGCATTTAATATTACTGGATTGCTTGGAGATATATGATTACGAGCAATTACTAATAATTTTTGTGTGCCGGTATTGATATATGCCAAATAACTACAATAAGTATACGTGCTATTATAATTTATGATATTATTGTTGGCAGGATTAATTATATATAACCCAGTTGATGTACCAACATACAATATATTATCATCAGCATTATATGATTGCGAATATATAGTACCTGATAGAGTTAAGGGTAAGCCATAAGATTTAGTCGCAAAATAGTAAGGCACAATTTGGCTACCATTGGTAATATATATACAGTTATTAATGGGTATATATTGTACTGGGGTATAACCGAATGATACATTATAAAGATTGGTGCTAATATAATTATTATATTGGTCGAAGATATACCCATAATTAGTATTTCCACTATAACCTAGCAAAACTATCTTACTCTCGGTTGGCACCCAACAACCACTGGCGATAGGATACGTAAGATAAGTAGTAATAGCAGGATTAGGCAATTGTATTGATCGATTAGATGGTAATGGTGACAACGTAAGAGTAATTAATTGTTGGCTGTGTATAATATTACCAACCAAAATTATAGTAGAATTGCCTGTAAGATAACATGGTAATGATACATTACTATTATTTATTATTACAGTAGTAATATCGATATCAGATGATTGCACAGATCGTAGTATTGCAATGTCGGGGAGTATAAAACTTATTGTGCTATAGCCAATAGAACTGCTTGCTGTAATAGTTACAGTATAATTTGGTAAGCTATTATTATGTATCGCAGCAATAGCTGCATCTTTAGTATCATTAATGGCTTGAGTAATATCTATAGCCAATTCATCTGGTATAATAATATCAGTGCCAGGTACAATGATCTCTGTTTTTTGCCCTATTTGGCCATCAACAGATAATGAATTATCATAAAAAGTAAATTCATGCTTAACCATTTTGCCCTAATTTAGAAGGTTTTATGACAAAAATATCTCCAGTAAATATTGGCTTCAGCACACCATCGGGAGCGCTGTCCATTACCCGGGTGGCCATTACCTCAATACTTACTGTGCCAACCCCCAGTTGCCTTGTATGATCGCTTGTTACGTAATAGCGCAACGTATAATCATCTGGGCGTGCAATTGTGTTATACCCATCGGCAGCTGGGTAACTATAGCGCACCTCGCCATTATTACCAATGAGTATAGCCTTAATATCGGTATAACCTGTTAATGGCTGCGCTACACCATCGATAGTGATGCGATGGTCAATGTAGAATTGCTCTCCTATATATTTTACTGGCTTCATATCATTTAAATTACAAAGGAATTACATGACTAAATCTATATATGCCAAATACTGTGTCGTAAGGAGATATTCCACCCAAATTACCGTCTGGTGATAATATGAGCATTACAGGTGACACAGTTGGTAAATTGGCATCATTCTTGGCGGCAACAAGCAGATAACGATTGCTTGATGGACGATAGCCTATAGGCAAGTTAGTGATAGGTAATGTCTGATTACCTCCGGTATTAAGTCGTGTAGAACCACGCAGCTCTAATTGCCCAATTAGATTGAGCCGAAAGCGCAGCGGATCGTCAGCGATAACCTCCCAATCATTGAGCATTACTGCAAGTGCCCAGCTTTTAGGAGTATTTTTCACATATAAATTGGAAAATTTTGCCACTAGCCTAACATTCAATGAATTGTCGGGTTGAGGCTCAGTATCACCATTGAACATGACCACCGAAAGTGTGTCATATATAAGGGTATCGTGCGTATTACCATCTTTAAATAATAGTGGCAATTCGGTGGATGTTGAGGGCAACAATGCATATTCTGTATATGGGCCATAGGCGCCAGAAATAGTAGTCTCTGGCAGGTAATATAGCTTACCTTGCCAAGCAATTAGACAATCGGTAGTGGCCAGATCTCGGTTATATTCGGTAATGCTGATAGACCCGGTAATTAACATGCCACGATCATCATCGCCGAAGGCACACAATGCATCGGTGCATAATCTTGCAATAGCTGTAATAAGGCTGTCCTGCATGGCATTGAGGTGATCCAGCCGGATAGGGTAGCCTACCCCCGCATTACTGTTTAGTCGTTTTATTTTCATATTAAGCTTGTTGTTTTACAATGTATCTTTTGCCTGCATTATTGTATTGAGTAATTATTTCGCCTATTAAGATCTTATAATAATCTACTGGTGCCGGAATCATTACATAATAATCGGCCTCGAAGCGATAGTCCAACGTGTTGAAAAGCCACATCGAAATAAATAATGGATTGCCCGAATCAGCGTCATTGAAAAAATACACCAAATCGCTGCTATCATCTGCCACATTGTATATATATAACTGCCATGCAGGGTCATCATTATCTGTGATGCTGCAATCAATGACCTTATCGCTGATTGCCTTTTGCAAGTAAGCAACCTGACCATTATAACGCAATCGATCATCTATAACATTGAGCAGACCCCGAAAGCTGTTATATACATATTCAACTCCCGACAATAATACCCGTGTCCACGCCACCATACGGCTTTGGCGTAAGCGGGGTGGCAACAATAATCGTGATAATATGTCGAAGTTAATGTTATACATTACATTACTTATATAGTATGAATCTGATAAAGCATCCTCCTCCATTGCTCAGCGTAATGCTATCGGCAGCGATTGTCTCGTTGGCAAAGTCATTACCTCCATCCAATCTCCAATACCCGCTATAAGGCACGGCAATGCGATCGATATCCTCGGCAGAGTTATTGCCATATTGGGCAGTAAGGGTATTGATATATATATCCTCTACCCCAGGTACCTCGTTGATCATAGTGATAAAATTTGCCCGGCTCAATGCCCCATCGAATGGCAAGTTTTGCAGGTAACCAACAATAGCATTGACGACATTATCCTTAACAACTGCATAATTGCCATAATAGTATACATCCACATCGAATGCCAACTTATCAGCATCGAGGCTTACAATGGTTACTCGGGTACCCACCATCTTAAGCTGATACATGTAAGCGCGCAAATCGTTAAGCTCGGCTGCCGTTAATGGTGTTGGATTGCCGTTGCCATCATCTTTGGCAACCTTAATCCATAGACCACCTTCTACTTCGCTTATTGCCACCCATTTCGCCAGCTTCGCATTGTCGTCATTGGTAGCATAGGTATATACATTATCTATCCACTCCAGCTGGTAGCCATATTGCCACTCCCGGCATTTTTGGGCATACCAAGCAATAGTTCCTACCAAGGTATTGGCAGCCTTTTGTTCAAGTTCCTTAGCTTTGACATCCCACAACGACTCAATTATATAGGTAGCATAAGCCACTATCCACAGCCATAAGCGCCATATGGCTACCTTGCTATTACTGGTCAAGAAGGCTAATTCCGGAGTAGCTTCTTTTTTGGCCAGCAGATCATTGTATATTTCTGTTGTTGTTCTTGGCATTTATCAATGCATTATTTTGATTGTGTAATTGTTGCGCTTTATCATTGAGTGTAACCCAATAGGGAGGATCATATCGTTCGATATAATCCTTATAACGCTCATATATATTTGTATTTCCCGATTGCTCAGCCCTATGCTTTAATTGTTCGCGCACCGAGTTGCCCGGATTAACGTCATGCCAAATAAATGCCTCGCGGGTAACCACATTGCGATAACCTGCCAAATAACTCTGAATGCATAAGTCGGCGCTGTCGTAATGCTCTCCAGGGGTATAATTGACGCCCGAGCGAAACAATGCCCCATTTACCAAAAAGGCATGTTTAACGATTAATGCCTCGATATATCCCCACCCCAAGATGCCCGAGAGCGGAAACGAAACAATGCCAATATCTGGCTCAGTATCAATATGGCTGGCAGCTCGGCGTATCTGTGAACGGTAGTCAAAACGACAATCATCATCAAGTACGAGATAGTAATGATCGTAGCCATATTTGGCAGTTGCCATCTCAATGAGTTGCTTACGCGCTGCAGCACAGCCAAGCGGCAGATCTTGCTTAAGTAATTCGACAGCATCAACTTGTCCACAAGATTCCAGCCAGCTTAGCATAGCCGGCAAGTATCCCCTATCGCCATAGGATGTAATAAGTGCAATTATCATTATGATTTAATTATGTATAATAATCCGCTATTATTGCCAGTCATATACATTAATGATATACGCAGCGTATTGTTAGTTAACACACTTGTATCTATGTCCAATTGCAAATTATTAGTTATACCGTAATATAGATAGTATACATCGTATGTAATTATTGATATTAAGCAAGGTGTATCTATTGTTAGGTATAATCGTATTGAATCATAATTACTAAATGCACCAGTAATAGTTAGATAATTATCATAAAATAGATTAGTCCATTGCCCAGTTGTTGAGTCATAAGTCCAATTTGGACGACCTGAAATTATATTTATCGGTATTCGTTCCTCAAACGGCACTCCTTGCTGAGTAGCGGGCAGGCAACCGTTGGCACGGTAATAATTGACAATAGCCTTATTGTAGCGTTCGCTTGCAGTATTTATCAGCAACAGCTGCCCGGCTTGCAATTGCTGCGTAATGCCTTGCAAGCCATTATCGCGCACCAGGTCAATCACCGCCTCGGCATTGCCATAGTGCTGCAAGGCAATATCGAACAATGATTGACCTTCCTGCACAACTATATTTTGCCAATTACTTGCCATTTTTGTTTTTGGTTACTGTATGTGTAATCTTTTCGAGGCCTCGCGAGCCAAAATAAAAGGTAAGCACCAAAATACATAGCTGCTGCAACATATCGATATATGCAGCCCCAAGGTGCAATATATTGAGCCCATCGAGCAGGGCAAATAATAGGTACAATACCAGCAATCCGATAAGAGTAAGTGGTCGCACATTCTTACTCAGCCAACTATCGCTGGTCATATCGGCAGCATGGCGGGCAGTCAGTTGAGCTTCTTGTTCGTTGAGTATTTTTTGTAGCTCGTTATACAGCGCCATTTTTTCGCCGGTATTGGTTACATTTCTGTCGATGGCCTCGCCAATCGATTGGACGAGTTCTGAGGCACCGCCTCCGAGGATATTTTGTATGAGTCCCATGATTAATAATTTAAATCATTTAATTTAATATTTTCTTTATAGGCTCTTTCAAGCTTTATGTCATACTGATTCTGCATGTACATTGGACCATTATATCTGCTTGCCAATAATTGCCAGTTTTTTGTTTGTAATGCATTCAATAATTTTTTTCCTTTTAGGAATTTAATGACGGCATCCAAATGATTTAATTCATTTTTTGAAATTGCTTCTACAAATTCAAATATAGATCCATAACCACAAACCGGATAATTAAATCCCATAATTTGGAACATACCCCAACTTGCCGATTTCAAAGCTGCTTCTTTATGAATTGATTCGGCAATTTTCAACCGTTCATACTCAGCAGTTCCGCCTTTATATTTGTTTTTATCCCATTTAGCATATACAATATCAGGGTATTTTACTGCATAATTTATAGGGTCGATATTTACCAATTTTAATTGCCGATAAAATATATGTCCCTCAAATAATATTTTGCACCGTCCATCGGGCAAAAAACCATTACCTGCACTTTCGACTATGGCAAACGCCTTTAAGGCTGCTGGTTCTATGCCAGCCTCACGGGCTGCTTTTACCAATTGTTCGTCGGTTAGTTTTTTGTTATCATTCATATTAATCATAATTAGCGGTTACTATTAAGCCATTATCGGTCAATTTTACCTCGTTATCTTTCGCCCCATCAGCTTTGAGGGCTACCTTAATAGTTCGTTCAATGGTCCTGTCCATTATACCATTTTGGTAAGCCGGCAACCCTACGCCCGACAGGGGCGAGTTTTTGTAATGCCCAGCAAATGCCAACAGCAAATCCTGCACATGTTGCATGTCCGATTCGCCCACCGCCCAATCGCCATTGCTTATGAGCAAATCGTTGTTATCGTCATATAAAAAATCCTGAGCCATCAACTTATGGTATTGGTTATTGTTCCTGTTACTGGTCCTGCAGGACTTGTTAATACCGGCACACTGGTTATTGTTGCCGATTTAATATAACTATCAATGGCCGATGCTAAATCATTAGCCAATTTTTCAATAGCTTCATCCTGACTTTTGCCATCGCTGCCGTCGAATTTTTTCAATGCGTCAAAAACAGCTTTTAAATCGTTTTTCAATACTGTTTTAACAAGTGCCATTTTTATTCAATTAAAAAGTTTTTAATTCTTTGTTTCAAGTTTGCAATTGCCTGTATAGTAGGTGGCAGTGGCGTACCGCTTGGCCCTGCTGGAGTAGATACAGTAAGTTGCTCAATGGCTGCACACAAGTCAAGCAATAGCTTTTGCAGGCTATCACCTGTTGTAGTTAATTGTATTTTTTCAATTTCGCTTGTAAGCAATACTGCAGCTTCGTGGGGCGATAAAAACCCCACAATAACCTTGCTATTCTTTTTGGGCACAAGAACAAAACCCTTGGCATAGCCATAAGCCCCCTGTAATAGGCAATTATGTATTTCGGCGCTTCCATCTATTGGTTTTACAGTACATACCCTTGCCTTATCATCGACAGTTATAACCCTGCCCTGAACCAGATAAATTTCTTCGCCTTTTATGGCCAAATGTTTTATGGCATCGCTAATTTGCATTGAGCAACCCTCCCAATTCTATTGTTTGATGGTAATATTTGCCAAACTCTGTTCTTACGCTTTTAATCAGGTATTTTCCTGTGCCTTCTTTAAGGGTTATATTGGCAATATCTCCTTTGTTTACCGGTATATTACCAAATGTTTCGAAAGTGCCGTATAAGCCTGTATATTTGAGCTGTGCAAGTTTGGCTTTTGCATATTTTTCAGCTGCTGTTTTATCAATATTCAGCTGATAAAATGTGACCTGTTCGCCATCGCTATCACCAAATTCGTATTGTTCCTCAGTTTCGCCACCACCAACATATTTTTTGACTTTGACCACAATTTTAACCTTAACTTCATCGGCATTGCGCCATTGCAAGTTTTCGGTGCTAATGATATTATATCCTTCCTTAAATTCTATTTCTTTACGCCCATACGAAGGGTAAGCAAGCCCAATATGTAACACTGGTTCATCATCAACCAACAGAAAGGTAGCATATAGTGGATAAGTTTGCAGCAATTTGTCGAGTGCCTGCGCCGGAGTGCTGTTTTTTATGCGGAAAGCCCCAATTTTTATTGTGGGATCATCGCATACAGTCTTAACATCTTGCGGAATAACCCTTTTTATATACCCACCCAATGTTTCACTTTCCCAGCTATCGTTGATTGGGTTTTGTTTCAATAACCACATTGAGTTATCGAGGGTTATTTTGGTGGGGATGCTATCCACTACATCGCGGATATAGCCAATAAAGCGGGTATAAAGTTTATCATCATAACCTAATTTTATAATTATCTTATTGCCACGTTTAAGTAATTTTTTATTGCCAATAATTATATTATTATCATCCTTCCACACTATTTTTTTGGGTATAGAAATTGTACAAGCATCAGTAAGCGACTGGATAGAACTATTAATATCGACCAAGCAAACAGAATTACTTACCCATTTGGCTTTTGAGGCCGAAGGACTATCAAAAAATTCTATTTGGCTGCTCAGTTTAAACATTTTTTATATATTTTCGTAAAATATTTTATGAGAGCAATAATTATTGCATCGGTTATTTTCATCAGCCTTGCCTTTACCTATGATAAACCTATCGATAAGGACTGTAAGTGCAAGGGCATACCCTTGTATGGTAGGGTAAAGATTGTGGATATTAATCCCGATTTTAAAGTCAAAATAGTCACTGCCTTTCCCGATCTGAAAGTGCAGCTTGTTTCGGCATTTCCTGACAAATGCGGAAAATGGCAGATTGTTGACGCCTTTCCCGACTTTACTGTTCAGATGGTATCGATCAATCCTGATTTTACTATTCAATTTGTTGAACATTTTCCGGGTATTAATTAGCCATATTTTTAAATTCAAACGGTTCATCACTTTTCATGGTAATTGAAAATAGTTGCATATCCTTCATTAGTGTTTGCGACAATCTATAATTAGTCACAACAGCCGAATGTATATCAAACAATTGTAACAAATAACTGTAAACATTCAATTCTTTTGGCATACGTAACAGCTCTATAAGTAATTTCACATCAGTTTCTGGATATGAGCCGTCGTCGGTAAACAACGCCCCGTCGATTGTTATTTCAAAGTCGTCGTCGGAAATATATTCTTTCACTGTGCCATTACGTCCTTGAACTATAGTAGTAGTTATATGTCGAGCCTGTTGCACAGTAACCATCGGATTAATGATATTAAGCTTTTTATTTACGTCATCAGGTGAGGCAATCACAAGATCGCAAAACACTGATACACCCAGCAGGCTGCTTTTTGATTCCTTGGATACGACAAATGTTTGGTCATTATTTATTTCGGTAAGTTCAATGCCCGAAAAGTCAGTGCCTCCTGTTTCCAATGGCTTTTTCGGGAAAAACAAAAATGCTTTTGCCCAGTGCATGCCAAGACTTTGCAGCAAAAAGCCCCATTGCTTAGCATTCATTTGCTTTCGCCCATCGATTTTTATGGGCAATAGTCCTGGAAAATTTTCAGCCAATATATTGGTCATAATGACACAGCATTTGCATCGTTAACTGCTTCCAATAATGTTTTGGTTATTAAGTCCCTTATCTGTTCAGGGCTTTCTTTTATTGTATTGGTTATAATATCGATTTTTTCGACCATTTTGTGTATGGTGATATTAAATACTTTTGTGTTAGTGCTACCTGCAACTACATCCACACCTGGAGTACTACTAATATTACCTGATGTTTCAGATGTTGCAGATGTTGCAGTAGAATAGGCAGTGTTATTACCTGCTGCAGCAAGAGGCGCTGATACATTAGTGCTATGCTTTTGGGCTAATTCTTTAAATACTTTTGTGTTAGTGCTACCTGCAACTACATCCACACCTGGAGTACTACTAATATTACCTGATGTTGCAGATGTTGCAGTAGAATAGGCAGTGTTATTACCTGCTGCAGCAAGAGGCGCTGATACATTAGTGCTATGCTTTTGGGCTAATTCTTTAGCTCTTTGATGTTCTTTACCCCGCTCAAAAGCATCAGATACTCCTTGCGTAAAACCTCCCTGCCTTGCGAATTTTACCGTATTGGCAACCATGCCAACTGGCGTTAAATTATACAACGCTATTCCGGCTTGTTTGGCTGCCTCGCCCCATTGCCCTCTTTTAAACGCATCGATGGCTTTAAATATTGGGGTAAAGATCATTTTAAAGAAATTGCCAATATTGGTAAATACCTGTTTAAAGGCTTGCCATAAGCCCATTACCACTTCGCGAAACCCTGCAAATTTTTTCCACGCTATTACAATGCCTGCTATTAAAGCGCCAATAGCAAGCACTATCCACCCTATAGGCGATGCCACAAATGCAGCATTTAACAACCATTGTGCTGCTGTAAATATTTTAGTAGCCAAAGCCCCTGCCTTTGTTGCTATATTCATCAAATTTTGGGCATTGGTTACCCATATTATTGCATCTTTAACAAGTAATAATCCGGGTACTAATTGCGAGAAACCGGCAAAATACTCTGTAAAAATTTGAGTATAAGGCAAAATAGAACCAGTAGCATTAACTATGCTGATTTTAACATTATCAATGGCAGCCCTTATTCTTTTCATTTTTTGTTCGTACGTTTCTGTACGTATAGCTGCCTGTTCATAAGCCACATTAGTGCCGGTAACTTTTTGCGTCATTTTTTCAACTGCGCTGGCATTGGCAATAAGTACCTGAGCAGCGTTAACATTCTCGAGTCCAAATGTTTGGGTAAGAAATGTTACATCCGATAGTTTAGGCTTAAGGCTTTCAAGAGCTTGGCTTAATGATATTTTACTGAAATCGAAACCAAGCTCTTTGCGCATTTTGAGCATAATATTACGCAATGCTGTTCCAGCCTCACTACCTTTAATTGCGTTCTGGCTTAATACTTCTAAAGCTCCGACAGTGCCTTCTATATTTACACCCGATTGTGCTGCTGTTGTACCGGCAAGTTTTAATGATTCAGCAAGATCGGGTATTTCTGCAGCACCATATTTAGCTCCTGCGCCAAGTACATTAATTACACGGCTCGCTTCGTCGGCCGAAAGTTGAAATTGGTTTATCGCTGATGCCATAGTATTGGCAGCGGTAGGCAAATCAACACCTGCTGCCTGTGCAAGTGTTATGGTTTCATTGGCAAGTTTTTTCAACCCTTCAACTCCGCCAATAGTGGTTATATCAATATTTGATGCCAGTAATTTATAAGCTTCAATGGCTTGTGATGCACCTAAGCCACTTGATACTCCTACTTTTTTCGATGCCAATGCAAGATTATCAAGGTCTTTACCGGCAATACCTGTTATAGCTTGTAAATCGGCCAAATGTTGCTGAAAATCTAATGCAGGTCGCGTAAGGTTTGATAATTGCTGATTAACAGGTTGGGCTGCCTGTGCAAGTTGGTTAAAAATAAAAGCTCGTTTTCCGAGATCATCAAAATATGCAGTAGCTTTTGTAATGGTAGAATTGAGCGTACCAATATTTTTTTGTATCTTTGTAACACTGTCGGTTACAAAATCGTATAATTTATATGTAATTGATACTTCGCTCATGAAAACTGTAAGATTTATTATTATTCTTTTGCTTATCGGGATTCCCGTCTATTTTTTATTAGATAAGAATCCAAGCGATATGGCTTTGATGATAATGCCAGCTATTTATGCTCTTCTAATTATCATTGGGGTTTATGCCAGATATTTTATATCTGCTAATCATAAAGAATAATTACTGTTTGTTCTTTTGTTTCAGCCACCAAATCAAGTCATTATAAAGAGCTGCCCATTCATCATCTGAATATTCATCAGGATTAACTCCTAATTCATATCGCAGAATTATATCAATTTGCCTCACCATGGGCGGAGTTTCGCCTGGTGAGGCTATAAGTTTTTTATTTTTGCTTGTTTAAAAGTTAACAGTTCAGCCAATGCAGGGCCAATGGAAAGGAATAATTGATCATCCGATTTAATAACCTCGCTACCACCAAGCCAACAATTATTAAGCAATAATTCGTTGAATTTTATCGGATCATTGCCACCTAAGGCGGATGCCATGCCTAATATTTTTCGGTCTGGCATTCGCAGGTAACAAACATGTCCGTCAACTTCAACTTCTTTTACAATACCAAACTGCCTTTTCCATGCCTCTATCTGTTCTGGTGTAGCCTCTCCTATTCGTTTTACTGCTTTTTCTTTTTCCATAATTATTTCGGTTTGTTGGTTTTTATTTCCATTCAATATGACTTACAATGAGTGGTAATTCATATTCATTTTTGGTATCGCCCTGCTTCATGTCGCGGCCATTTTTTGTAAATTCACAATTACGTAGTTTATGGGTTTTTATAATGCCATTGGCTCCGGCAAACTGTACGATAATATCGAACATTCCAAGACTTTGAAGCCTACCATCAGGGCTTGCAGCCTGAAGGGCTTCAATTTCTTCGGCCATTAGGGTAATGCTGGCTGTGGTTTTGATTTGACCGCGGCCACGTCCTACAGGACGATTACCTGCCCCGTAATGATCTTCGATAGTTTGTTCTTCCTCATATTTTATCGCTGTAATACCAGATACAGGTATTGTTCCGATGATACAGGTTATCGAAGCCCAATCGAATAATTCACCATTAATTAAAGGTACTAATGTTGCCATATTTCTAACTTATTTTAGTTGCAAATCCGATTTTTACAATAATTTGTCGCATTACCCCTTTGGGTACATTGACAATATTAATGACTATCTGGCTGGTTGCCAGTACATTTTGTTCAGGATTGATTACCACCTTATAACCTGACAATTCACCATCGCGTTCCATTTGCTCAAGTGCCCTACCTCCCAGAGTTTCGAGCGCCGAAACAAATGCACTATCGAGTTTGCCGGTAGTTGCATCTACTTTCACCGGGCCGTTGAGCTGTGGCAACAGGTAAGCCCTTACACCACGTATTGCCTTGTCCATGGTTCTATTGGCCTCAATATAGGCATAATCATTGTTGACAATAGGTGAGCAATTGTGCGAGTCGTTATAATAGGTGCCACCAATGCCGTTGTATTTACGTAGGAATATATACCGATTGGTATTAAGTGTTTCGATTACTCCAGTTGCAGTCTCACTATATAATGATCCATCCACAAAGGCAGGTACATCAAGCTCACCGCTTGCAACGTTAAATTTCGATACCCAACCAATACATTCATGCACAGAAGCCAAAGATAGGCAGCCCAGCGCATTGCCAATGCAACTAATTGATCTGCTTTGCGCAGTAAATAATTCTGCCCCCTTACCAGCTCCATCTTGCCCAATAATAAATGATACCTTGGATGCATTGAGTGTGCTTAAATCGGTAGTTAATGATGCAATGCTTGAAACATTGGCAGTATATAATATTACTGCTGGCATATCCTGTGTTTCCAACGTATTGGCAATTGTTTGCAATTGGCCAATCTGTGCGGTGTTAAATGTCAAATCTGGGCAAGCAACAGCAATTTGTCTGACTTTACCATTGGCTTTACGGCACAATTCTATAACCTCCGAATAATTATTTGATGCATTATACTGCTTATAACCAAACCACAGGGTAGCTCCCGAATTCATCCGGAAAAATTCTTTTACGTGGTAATGACAATAAACTTCATTATCATTACCTCCGACAGGATCAAATCCCAAGGCTTCAAGATCTTCTATTGAACCCAATGGCTTTACCCAGTTATTTGCATCCATACCCGAAGGGTAAGAAGCAACTGTTCCCGGTAGTACCAAAAGAGCACTTATATGATCTTCACCGGGTAAAGGTCGAGCCAACCCACCATTTTGTTTTTGAAAGATAATGTTGTTCATTTCTTATTTTTTTGGATTTATTACTTCATCTCTTTTATAAAGTTTTATTTCTCCTTTGATGAATCGGGCATAATTTTCAGCATCATGTTTTTTGAAAAAACAAGTACCATCAGAAGTCTGCCATAATTCTTTAACATCGGGCCAGGCCTTAAAGCAATCTATAAGTTTTGCCAATTTATCGTCAGATGCTGATTTATCCTCTGATACTGGCTGTTTTTCTTCCGAAACAACTCCATTATTCAGTATTTCTTGGGTTGTTTCAGCTTTGTTTTTTTTTGGGCTCATAATTCTGAGTTATTAATGTTTTTGATATTATCAATTACTTCTGGTATGTTATGAGGCGTTAGTTTTTCGAGGGTAGCGATAATTTTTGTATTAATGTTTCTAAGCTTGTTCACTTCTGCCCGAAGGCGTATATTCTCATTTTTTAATGCTGCCACCTCAGCTTTCAATTCCTCTGCTGTTTTTCGCCATATTTCGAGTGCCTTATCCACTGCCTCAAGTTCGGTTTGGTGGGCTTCGGCCAGCATTTTACGCCGGCCGAAAATCCAACCAACCAATCCGGAAACTAATACACTAACAACCGAAATAATTGTCTCACTAATCATAACTAACTTGCTGTATCACCAAGTACTTACAATTGCACCTATAGCTTCGCTCTTAGTGGGCAAGCAAATAAAGTAATGGCGAAAGTTGACAAGGTTTTCCTGAGTTACAGGGTTGCTGGCAGCTTCACTCAGATAAACTTTTGTGCTACCGGTTGCCTTAAACATACGTGGCGCATAAAAAGCAACCGATGCCATAAAATCACCACTATTAGGAGTGCTGCCAAATGCTTTCTTGGCCAGCGTGCTTACCGTGTAATAAGGATTATTAGGATATTCATACACCTGAAAGCCGTATAAATTGGCAATCTTACCGGTAGTGTAATTGTAATATTGATCGGCAAATTTTTGGTCGAAAAGCAGCAAGTCAGCCACGTGATCGGGGCATAGCACCAAAATTCGCCCTTGAACAGGCACCTTATTATCATCGAATTTTTTCTTTAGTGCGATTATATCATCACGTATCAGCCGTTTGCGCCCATTACCATCATTATTGCCGGTAGTAAGTATAACTGGTGTAGCGGTAGTATTACTTGCCGGGGCAAGGGCATGTATGGCCATATCTTTTTTCTTCTGATCAATAGCTGCCTTATGCCTATCGATTACCGATTGTATTTTATCGTATTTGATTGCATATAACTCATCATCGGTAATGCGGGTAGGTTTTGTCTGAAATTTATTTAAACTTATAGATATATCTCCATCTGCAAGGTTTTGAATTTCGAGCGGATAAGTGGTATTATTCACTAATACATCGGGGTCGCCACCCACATCAATGAGGTGTATAACATCATTCTGGGCATATTGGTCGTATGAGGGTATAGGATCAAGAAATGTACCTTCTAATCCGCCACGTAGTTTATTGACCATTACCCCAGTCCATACTTCTGGGAATATACCAGCACGTAAGCCGATTGCTTTTGTTGGTATGAGGCTTATTAATCCGCCTATTAATAACCCAAGAGGTCCAAATAATGCAAAACCACAAAAAACGCTTGCCAAAAATGCGAAAAAGTTAAATTTTCTTCTCATTTCAATAGTATTTAAATGTTATTAAAATTTTAATTCAACCCCAAATTCCTTTTTATATAATTGCGCATAAGCTTCAGGGTTTTCCTGACGCAAATTGATCAATTCTGCATCGATGTAGTCATTCCATTTTTTAGATGCATCCATTGGTTGGGTGCCACCTCGGTTGATTATATCCAAAGGTTTTACTGCTGGCTGAATAACATCGAGGGTAGTCTTTAGATCCTCAAGGCCAACCTTTTTCCCGAGTTCAAGAAAATGGTTTTTCTGGCTTTCGAGAATACGTTTTTCTTCAATTGCCTTATTTACTAATAGCTCAATAGCCGACAATCGAGTGTTTTCAGCTTCCTGCCGCAAATGCAATACTTCTGCTTGCAGATTTTCGATGGTTTGCAGAATGGTATTTACTTCTGCTTCGGCGCTAAGGCCGAGTTTCAATGCAATGTTTTTCATAGATTTGTCATTATTTTTAAGTTTTGGAATAAAATCGGGTTGTTTTTTATTCGAGAGCACTACATATTCGCTATCCTCAAATTTCAATGCCATAGCATCGTCGTTGGCGCCAATATCAACCACACTTACTTCATCAAGTCTCCATCGGGTAATAGTTTCGCGAGTTTGCCCCGGTAATAATAATGTCGGATCATTACTCATTTCAATGACGGTTGCCCCCACTGATACCATGCGGTATATGCCATCGTCCCATTTTTGTTTGATTTTCAATGCAAAATCGTCTTGTTCATCAAAAACCAATTCGCCCAAAATATCATCACCTTCAATACGTATATTTTCAACCTTGCCAATGGGCAGTATTTCATCTACTGTACCTCTCCAAGGACGATTGTGATTAAATAGAAGAATAGGGTTTTTGCGATATTGCGATAGATCAACCCCGGAAGTAAGCAACCGGAAACCATAACTATTGACTCTGCTATTACTTATTCGTACTGTATAAGACATTGCTA
>Ga0138355_1129464_pt1 | contig 21890 bp, 14 predicted proteins | sample YNPNP_1300MetaT_FD_101540 | JGI IMG/M metagenome (GOLD analysis project Ga0138355, IMG submission 101540) | Anoxygenic and chlorotrophic microbial mat microbial communities from Yellowstone National Park, USA - YNP NP_1300 MetaT (Metagenome... ...
AAAAATTTTTTTAAAACAAGAACGTTTAAATATTATCTAAAATGTCTGCTTTTGTTAAATAAAATCGGAAAGAATTGATAAAAATTACAAAACCACGCTCGTCAAGGTCGTTGGCAATCACAATTGCCAAAATTGCCCAAAGTAAATTAGCAACTGATATTTTAATTATGGATTTAAGGAAAATTGAATCGGCCCCTGCTGATTTTTTTGTAATATGTAGCACCAATAACCCTTCTCAATCCAAAGCCGTTTTCGACGAAATTTATTATTCTACAAAAAAAGTTCAAACTACCATTCCCCGTTACGAAGGTTTGGATACGATGGATTGGATAGTAATTGATTTTTTTTGACGTTGTTGTCAATATTATGAGCGAAAATGCAAGGAATTATTACAGATTAGAAAAACTTTGGTCCGACGCCAAATTCCTAACTTTGAACGAAGAATCCAAAGCAATTGATTACGACAAAGATAATTTAAAAAATTTATTTTTAGCTCCAATGGTTTAAAAAGATGATTAAAGAATTTGTTCTTGATTTATTAAAAAAATCTCTTCAGCAAAATAACTTTCCCAATGTCGAAATTATTATAGAAGTTCCAAAGAATTCCCAATTTGGTGACTTATCCACAAATGTTGCAATGCAATTGACCAAAACACTTCGTCGTCCCCCACGCGATATTGCCCTTGAGATAATCAATAAAATAAATATTGATCCCGAAATATTCGAAAAAATCGACATCGCTGGAGCTGGATTTATCAATTTTAAGTTTACCGTAAAATACTTAACAAACATTTTACAGCAAATTTACAATATTCGCAATGATTATGGCAAACTTCCACAAAATAGTAAAAAAGCAAACGTCGAATACGTAAGTGCCAATCCCACAGGATTATTGCATTTAGGACACGGCAGAAATGCAGTTATTGGAGATACGATTGCTAATTTGCTCGAATTGATTGGTTTTGATGTTACTCGTGAGTATTACTTCAACAATGCTGGTAACCAAATGAGAAATTTGGCAAACTCAGTTTTTGCTCGTATCAAGCAATTAACTGATGAACCAAATTACGATATGCCACAGGATGGTTATTTTGGCGAATACATTATCGATATCGCAAAAGATTATATCACCCAGAATAATATTAAAGCAATCGAAAAAAACGATGAAACTTTATTCAATATTCAGAAATTCGCCGAAAATTGGAATTTTGCAAAAATCAAGGAAACACTTCACAAACTAAATATACATCAAGATGAATTCTACAACGAAAATTCACTCTACGAAACTGGTAAAATCGAAAGTTTATTAGAAGAATTAAAGCAAAAAGGATTATCATACGAAAAAGATGGAGCAGTATGGTTAAAATTTTCAGAATTAGGATTGGACCAAGATAGAGTTATCGTTAAATCCACTGGAGAGCCAACATACCGATTGCCTGACATTGCTTATCATCGTGAAAAATTTTTGCGTGGATTCGATTTAATTGTAGATATTTTTGGTGCTGACCATATTGCCACAGTTCCAGATGTATTAGCAGCAATTCGTGCATTAGGTTTCGACGACAAATTGGTAAAAGTTGTTATTCACCAATTCGTAACACTCACCGAAAATGGCCAACAAGTTAAAATGTCAAAGCGTTCGGGGCGGAGCTACACCTTGGATGAATTAATCGACGAAGTTGGAGCCGATGTAGTCCGCTTTTTCTTTTTGATGAGAGGAGTGAATACACATTTGGAATTCGATTTAGCATTAGCCAAAGAACAAAGCGAGAAAAATCCAGTGTTTTATTTGCAATACGCTCACGCAAGAATGTGCTCTATTCTTGCCAAAATCAACGAACCAATCCAAGCAATTGATCTTGCCGAATTTAACCATCCCAACGAATTAAGTTTAATAAAAAAGATAGACGAATTTCCCGAAGCAATCCAAAACTCAACGCGCAATTACGAACCACATATATTAGCTGATTATCTGCGTGATTTGGCTGGTGAATTCCACTTATTCTATCATAATTGTCGAATAATCGGCGAAGATGTCGAAACAATGCATAAAAGACTAATTTTACTCGAAACAACGAAATCAATTTTAGCTAATGGATTGAAAGCATTGGGAATCTCTGCCCCCGAACGAATGTAGCAAAAGAAAAAATATTTTTGGTTAAATTAATTTGAAATTTTTCTATTAAAATTAATCGCTGTTTTTAAATTTTCCTTTTTATTTATTGCGTGCTACGCGAAAGCCAATATAATATTGGAACATTTGTGTTGAACCAGAATATCTTTTATAAACAGTACAAAATGCTGGTCCATCGATATATCCGCCTCCGCGAAAAACTCGTTCAACACCATCTGTTGGTCCAGTAGGATCGGTATATTCACCTTCATCGTAAAAATCATAAAGATCCCAACACCATTCGGCAACATTCCCGTGCATATCATAAAGACCGAAATCATTGGGCTGAAGCAACTTAACTTTTTGTAGCTTATCAGTATTAGCATTAGTCCAACCAATTTTATTAATTGCTGCCTCGGAACCATTCAAATTTCCAAATTTACCTGTAGAACCAGCACGAGCAGCATATTCCCATTCTGCTTCGGTTAATAAACGATAACCATTCGCATTTTTATTAAAAGTTACATTTGTTCCATTTATGGTGTATACTTCCGATAGACCTTCCAACTTTGATAATCGATTACAAAAGTCGATAGCATCCAACCAAGTTACTTGCTCGACAGGATAATCATCGCCTTGTATTCTACTTGGATTCTTTTGGTTCATTACTTTTTTGTATTGAGCTTGGGTAATTTCGGTCTCGCTTACGTAAAAATCCTTGCTTATTGTAACTTTCATTTGTGGATATGCATCCCCATCTTTTGGATCGGCACTACCCATCATAAATGTGCCTTTTGGAACCAAAACCATTGGCACAATTGCATTTGCTTTTTGTTGTACTGTAAATTTTACGCTATTGGACTTTAAATTGTTATTAAATAAATAAACATCAACTGTTCCAGCAGCAACTTCGGGCACTATGAATGTTACTTTTGTATCAGACCACAATTTAAAAGATGTTATTTTAGTTGTACCGAACATAACATAAGCATCGCTGCCTTTGGTTGCACCAAAATTTTCACCCATAATGTCCACTTCTTGCCCACTTTGTGCAATCGATGGAACTATGCTTGTGATTTTGGGTTCTTTTACCGAAGTTTTAATTGTATAATTCACGGGGTTGCTTGATTGTTTGCCAATAAAAACTTTGAGTTGTCCACTTGTAGCATTTTTTGGAACCGTAACTTTGATCATTATGTTTTCCCACGATAAAATATCAGTGGCTTTTATTGTGTTAAAATAAACAAAACTTGAATCAGTTTGCATTTTACCAAAATTTTGACCCAATATTGTTATAACTTCACCAATTTCAAATTCATTTTTACTCAAGGATGTGATTATAGGATCGGGCATTCCAACGGTAATAGTTATGTTGACAAAATTACTACCTTGAGTTCCTACAAACACTCGAACTGGTCCAGAAATTGCTCCATCAGGAACAACAACTTTGATTTCGGATTTAGACCAAGAATTGTATTTCGTTGCTTTCACTCCGTTGAAATCAACATAGCTAGTGCCTTGGGTATCTCCAAAATTTTTTCCAACAATACGAACTTCATCGCCAATTGCAACACTTACAGGTGAGATCATATTAATAAAGGGATCGCTATCGGATGCTATTGTAAAAAGAAATCCATTGCTTTTTTTGCCGTTAGAAGTCGTTACAATGACATTTCCAGTAGTTGCATTTTGAGGAACATTTACAATAATCAAAGTATCGTTCCATTTGGTTATGGTTGTCGCTGTTACTCCATTAAACGAGACTGTACCTTTTGTGTTACCAAAATTGATACCTTTAATTTCCACATCTTGTTCCACATATGCACGTCCATTACCAATGGATTTAATACGAGGATTATCATCAATAAAATATTCAACCAAATTGCTCGCAACACCGTTGACAACTACTTTAACTTTGCCTCCAGAAGTTATGCTTGGAACTTCTATTTCGATTTTTGTATCAGACCACGAATAATATATAGTTGCGGGAATATCATTCAAATACACTTTGGATTCACCCCGTTCTGCTCCGAATTTTGTTCCGCTGATTATCATTTTATCGCCAGTCAAAACTTTGTTGGGTGATATGGAAGTAATATTTGGTCCATTCGAGTTTTCTGCTGGATTACTATCATCACCACAAGATATAAATAATAATACACTTGCTATAATCAACAAAATTTGTAAATAACTTTTCATTTAAAACTCCTTTTTATTAATTAACAAATTAAAGTGTTAAAAGTTACAATTTAAAATAATTTTTTGATAAATTAAATTATTATTACTTCCGGCTCTAATTCAATCTTAAATTTTTCGTAAACTATTGAAATAATATATTTGGAGAAATTTAAAATTTCTTGTCCAGAAGCATTGTCAAAATTAACAATTATTAGTGAATGTTTGGTTGATATTCCAACACAATTCTTTCGATAACCTTTCAAACCTGCCTTTTCAATTAAATATGCTGCTGAAATTTTATATAATCCGTTGTTTAAATTAAAGTAGATTAAATTTGGATCGATAGCCAATAACTTGTCTAATTTTTCCTGATTAATAATCGGATTCTTGAAAAAACTACCTGCATTCGGAAATTCACGATAATCTGGCAATTTCTTGTTTCTAATTTCAATAACCGCATCAAACACATCGCGAGCAGTTATATCACTTTTACCATCGAAAAAGTATTTTAAATCTTTATAAGAAATTTCTGGATGAAACATCTTGGATAGTTTATACCTAACTTTGGTAATAAAGAGATTTTTATTTTCACTTTCTTTAAAAATTGAATAACGATAACCAAATTTGCAATCTTTATTTGATAGTTGAATATTTTCTCCTTTAAATAAATCAATACATTCAACACTGTGGAAATATTTATTTTGTTCCAAACCGTATGCACCAATATTTTGAACCGGTGCTGCTCCTACTGAACCTGGGATTAATGCTAAATTTTCCAATCCATAAAAACCATTATCGACACAAAAGGAAACAAAGGTGTGCCAATCCAATCCACTATCAATCTCCAAAAGGATTGACTTGGAATCTTCCTGAAGTATTTTTATTCCCGTTTGTATGTTTTTTATCGTAATCCCCTTAATTGGCTGGGTTATTAATAAATTTGAACCTGCACCCAAGAAGAATTTATTTTGGTCTTTAAAATCTCTTTGTTTTAATAAATCATAATCTTGTGGATTATCAACCAATATTAAATTCTCGGCTGAAACATCTATACGGAATGTATTATAATTAAGTAATGATATGTTCTTATATTCTTGCATAAAATTTGGAATTTAATTTATTTTTGACAATCCGGACAACATCCGAAGGAATGATTGATTCCATACACTCCAAAGTTCCAATTGGACACTTTTTCCCTCCGTGAATCTGACAAGGTCTGCATTTTAATGTATTATTTTCGATTATTGCATCATCCAAGCCAATTGGGGCAAAACCAAAGATTGGTGAAGTGGGTCCAAATATTGCAATAACCGGTGTACTGGTTAAATTAGCAAAATGAACCGGTGCAGAGTCGTTGCTGATAACCAAACGAGCTTTACTAATCAGATACATCAATTCTTCTATAGAAGTTTTACCAGCTAAATTTAATGCATTTGTATCTTTGGCAACAAAGTTACAATCCTCTGAATCGTCGTCACTACCTACTATTACACACATATATCCCATTAATTCAATTTGTTTGACTAATTCGGCATAATTTTTTTCCCCCCATTTTTTTGTATTCCAAACCGAACCAGGAGCAATAACAACAAAATTATTCTCAATTTTGTTCTCTTGCAAAATTTGCTCAGCCTTCGACTTAAGTTCTTTGGAAAAGTTTAAATGATAATTACCAATCTGGTATTCATAATAATTAATACCAAAAACATTCAAGGGAGCAAGCACCCGATAATGCTCATTTAATGATAAATTAGCTTTGACTCGATGAGTGTAGATAAACTTGCTGAAAGCAGCATCAAAATAACCGATTTTGTATTTCGATGGGATATTGCTTACCAATAGACTTGTTCGCAAGGATTTGTGAAGCGAAATAATGCAATCATAATTATTGCTGGCAACACTTTTGGCAAATATAGATAAATCTTTTATTTTTCGGTGTGATTTTCGCTTATCGAAACCAAAAACATTATTCACCAATGGGTTTAATTTAATTAAATCCGAAGCTATGGGAGTTGTAATAAAATCCATTAATATATTTGGATTATAAAACCGTAAAGCCTCGATCAATTCAAACGAAATTGCTACATCACCCAAAAAAGCAGTTTGAATAATCAGGATATTGTTTATATTTCTTATATTTAAAAATTCTCCCATTTCAATCAATTGTATGCTTCCAACGACGATGTTGCCAAACCCAATGATCGGGATATTGCTTAATCGTTTCTTCCAATATTTTTAAATATCTTCGAGTTAGTTCTATCACTCCCTCTGCACTATCGCTCAAGTCCGAATGGTCCAATTCAGATAACTCAACATAATAAGTCCCGTCAGGTTGACGAACAGCAAACCCCATCATTATGGGTATGCGGAATTTTAAAGCTAATCGTGCTGCTGTGTCGAAAGTTAAAGTCTTTCTACCAAAAAAATCAACATAAATATCCTTTTGGGATGTTGCACTTTGGTCCGCTAATAATGCCAAACAACCTTTGTTTTTTATTAATTTTAGTAATTCAAATGAAGAATGATACATATCAATCACTTTGTTGCCATATTTCGTTCGAATTTGATTGATATGCCTATCCAAAAACTTATTGCTTTGTGGTTTGACGATTATTGTAAAAGAATTTTCAAAAAAAATTCCAGCCGATAAAGCCAATAATTCCCAATTCCCAAAGTGAGCCGACAAAACAATAATCCCCCTTCCCCTTGCAATTATACCCTCGAACAAATTTTTACTCGAAAACCTTATCATTCTCATTATTTGTTCTTTAGTTGCAAACTGTAGCCAAAAAATCTCCGCAAAAACAATTCCTAAATTCTCGAAACTTTTCTTACATATAGAATTAATCCAATCATCATCCTTATCGGGAAATGCTTTCCGAAGATTATCCAAAGTGATTTCTCTTCGCTTTTTGCTGATAAAATAAATCAAATAGCCTAAGGATTTCCCGAATTTTGTTCTTAGGTTTCGATTCAAAGGCTTGATTGTCAATGCTATGAAAATAATTATTAAAGTTACTATAAAATCTAAAGTTATTTTTAGGGAATTTTTAAGATTCATTTTTACAAGTTTATTGATCAAAATTCTTTTGTTTCAAAATATATTGACTATGCCAGTTTGGATTATTTATTTCGCCATATGCCGTTGAATGTACTAATATATAATGTCCAATACCAACTTGATCAACGAAAACAAAGATTACTCCACCTTGGATTTCGTCGTATTGCCAAATTTGATAAGCCTTTTTCAAACCAACTTCTTCTTGGTTTGTTATCATTGTTGGTTCGCCATATTTTAGCAGGATTTTTCCTCGGTCTGTGCTCCATCCTTCCTTATCTTTGGTAATAGCGAAATGTTTGTTGGCATATTTCACTCGTTCATCAAAAGCCATTTTAGTTTCGTTTTGTATAGTGTTGGGATCGCTATCTCTGTCACGCCAAAAACGATACAAAAACCTTTGTTTGGCTTTTATGTCTTTTAGGTTATCCCATTGATCCATTTCCTCGTTTGTTCCGATAATCTTTGCTTTTCGATATTCATCGTATATTTGCTTTTCGTCCATTGTTACAAATTCACTTTGTTCGAAAAGTTGGTCCTCGGTGAAATACATCGAAAGTGCTGGTTTCATTTCTTTGTTTAAGTAAAAGAATTTTTTCGATGATTTATCTAAAGTATTATTGTCTTCGGATAGCAATTCCAATACTAAATAATACACACCGGTGGGCAACAAATCAAGTGGTACCGTCAGGTTTTTTCCAAAATTTCTATTATTTGAATTGAGTTTTAAAAGGGATTTAGTTATTTCTCGTTTATTAGCATCGAGTATTGATACGGCAATATTTAGGGGTTTTTCGGGATTATAGTTATATATTTCAAAATAAAACTGCAAATCCGGTGAAGTGCTTTGGTATTCTAACGAAGGATTTGGCAATACATAAAAATTACCTTTGCGGAACATTTCGTCCCATCCAAATGATGGATTTTCGGCATTTTCGATTTTATTAGCCAGCAAAATCCCCGACACTTGTGGTTTGTCGTTATCTTCGAATTGATGAACTATGATGTTCAAAGAGTCTACTTCCTTTATTTGTTCATTATTATTATCTCGAGTTATAAATTCGGCAATATAATCGCCAGGGGGTAACAGTGATTTTCGAATTCCCAAAAAAGAAAATATTGTGTTCGAATCAGTTCTATTCTTTCGTATTGGATAATCCCATTTATCCAAAAAAACTAATTGTTTATTTAACTTATTGACTATAAGCATCGAGATTGAGAGATTTGCTTGGATTACTTCCTTATTAACCGGTTTGTAGGAAATAGCAGTATCGATGAATGAATAATAGAATTCCACAATTGTTGTATCATTTGAATATTTGAACAGAGAGTAATCAAGAAATATATCTAATTCTGCATTCAAGTAATTGGGTAAAATAAAAAATAATGGCAATAGCAACAATGCAGTTTTTTGGTGATTATTTCGAACTATTTCTTTATGATTTTTCAATTATGATATTAATTTGTTAATTATAAGCTACAAAATTATAAAAAACAACACCCCTATAAATCCAAAAACGGAAAAATAGGGGTGAATGTTTTATCGAATTACAAATAACTCATTTGGCAAAAGCCAAATTAAAATCTAATACCAACGGTAAATCGATTTACCAAACCAAGTGTTTTGGTGGGATTGATAGCATAGTCAAATCGCCCATCAACTCCACCCACTTCGTATTTGATACCTATTCCAGCAGCAAATCCAAATTGGTCGTGGCTTGTTTGGTATCCAGCTCGCAAGGCAACAAAGTCGGCATAGCTATATTCGGCACCTATCGAAAATTGCTCGGGCACATCCGAAAATGTGTTGAAATCGAAAGCCCCAATCACTTTATGATCATCCTGGTTATAAAGCTCTGAAGAAACACTTGCACGGAAGATCAAAGGATACGAATAGGGATAGGCAATCATTGCCATATCAACGGGTGCGGAATTCAATTGCTCTATTGTTTTCTTGATGGTCCGTAAGCTTTGACCTTCGTATTGAGTTTCGCCACCAAGATTGTGGATAGAAAAGCCAATTTTGATGCCATAGATGCCAGTGTTATAAAGGGTTCCAATATCAAAAGCAAAGCCGTTACTCGACAAATTATAAATGGAATTATTAATATATTTAGCTGTGATACCGAACGAAAATTGGTCGGTTAGATAACCCGAGAAAGTGAGACCTAAAGACAAATCCGAAACGGTATATTTTGCTGACAATCCTTCGGGATTTTCGATTGTTGTAATTTGAATATCGCCACTCGAAAACGAAGTTGCATTAATCGCCACTACATAATCTTGACTTAACGGAAATGATGCAGCGGCAAAGCTGTGTGAATAAGTGGCAAACCATTGTAAGTAGGAAATTTCGGTTGCAATTGTTTTGATATCAGCAATTCCAGCAGATTCCAATACAATGCACTTAAATCATCAGCAACAGAACCATATGCACCAGCCATACCCATTCCACGAGCACCAATTGGAACTTTTAAAAATTGTCCTCCGGCAGTACTCACTTTGGTTGTTTGACCTTTAGTTGTTGCTTCCACATTCTCTCCTACCGAAAAAGCATAGTTGGAGAACACAATTATTGAAATAAAGATTACTACAATTAATTTTATACTTTTCATTTTTTCCTCACTTTTTCATTATTCTTGAATAATTCTAAAACCACCAACAACGACGGAGAAATTGCGTACAGTTTTTGCTCCATTTGGTGCAGTTATTACAGCAACAAATGCTTGACTTTGCACTCTTTGACCATTTAGGTTCAACAAGTCCCATACATCCATAGCAGCTTGCTGTTGCAAATCACCTGTTGGATCTTTATGTTCAATTTTTCTTACCAACTCACCATTAACTGTATAAATTTCTATTGTACATTCGTTTGGAAGCTTGGTGAAGTAAATTTTTGCATCATAAGGCGAACGTTGTCCTTGATGAGTAATAAAGTAAGGATTGGGCACTACCTGTATTTGATCCATTAATTCATCTGTAAAGTTGCCATCCGTGCCTTTTGGCTTGTTGACTTTGAATAATACTTTTGCACCAGGCATCGGCAATCCCAAAGCACCGCCAAATGTACGCAACACGATTTTGTCGCCGACTGCAAAATCCGGACCTTGCCCCGGAACGTAATTTTCAACATATTTCCATTTTTCAGCAGTTGAATTAGTACGTCCCATATTGGCATAATCTAACGCAAATTGCACACCACCAATATTCAATATATGGGTAAAATCTATTGTGTGTTTGCCATCTTTGGAACGACCCGATAAATAATATTTATTTATCCTATCAATCGAAGAAACGGTTGTGCTGGCAAAAGGTTCGTAATTAGCTCTTGCCATGGCTCTTTTGGCTCTCAATGGACTTGCGTTATAGCCATCTCCTCTTGAATTTATCCAAGCATATGGAACCAAAAGATGTTTGCCAATAAATTCGTTTGTCTTTGGATTTAATCTATCCACTCCACCATATCCCAAGTTACGAATATCGGGATAAGCTCTTGTTGGGAATGTTGCCCTTAAAGCAGGTGTAGGACTTTCGCTAACATAAGTTGGAACATCCATTGCTGGCATTTCGGCTGGATAGGATTTTTCGACAGAGTCGGGTCCAAATTCGCTTGCTCGCTTGAATTTAGTAATGTTTCGAACTTTTATGGTTAAGTAATCAACTTCGAATTCGGCTGTTTGTTTGTTATTATCGCCCCACCATAGATTGAGAACATCTTTACCTCCTGGCAAAAATTCTACTTCGTATACACCGGGACCATTGTTAAACGAGCCATCAACAGTATAAAGTGGACTTATGGAATAATCCACTCCAATTGGTTGAGTAACAATAATATCGTCGTATCCCTTAATTCTATTAACATCATCTATGAAATTCACCGGTGTTACTGCATCCTCATTTGGTGATTTTGCTGTTGTGATTGTTAACGAGTCTGGTCGGTAACGGCCGCCGTATTGATGAATTGTAAAGTCAAAACCAAACCCAAAAGTGCCATATGCTGGTGGTTGCATTGCTAAAGTGTAGCAATATGCTGGATCGGCATCTCGGAATGTCCCAGTAGAAAATCTACCCGAACGTGTTCGGATTTCTCGGTTGTGCATAGTACCAAAAGTAATTTCTTTACCCGAAATTGAGTCGACAATAACTGAATCAGCCAAAACAAATGAACCAGCATCCTCGGTAAACGATCCACGATACAAAGGATTACAAGGTTGATCTTCGTAACTAATCAACCCTTCGAACAATATCTCATTAGTAGTTAAATCAGTCATTACAGCGCGAGTTTGATACAATCCAAATTTAAAAGCACCAGTTTCGCCTCGCCCAGGGAAATTAATAGTTTGTTGACGCCAGTATGGGAAGAATTTAAGTTCTAAATCGTGTCCAGCAAATGTTTGTAAAAATCTATCTTTATCTAATGTATAGAATTTAAAATTATATAAACCACCAAGTTTCAATGAATCTTCGGGTGTAATTATAATTTTTACTTCAGGATCCTCCGAAACAGTTGCTGCAGTCGGTATAACTCTCACAAAATTTGGTAATCCTTCGGATGCATCATTGGATTTTCTTGGTGTGGGCTGGTTGTAATCTCCTTCGTCGTATGCTATTAAAGAATATAAATAGGGTATATTATTTATCAAACCTTCTGTTTTAGTGGGATCAGTATTCTTGGTTAATTTCGCATCCTTGTTATCATCGCCAATATCAGTAAACTTCCGCCCATTTGTTACTTCTGTAAAGTATGGAACAATACAGTTTTTCCTTGCACGGTAAGATTGTTCCCAATCTGGAAAATCAACTTTTGCTTTTCCTTCCACTAAAGATTGATAAACAAAATCAAGAACTTCTTTAACGTGATTGGTATCTGACATTTGCTGGGCAACACTTCTATAAGTTAAAATATCCATAAAGAATGTAAGCTTGCCACCACCAAGATTTACCCCTCGTAGCGAGTTGAGAACCAAAACGGTATCTATAGTTGTTCTTATTGTATCGGTTTTCTTGGTTGTTGTATCATACATAGTGAAGGTTTTTCCAATATATCCATCTTTAAATGGAGTTTGTCTTAGCAAGAAATTAATATATGCAGTATCAACTTGAATAGTCTGCTTGCGATAGTACAAAGGATTGTAGGGCACCAAAGCTTTATTCAAATAAACAACGCCAACCATAACGCTATCGAACAATTTAATTCTCTGTGCAGGATTATAGGTTATTGCTCCTTTACTCAAATCGATACCATCTTCTTGCAACATTTTGTAATATTCACGACCCCAAGGATACGAATACAATCCAGTATCAATATAGGATAAAAATGGAGCCGCACTCTTCGTTTGATCATAAACAGATTTCCTATTTGCATATAATCCACCACGAACTAATCGCATTACTCTTATAGCCATTGTATCGATTACTTTACCATTAGCATCCACATAAGGGCCAACAATTGCCAAGCTATCATAAAATGGCATATATCCACTTGTTGACCCAGATGCACGCAAATAAGATTTCTCGAATGGGCGTGGTAATTCCCAAGAAGCAATTTCTTTCCATCCAAAAGGTCCTTTACCCCGAGCATAATTGCCGCCTCCAGTAATTTGGTTAATATCAAATGTATCCAAGTCGGCACGTCGAGCACGGTATAACTTATAACCCAAGAAGTCTAATCCTTTCTCCCAAGTATCAACCGACATTTCTGCCGATTCGTCCCACTCAATAGTAACTCCACCATTCAAACTTTTTGTTTTAATGAAAACACTTCGATCTGGAGGAGTTGGAGCTTGGAAATTATTATCGTAAACCTGTTGAGCAAATTTATCCTTTCGAATCAATTCTTCCATATCTTCCCAAGTTCCATCAGCATCAGAACCTTTAGAAGTATTTGCTAAAATAATACCTACAATAACACGAGCTGTATCGCCATTTTTCATCGAAAATGGTCCAGTTGCCATCAAAAATCGTTTATCACCAGGACCCGTGTCGCCATCGCGTATTGCAGATGCAATATAATTGTATCTATCTTCGGATTCTTGTTTGTCGTCTTCTATTGACCAGTTACGAAAAGTTACTAAACCTAATTGCTCTTTGTTCGAATAAAACCTCTTGTCCTTACGTATATAACCTGTTTGGTCGACAGCTGGTGATTCCAAAAAGTCGAAACCTAAATATCCAAAACCTCGATTTCGTTCGCCTGCATCGGCATTAGACCATTGAACGGCAAGGTTTAAAGTATCTTCTTTTTCATAAAATTTAACTCTATCGTTTGCTGCACCACCACGAGAATTTGTTGTAAGTGCTATATCCACATCCATTACTGGAGCTAACCAACAATCGCGCAAATCTTGACCACTTTTATTAATCATATCGTAGCGAATAAAAATAAAGTCCTTATAGTCGCCAAAGCCCCAAGAATAAATCGTTTGTTCAAATTGAATACGCAAAGGATAACCATATTGGCTCATCTTCGAAACACCACCTTCATAGTAATTTAAGTCTGTGTCTTTATATGTAGCAAAAATATCTTCACCTGAGATAAATGCTGGTCCTTTTGGATATGTATTTGTGTTTCTTTGAGCTTCTTGATAAATAAAATGGCCAAAGTATCGGTTAACTTTCAAAGTATCGTTTGGTGAATCGTCCCATATTGGCCAATTATATTTGTCTTTTGCTTGAATTGGAGTTCCATCACCTTTAAAATCGATTGAAAATACTGTTCGATACTTGTAAATATCATCTTTATTCAAGTAATCACCGTCTTCGATGCGGCCTGGCACCATCCAAGATTTTCCAGAATTTGGATTATAGGATACGATGACATATTTTCTCATTGTTTCTGCTGAATCTGGATGTGGTTTATAGGGTTTGCGAGCTGCAAACCATATACCTCCACCAAAAATATACTGATTTTGGGAACCTCGAGGCCAAACACCACCACCAAGGGAGCGAGCAACATCCAACCCAAAAATACCATAATTTGATGTATAAAAATCGATATTACTTATTGTGTTCTTTTGAACATCGAATACACCAGTATAAGTTTTTTGAATTTGATTACTTTGGTTATTTGGATTTTTCTTATCCGATCCAACTCTGTATTCGGGGGAAATATCTGCCAAAAGTGTATTTCCCAAGAATAGAATTGAAATTATAGTTATTATAGTTATTTTTCTCATATTTTTTCCTAAATTAATTGATATTAATTGAATCTGATTCTAAAACCAAAATAAACTGTTCTTGGTCCAAGATAGTTACCCAAAAACGATAATGCAGTTTTTGCGTATCTAATGTAGGATTCGTATTTTTCGGGTTGAGTTACAATACCATCATTGTTATAATCCGAATTGGCATTGTATAATCGATTTCCGTATAAATCGTATTGATCAGAAGTGAATGATGCGGGATTTTCGTAATTAGCTTCCCTAAACCAAGCAGTGGAATTAAAGTCGCCAATTCTAACGTCCAATGAACGGCCATTATCAATTGGATCACCAGTTGCCGAGTATATTGCTCTAACGGGTTTGCGATCCAATATGTTGAAAACATCGAAATATATGTCAACCCAAGTGTTTCCGACAATATCACCAAAAATATCTTTCATATTGAACGATTTGGTTAATTTACCATTAAGAGTCCAGAACGAAGGTTGTCGTTCGGCATTAAACTCGCCCAAGGTACGACCGTCTTTGTCGGTTTTTGTGTAAGGAGTTCCTGTACGCCAACTTCCTTGTAAGTTTATATTGGTGTTTTCCAAAATTTTAATTCCAAAAATTGATGGGCCTTCGTCGTCGCCCCAAATCAAGTTTCCATAGCCTTTGAACCAATGGGTTATGTCATCAGGTTGTGGATATACCGATAGTGGATAAGCCAATTTGTCGGTATAGGGATCTTTGGCAACAGAGAGATTCGAGGTAGCACCTGGAGCGGTTCCATCGAATTTAGAAATCGTATAATTAAGTTGCAAAAGTAAATGATCGCCTGCCGGACGCTTTGTTAATTCGAATTCCAACCCTCTCGATGTTGAATATTCAGTGATCGTGAATTGATAATAAGGTGTTGGAATTGCTTGAACGTATTGTGTTCCTAATTGATTGTATCTATCGTTATAGTAGGCAGTTACCGACAAAGCTAAATAGTCATTGAATTGTTGATTATATGCAACTTGATAAGCATTTGTTCTTTGGGCTTCGATATTTGGATTCCCAATTAAACTTGAAGACCGGAGAATATCCACCGCAAAATTATCATACATATATTGATATTGTGGCACTTGGAAATAGAGACCATAGGAAATACTTATATAGGATAATTCAGTAATTGAATAAGTAACATTCAATCGTGGTGAAATTCTGTATTTGATATTTGCATCAACAAAACCAGTATCCGAACTAATCGGAATAAAATATTTGGAAGGAACTCTTGTTTTCGAATTGGGATTTAATAGATCTAAACGAAGTCCGGGACTAAATATTAAGCCTTTATATTTAATCTGGTCTTGGATATAAACACCTAAATCCATTGGTTTGTATGGCTTGCTTGTTAGTTCCCAAACTTTTTGGTTGTCTGCATATAAATTTCCACCAAATTTATCAGTGTAAATATCAAAAAATGGATTACCATCATATGGTGAACCATTATAATGACGGTGGAATTCGTATAATCTGAGTTGGAAACCAGTTTTGAAATAGTGCGAGAAGTCACCAGTTTCGAAAGCATTAGTGTAGCTACCATTAAATTCCCAATAAGTTCCATAACGGAAATCAACTGCTGAGCCAGTTCCGGTTGTTGCAAAGAAATTTTGTAAACCATAAGGGTTATTTGTTCCACCATCATAGTAAGTCCCTTCATAGTATCCAGTTAATGGATTGCGTTGGGGCATATCCATTTTAAGATAACCATCGATGGTTTGTCCTTCGGCTGTCAATCCAGTGAATTCGTCCAATATTTTATCGCCAACGATTCGACCATTTACTAATTTTCCTTTAACCAAAGTTCCACCTTCGATTACATATTCATCTCTTGGTTCCAAAATTTTAAAACCAGTAAAGAAATTGGGTCCTTTGGTGTCGATTTGGTGAGTTACAGGATCGATATATCTTCGACCAACTTCGTCGTTATTTGTATTTCGGGAAATTGTAAATTCATAGAAACTTGTTGGGCTAAGTGTATGGTTGATTCTACCCATAAAATTATAAACAGTTTGGTTACCAACTGGCAATTTTGCAATATTTTCGGCAACTCCGTTTGGTTTGCCATTCAATATTCCTTCGTTGGTTGCATACAACCAGCCCCAACTACCAAATTCAGCAGAAGTTATTCCATAGTTAGCACCTAAAATAATTCCTATGTTATCTGATACAGCGAATCTAATTCGTCCAGTGATATTTTTCTTCCAAGTTCCTTGATTTGGAATTTGACCTAGATTATTGCCAGCTGGATCATAAATTTCGTAACTGTTTCCTCGATATTGCTCTTGAAAATAATTAGTCGAAATAAAGAAAGTGGAGTTCTTTAAGTAAGGTAATGGCAATGGGCCACCAACACCAAAATCAATTGTATGTTCATTAGCAGGTTGAAGTTTTGCACCCTCACCGGCTTGAACTGGTACCCATTTGTTATCTCGTCTTTGCAAATCCAATGCAAAAGCTTGACGTCCCCATAAGAAAGGAACTTCGGTGTAGTAAGCAAGTATTGATTCGTAGCGGTCGGTTCGACCAGTTTTAAGTGCAGTGTTGACGATTCCACCTTGGGCTTGGCCATATTCAGCTGAAAACCCTCCGGACAATACTTGAACTTCCTCGGTTCCATATTGGCTTACCATTGGATAATAGGTTGTTCCACCAAAGCCCATACCACCGGTAAATTGATTGCCAACATCCATTCCATCAACCAAGAACTTAGTATCAGTCGAGCGCGAGCCACGAATGCTAAATCCAGCACCAGCATCCCGAACTCCAGCACTCAAACCAACAATACCAGTAATACCTTGTGCTGTTGTATTTTTAATGTCGTCGCTATTGATTGTAGCAGTTTTGCCTATTGCATCTTTGGATACTAATGGTCGTTGTGCTGTAATGACAATTGTTTCGCCTTGCACACTTTCGTCAACCAAGGTAAAGGTAATTTCAGTAGTTTCATCTGCAGTGATTTTTACTTTTTTGATTGATTCTTTTTTACCAACTGCTCTCACTTGAATATCGTAGGTGCCAGCTGGAATATTAACAATCGAAAAGGAGCCATCTTTGCTGCGGACTGGTGCACCTAATGTAGTGCCCAAAACCCTTACTGTTGCTCCAAGAACGCCCTTTCCTTCACTATCTACCACTTTACCCTTCAACACACCGTAAACACTTGCTTGCGATGTGATTGGTAACAAAAGTGATAGACCTAAAATTAGATAGAGGATTCGTTTAAACATAAATAATCCTTTGTTTGTTTTTCAAAAATATTATTTAATAACATTTAGTAATCTGGTTTGAATTTGTTTGTTGCTTTGTATGTTCACAAAGTAAGTTCCATTGATAAGGTTGGTGGTATTTATATTAAAGAAATGCATACCCTCGGACAATATGCCTTCAGTAATGATAGTAATTGTTTTGCCCAAGGCATCTGTTATAAATATTTTTGTATATTCTCCATTGGAATTAATGCTCAGTACTGTTTCGTTGCTTGCAGGATTGGGGTAAAGATTAACAAATTGAGATAATGAAGTTTTTTCTTCAACTGAATTAGCATTAATTACTTGTTTAACATTCACATTTGCTAATAGTACCCATTGTTTGCGAAGGTATTGGCGGAAAGCAGTATAATAATTTTCGGTCTCATCAAAAATTGTATGTAAACCCATTATTGGGATGTTGCTTAAATCATTTGGCAATTCTTCGGGCATATGAGTATCTCGTATCATCAAATTGTCGTTAGTAAGGTTTACTGCCGGGTACCATTTGTTGTTCGCTACATCGAATACTGTCACAAACATATCGTTTGTTTTATATGTATATTGGTCAACATTTGTCCAAGTAACATCCATTAAATCTAACCATTTGGCAACTAAATATTTTTCGTCGGCTGTTTTACTTATTTCCAACTCAATATCCGATGCACTGCCTACTGTATTACCTTGATCATCAAGGAAATTAACCCAAAGTCCTTGAACGTCTGCCAATTTTGTCACAGACCAATTGCCGGTAGCATTTTCGTATTTCACTGCCAGCACTTGGAACTTACGGTCTGCATAAGCTTTTGCTTGATTGCCTTCGACGAATAGGACAACAAACCAAACATCGCCATTTTCCATAACTGTAAAATCTTTGGAGTGATAGCCTATATAACAACTATCAGGATTTAATCCAATGGATGCTCCATAATCTTTAAATAAACTTGGCGGGTTGATGGTGAAATTGCTCCAGGTGTTGCCTTTATCAGATGAAATAGAAAATCCAAGTTTTGCTGCTTGAACTTCGGGATTGGTAACAAAATTACCATTTACTCCTAAATACCAATCACCATTTTTCCGAAAACGAATTCCGATCAATTCCTTGGGAACAGATGCAACTGTATCGACGGGATAGAAAACTGAGCTTTTCCATTGTGGTGGAATTCCGGTTTTGATCGGAAGAAGGTCCTCGGTAACTCTATAACCTATGTTGCCATTATCAGTTAAACTGCCACCAGCTGGTGTTACACCATTAATTCCATACAAAATAAATGCAGAACCTTTGGCTCCACCTGCAATTGAAGCATCCGAAACGCCCCAATCATAAGTATTATTTCCGTCTTTACATTTTTCGGATTTAACTAATTCTGTTCCTAAAGACTTCGATGATAATCCTGTTACATATCCTTTCCATTCTCCGGCTGCTTCGTTAACAAGCGAACCAGTCCAAGCAACGTGAATCTCGCCCTCGAATTCGAAGAAATTCATTGATGGGTAACGGCCTCCGCCATAACCATACTTGAATTCATCGTAGAGAACTACTGGTTTCTCCCAAGTTTTACCCAAATCACTCGACAATCTTAGAAACAGGTTGTTTTTGGTATTTGTTTCGTTCACACCTTGTTCATCGGGATTTTTTTCTCCACGCTTGATTGTCCCTAATAACTTATATTTTTCGGAGTAAACAAAAGGTGTTGTGCTTCGGCTGTGATATGAAAGTGAATTTGCAAGTGAGTCTATTTTATACCAAACTAATTCTTCTGCTAATATTTTGTTATTTGAAACTTTTGGATGGTAATTTTCGTAGTTACTATTAACTCCAACGCAAATTGGTTGTTTTAAATTTTGAACCTTTTTAGGTAATGGTTCATCGTTTGCTGCATTTAGTATATTAACAAATAGTGTTAATATTAAACTTAGCGTTAAGATTTTGTAAAATTTCTTCATTTGAAACTCCTTTTTATTTAATAAATAATGATAAATGTTATTTCCAAAACTTGTAAATTACTAAAAGTAGATAAAATACGAAAATATTAGTTTTACTTAAAAAGCAAATTTAATCCCATAAATCAACGAAAATGTGGAATTGATGCGATTTATTTGATTTTCGTTGAATGAACCTTCGAAAATTTTTGCATCCGAACCAAATGTTAAAATTATACCTTTTGTTAGGTTATATTTTCCAATTAATTTTAGAGAACTTATTACACCATTATCACTTATTCCAAAGGAAACTCTGGAAGAAACATTAAAATCATTTAATTCCAAAAAATTTCTTTCATAAAAAACTCCCACCCAAAACATCTTGTGATTTATCGATTGAATTCCTTCAACTCGAATCAGCATCGGATTGTCGCCAGAATTGTTGTCGAGCTCGAGAATTGTTAAACCATTAAATCCATTTTTTACTGGTTTGGAAGATATTTCGGTTATTTTTTTTGCATTTGATTTAAATTGGATATAGCCAGCCTCCAATCCAAGGCTGGAACCACTTGTAATTTCGGCTGCAAAACTTTGAGTGAAGGAATTAATTATTTGATTAGTTGAACTAACACCCACTTGATATATATCTGTTCCTACTAAAGAATTTATTTGAATATTGGATTGACTAATAAATGAGGACTGGAAAGGGTTTAAATTGATATTTTGCAACTTAGGATTAACCGTAAATTGCTCGTTAAATAAGTTATTATTTGATATATTATTCAATTGCGATTTATTAAGCTTGAAATTCGTGGGATTTATAGCATCTTCTAATTGAGTAAACTGGGGTTTATCAACTTTTTGGTAGACATCGACTGAGGAATGATAATCTTGCTCGGCATCATACTCAATAGTAACATCGGACGAATTTAAGTTATCTGAATAAATTTCGGAATTATCCGATTGAGAATTATTAATTATCTCTAATGATTTGCTTAAACTTGGGAGTGATGGAGGTGTTAAATCATTTTTATTCTGAAAAACACCTTTTCTTGGTTTTTTGAGCGATATTTTTTCTTTTTCAATGTTTAAATTATTGTTAGCAATTTTAGAATAATCTGAAATTTTAGAATAATCTGAATTGTTCGAAGAAATAGCCAAGAAATCTATTTCGGGATTTTGAATAGAAATCAAAAAAGCAAAGAACAATGTAGCAAACATAGCAGGAACCAAAACGAATCGGGTTGCATACTTTCGTCGGAGTTCGCTACGTAATTGCCTAACTTGATTATCCACAGCAATTTGATTGGAAATCTGATTCCCAACTTGATTAATAAAGTCTTGGGGATAATTGAATTCTTCGTTGCTTTTGTTGATGTGGTAATCAATCTCGAGAAAGGATTCAAAATCCTCGCCTAATTCGGGATCTTCTTTGATTAGTTCCCGGAGAATTTTATCCTCGTCACGGGTTATTTCCCCATCAAGATAGCGGAAAAGTAAATCATGTCGCTTCATTTATTTCCTTTAGCAATGGTTTCAATAATTCTTTTAATTTAAGTCGGGCACGATGAACTCGAACTTTGGCAAGTGATATATCGATTTCTAAAACTTCGGCAATTTGTTCATAAGTTAAGTCCTCCATATCTCTCAAGACAAAAGCTTCCTTTAATGCAATGGGTAATTGATTTAGTTTTTCCTCGATTTGCTCTTTGATACCTATTCCTAAGTGTCGCCGAGGATTAAAGCCAATTTCTACTTCATCCAACGATTTGGTGTTGGTTTTGTGTCGTCTTATGTAATTAATGCAAGTGTTACGGGCTATTGTGAAAAGCCAACTTTCGAAATTTTTACCCGAAAACATTTTCCTGAATTCATAAATTCGTATAAAAGTTTCCTGAAAAGCGTCTTTTGCAGCATCGTGATTATCCAACATCCTTACGCAGAATCTGTAAACTTTTTTGCTAAAAACTTTGTAAAGAAAGTTAAATGCTTCTTGGCTGCCATTTGCAAATTCCAATCCTGCTTCGTTTAATATCTCTTTGGTAATATTTTTTTCGTCGAATCGCAATCTTTTATATCCCGACTTAATCAAAAGACAAATAAAGTTCAAAAAAAGTTACATCTATCTGCTTAATTTTTCTATTTAGTTAACTCATAGAAATCAAGAGAATTTTCAATTAATA
>Ga0138355_1006661_pt1 | contig 20293 bp, 15 predicted proteins | sample YNPNP_1300MetaT_FD_101540 | JGI IMG/M metagenome (GOLD analysis project Ga0138355, IMG submission 101540) | Anoxygenic and chlorotrophic microbial mat microbial communities from Yellowstone National Park, USA - YNP NP_1300 MetaT (Metagenome... ...
CCCTCCTGCAGGCGGGGGTAGGGGGAAACCCGGTTTCCCCCTACCCCTGCGGGGCGGGGGCGTGGGGAAACCCGGTTTCCCCACCCCCCTCGCCGAGAGCTTATGTTCACGCAGGTGGCCTGCAGAACCAGGCACCGTGCAAGATCTTTCGTCACACCCCGCGCGAGGGGCGCTACACACGATCACAAAGGGTTTGTTATAATCAGCATTGCGGATGTGAACATCGCCGGTTGCAGGGATGCGGGGAAACTGGATTTTCCCGCGCCCTTGCTCGTGGGAGAAGATGCGGGGCCAGTGAGTGGAGCGGTCTGCCTGCTGCCCTTCGCCTCAGGGAGAGAGTGTATGCCTGCCGTTGCCCCTCAGCCCGTTCAGATCACCTGCCCCGCCTGTGGCACTCCCTTTCGCGCGAATATCTACACGCTGGTTGACGCCACCGACCAGCCTGCCCTCAAGGTGGCCCTGCTCAGCGGCCAGCTTAACGTGGCCGTCTGCCCGAACTGTGGCGCGGGGGCCATGCTCGGCGCGCCGTTGATCTACCACGACGCGCGCAAGCAACTCTGCCTGGTTTACTTTCCTCAGGAGTTGAACGCCCGCCCGGAGGAGCAAGAGCGCTTCATCGGCGAGACGACCGGTTTCTTGATCCGTTCGCTGCCCGCCGATGCTCCCCGGGCCTACCTGCTGGCGCCGCGTCGCTTCCTGACGCTGCCGTCGCTCCTCGATGCCATTCTCGAAGCCGATGGCGTCAGCCGTGAGACCCTGGAACGCCAGCGGGCCTATGTGGATCTGATCAGTGAACTGGCCACCACGGTGAACGATGAAGGGCGTTTCAACGCCCTCGTTGCCGAACGGCGCGCCGAGTTGACCCCGGAGTTCTTCGCCACCCTCGAGGCCTTCCTGCAAGCGGTGCCCGACTCGCAGGCAGAGTCGCGGGAGTTGCTGCTGCGGGTGCGTGAACGTCTCGACCAACTGGTGGGCGAAGCCGGGGACGAGGCCGCCGCCGAAGAGGTGCGCCAGGCCCTCGAACGGCTGCTGGCCGTCCCCGATGACCAGCTTGAGCAGGCCGTGGCCGAGCTGCGCCCGGTGATTGACTATAGCTTCTTCCAGGCATGGACCGGGCGCATCGAGGCGGCACAGGCCGCTGGCCAGACCGGGGAGGCGGCGCGCCTGACGGAGCGTCGCGCGCGCATCCTGGCCCTGGTAGAGGAGTTGGACCGCCAGGCGCAGGCGGAGTTCGAGGCCGGCAACGCCCTGCTCGCCGAGGTGCTCGAAGCGCCCGACCCGCTCGCCGCGCTCCACGAGCGGGCCGAGCGAGTGGACGACGGCTTCTTGATCGCGCTCTCGGCCAATGCCGCAGCCGCTCAGCGCTCCGGACGCGAGGACCTGGCGCGACGTCTGGACGACCTCGCCGCGGTGGCGGTCGAGATCATTCAGAGCCGGCTCTCGCCCGAAGAGCGGTTCATCAACGAACTGCTCCTCGCCGAGACGCCAAAAGAAGCCACGGCCCTGCTGCGCAAGAACGTGGCCAGAATCACCCCTGAACTGGTCACGCAACTCAATGAACTGGCCTCTCAGGAAGAGCGGCGCGCCAACACCGCCGGAGCCGAACGCCTGCGGCAACTCGCCCGTGAGGCCGGGGCAATGCTGTTCTGAGGATGAAGCTGTTCGTCCTGCGTCTGGTGGCGCTCCTTGCGCGGCCGTGGACGCGGCGGGCCGACCCTGGCCTGCCGCGTCGCGTCGTCGTGATCAAGCCTGACCACCTGGGGGACCTGCTCCTGGCGACACCGGCCCTCCAGGCCCTCCGCGCCGCTTTGCCCGAGGCCCACATCGGCGCCCTGGTTGGCCCCTGGTCCCGGCGGATGTGGCAGGGGTTGCCCGAAGTGGATACGCTGGGGGTGTTGCCCTTTCCGGGCTTCGAGCGCGACGCCGCGCGCCGGCGCCACCGGCGGCAACCCTACCTGACGCTGCTCCGGTACGCCGCGCTGCTGCGCCGCGAAGGCTACGACGCCGCGTTGATCCTCCGCGACGACCACTGGTGGGGGGCGCTGATGGCCCTGCTGGCGGGCATTCCCAGGCGCGTCGGCCATGCCTCGCCTCTCTGCGCGCCGCTGCTCAGCGAGGCGCTGCCCTGCGACCGGCGCCAACACGTGGCCCGGCAGGCCCTCGAGGTGGTGGCCCGGCTCGCCGGCGTGGGGTTACCTGCGCATCCTGGAACGCCGCCGCTGCGTTTTGCGCCTACCCCCGCCGAACGGGCCTGGGCCGACGCCTGGATCGCGGCCCACCTTGCGCCTGACGAAACCCTGGTGATTGTCCACCCCGGCACTGCCGGGGTGACCAAGCTCTGGCCGGCTGAACGCTGGGCAGTGGTGGGCGATGCGCTGGCCGCGCGCCCCGGCGCGCGGGTGCTGCTGACCGGCGGCCCTGGGGAGGAGGCTCTGGTGCGCCAGGTAGCCGGCGCCATGCGCCACCAGCCCCTGGAACTGGTGGGCGCGACCAGCATCGGTCAACTGGCGGCCCTCTTCGCGCGGGCCGCCCTGGTGCTGGGGGTTGACAGCGGGCCGCTGCATCTCGCCGTGAGCCAGGGGGCGCCGACGGTGCACCTCTTTGGCCCCACCGATCCGGAGCGGTTCGGGCCGTGGGGCGACCCGGCGCGCCATCGCGTGCTGCGGGCCGGGTTGGCCTGCAGCCCGTGCCACAACATCAATCGCTGCCCACGGGGCACCGCCGGTCCCGAGTGTATGCATGCCATTTCGGCTGAGATGGTGCTTGGTGCGGCAAGCTGAGCGCAGTGAGGTGCGCAGTGGAGGGGCGCAGGGAGGCGCAGCCTCCTCACACCCCTCCATGGGTAATGCAGGATAAGTGTTCACATGTCTCCCGGGAGCGCGGGCAGCTTGCCCGCGGACACGCGACGGGCGCGACGCCCTCTCCCAGGCGCGCGGGTTCCCCCAGGTGTGAACAGGTACAACGCAGGGGGAAACACCCGCATGGCAATGCAACGCATGGAGGAAGAACCTCCCCGCGCTCCTCCATGGGTAACGCAGGGATGAACCTTGTCTCAGGGGTATCAGGACACGCGGGCCTGCAGCAACGCGCGCGCGACGGCGTCGAGCACAGCGGCCGGCCGGTTGCCGGCCGGCAACCCGATGCGGCGAATGAGCGCGCGTCGGTAGACATGCAGCGAGGCGGGGGCGAACGAACAGAGGCGCCGGTAGGGGTGGCGGTGGGGGACAGGTTCAGGGAAAAGGTGGACGATCATAGGTCGCTCGCTATGTTCGTGTATTCTCTCACAAAGTCATCATAGCGGCTACGCCGCACTGCGTCAAGCCCCTATTTCCGCGCAATTGCTGTGCATGATATTGCACGATCCCATGCGTATCTATCCAGATACCCGGGGTACCTGTTCACACCTGGGGTAACCCACGCGCCTGCGAGCGAAAGCGTTTCGCCCCCGTCGCGTGTCCGCGGGCAAGCTGCCCGCGCTCCCAGGAGACATGTGAACACTTACCTCCAGCCCTTCTCCGCCGGGGGTGGGAGTGCGGCTCCTCCCCCCGGCGGGGGGAGGTTGGGAGGGGGGCTGAAGCTCCGCACTCGCTTATTTGATAAGGTATTGGTTGTATCAGGGTACTGCCTGCCCGAAGGAGTCGCCCGACGCGGAAACCCATCTCTTTGTAGCAGGCGACGGGGTTGGGGCGAGAAAACAACCCGCAACGCCGCGGTAAGGAACGGCTACGGAGCCGCGCACCCCGTCCGAGCGCATTGGGGCGGCGCTCGGACGGCCCTGTTACACGAACCGCAGGGCCTGGCGCTTCATATAGGCCAGGATGGCGCTGATACCGTTGAGGCGCTGGGGACTGAGGATCTGGTGCAGGCCCATCTCGACGAAAAAATTCGCCGGCACGGCCAGCACCTGGACGGGGGTGGCGCCACGCAGCCCGTCGGCCAGCAGCGAAGCATAGCCGCGGGTCGTCGGGGCCTCGGGGGGCACATCGAAGTGAAAGACCAGCCCTTCACCCTGGCGTTCCGTGTGCAAGAACACGGGACTGGCGCACTCATCGACCTGCTCCATGCCTGCCCGTTCGCGTAAGTGCTCGGGCAGCGGCGGCAGCCGGTCGGCATACTCGAGCATCAACTCGAGCTTTTCGTTCCGGTCGCAGCCCTTGAACTCCTCGATGATCGCCTGCAGGCGCGGCGGGATGACGCTGGTCTCGCTCATAGCTCAATCAATCTGTAGAATATAGCCCTTGCCGCGCACGTTGAGCAGATAGCGGGGCGTGCTCGGATCGGGCTCGATTTTCTGGCGCAGGTGGTGGATATGGGGCTTGATCAACTCGCCTGCTTCCATATCGCTGGCCTCGTAACCCTGGGCGCAGCGCACCAGTTGGGTGTACGAGAGCATCTGACCGGCGTGCTCGGCCAGACACAGCAGGAGCCGGAACTCCGTCGGTGTGAGGTTGAGCGAACGACCGCCGAGGGTGGCCGTCTGGTGCCAGGTGTCGAGTTGCAACTGGCCAATGGTCAACTGGCGCTCGCTATTCGGGGTGCTGGTAGCCGGGGCCGGCGGGGCTGCCGGCGCGGGCGCGGATGGGACGCCACCGATCAGTTGGTCGAACGGCTCTGGCACCGGGCCGCCGGTGAGCGCCTGGGCCGCCGCGCTGATCGCCGAGATCAGCGCGGACTGGCGCAGGCGCCTGGCTCGCTCGGCCAGACCCGCCGCGACCCGCTCAAGGATCTGTTCCGGATCACTGGTCTTCAACATGTAGTCGAAGATGCCCTGGTGCATCCCTTCGATCGCCGTTTCGAGCGAACCATGCCCGGTCAACACGATCACCATCGTATCCAGGTCACGCTGGCGGAGGGCCTCGACCACCTGAATACCGTTGATCCCGGGCATCTGCAAGTCAACCAGCATGAGATCGAAGCGCTGGCGGTCGAACAGCGCGACTGCCTCCTCGCCGGTGGCCGCGGCGGTTACCATGTAGCCCGCGCGACTCAACAGGGCGCTCAAGGTCAGGCGGATATTCTGTTCGTCATCAACGACAAGGACCTGGGCAGGCTGACTCATGCTGTTTGCGCTCCGTGCCGAAAAGCACTATAGTTGGGACATCTGGCATTGCTGGCATTATAGCGCGCTAATCTTCAGAGTGTCAACGTGAGGCGCCTCCGGCCTTCCAGTGCCGTCTACCCCCCTTGAGCGATGCGGAGATAATGGTATGGGTGAGTTGGAGACCCTGCGGGCCCGTGTGGCGCAGTTGCAGGCGCAGTTGCAGGCAGCCGAGGCCCGCGCCGAGCAACTGGCGTGCGAGGCCGATGTCCAGCACAATCGGGCCGTTCACCTGCAGGCGCGCCTGAGCGCCATCCTCTCGATCTCGGCGGCGTTGTTGCTGAGCCGCGATGTTGACGCGATTGTGCATCTGGTGGTCAACGAGGCCGTCCACCTGTTCCCAGGCACCAGCGCCGTTCACCTCTACCTGATGGATTGCGACACCGAACGCCTCGTGCTCCGCGCTGGCGGCAACGCGCCTGGCTGTGGCCAGATTGTGGGCCTGGCCAGTCTGGCGGTGCTCTCGCCCCGCGCGATGTTGCTGGTGGGTCCAGAGCTGGAATTCGCCTTCGACCAGTTGAGCGACGCCGACCGTGAGGCGCTGCGGGGGGTGCTGCCGTACTGGCCGCCCTCGAGCGCCCTGATCACGCCCCTGCGGCTGGAAAACCAGCGTCTGGGGGCCCTGGTGCTCTACGGCGGGGTCAATGCGCACCTGTACCATCCGCGTGACCTGCCCTTCGTGCAGGCCCTCGGCGACCTGACCGCCATCGCGATCGACGAAGTCACGCAGCGTGCGCGGGCCGCCGCGCTCCAGCGTGATCTGGCCATCACCCAGTCGCTCCACGCCGAGGCGCAGGCGCGCCTCAACACCGCGCAGGCCCAGTTGCTCCAGAGCGCCAAGCTCGCCGCGGTTGGCGAACTCTCTGCCTCTGTGGCCCATGAGATCAACAACCCGCTCTACGCTGCCCGTAACAGCCTCTACCTGATCGAGCAGGATCTGCCGCCCGATGCGCCACAGCGCGGCTACCTCTCGATTGCCCAGCAAGAACTGGGGCGCATTGCCCGCATTATTACCCGCATGCGCGATTTCTACCGCCCCTCGCGCTCCGAACTTGCCAGCACCAATATCAACAGCATCCTCCGCGAAACGCTCGAACTCGTGCAGACGCACCTGCGTCACGGACGGATCACGACCACTACCAGCTTCGACCCCGATCTCCCCCTGAGCGTGGCGCATGCCGATCAATTACGGCAGGTCTTCCTCAACATTATCCTCAACGCCTGTGATGCCATGCCGCGTGGCGGCGAGTTGCGGGTCACCACCCAGTTGATCAAGGCGCGCCAGGAGGCGCCCGATACCATCGGGGTGATCATCAGCGACACCGGCGTTGGCATCGCCCCCGAGCATCGTCCGCACCTCTTCGAGCCTTTCTACACCACCAAGCCGCAGGGCACCGGCCTCGGGCTGGCCATCAGCGCCCACATCGTCACCCAGCACGGCGGGCGGATCACCGTCGACAGCGAAGTGGGCAAAGGCACTACCTTCACCATCCTCCTCCCCGTCAATAGTGATCCCCAGGAACCACCTCCAGCCTGACGTGACCACGGGGGAAGCAGGTTCCCCCGTGTCCCCACCCGGTGGGAGGGTCTGGGAGGGCTGCGCCCTCACGCAGGGGTGTGGGGAAACCTGATTTCCCCACACCCCCGCCCGTTTGAGGGCCTGGCCCTTGCGCAGGGGGATGGGGGAACCGGGTTCCCCCATGCCCCCGCCCGCGGGGAGGGCCGGCCCTTGCACAGGGGGGATGGGGGAAGCAGGTTCCCCCGTGTCCCCACCCGGTGGGAGGGTGTGGGAGGGCTGCGCCCTCTCACGCAGGGGTGTGGGGAAACCTGATTTCCCCACACCCCCGCCCGTTTGAGGGCCTGGCCCTTGCGCAGGGGGATGGGGGAACCGGGTTCCCCCATGCCCTGTTTGCATTGGGCATTGTGCCACGGCGCAGCGGGCGTTTTTGGTGTGCGCGCACCCGGTGCGGTGAGTCGCCAGGGCCTGAAGAGACCGGATTTTCCTACGTTCATGGTAGTTGACATGCGTCGTTATTTCGCATCTGGGCGCTGTAGAGACAAATTCTCGTACAATGTGTCACAAGTTGTTGCTTCGCCACTAGTAGTTGTCACCTCGTCCCATCACAGGCGGCGGTGAGACTGCTACGATAGGAGCGATCGACCGGCGAGAGTTGTAGCCTTGATCTTGTGCGCCGGAGGAGTGATCGCACCATGCCACCGAGGCAGATCTACATTGTTGATGACGATCCCATTGCCGCGCTGATCACCCAGCGCGGGCTGCAAACGTTGCTGGGTGAGCAATTCACCATCACCGTGGCCCCCTCCCCAAATGCGGCCTGGCTGGCCTGTGCCGATGGTCGGGTGGATCTGTTGATCGTTGACCCGAGCCCTCACCTGAGCGGGGTCATCTCGCTGGTGCGGGCGGTGCGTACCTTTCGCCCGTCCATTCCTGTGCTGGTGCTCACGGCCTACGATACGCCCGGGTTGCGCGCCAAAATGCGCGACCTCGGCGTGGATAAGTATGTCGCAAAACCGATTGACCTGCACGACCTCTTACCGGTGGTGACCAGTGCCCCTCATCGCTCCCGCCGCGCCTTTCCCCCGGCCCCTCCCTCGCTACCATCAGCGCTGGTCTCGTCCACGGCAAGTAACCTCACCCGGAGGCCCGCGCACCCCGGCCCCGGCCCGCGGGAGGGTTTGGGTGGCCGCTTCGCGCCTATGCGCACCGCTCTATGGTATGATGGGAGCAAGGCGTCGAAGAGGCTCTTATGCGTGGATTCCGTTTTGACTGGCGCTGGCTGGTGCTCATCGGCCTGATCGCTATCCTGGCGAATGCCCGATCGCTCCCCTGGTTCGTCACTGCCCTGGCCCTGGCAGTGCCCGGGGGCTATTTGCTCATGCTGGCCTGGCGCGCCTGGGAGGGAAACGGTGGCCGGGGTGGCGCGAATGGCCGCCGCGTCACTTACTGGCGTGGCCAGCGCATTGAAATGCACGGGCCTCCCCGCCGCGTTCGCCCGGAGACCTGGAGCGCGATCGCGCCGATCCTGATCTACGGCATCGGGGGGGTGGTCCTGGTCCTCGCCGCCCTCGCAGTGGTGGCGCGGGCGCTGTAAGAGCCTGTGCCGATAACCATTTCCATGCTCGGCGGGCCGGTTCCGCCTGGCTGCCGCTCGATGCAGGGAGATGGGGAAGCCGGGGTTCCCCGGCGGTTCGGTGAACCGGTTCCTGGAAGGATGACGCCTGCCCGGCCCCTGCTCGAGGCAGCCGTCCATGCGGCTGCGCCGCACCACGCCGCAATGAACATCCGGGTGTTCCTGGGAGGGCGCAGCCCTCCCACACCCTCCCGCGGGTGGGGGAATGGGGAAACCCGGTTTCCCCATTCCCCTCTTCGAGAGCCTATGTTCACGTTAGAGGGATGGAACTGTGGGGGTGGCAAACCGGCCAGGAATCCTCAGGGGTGGCGCCTTGCGACGCCACCCCTGGGGAGAGAGGAGAAGGAGATGACAAGAGTATACCACCTTTTGTGATGCTGTGGTGTGTTCCAGATTACAAATCTCATAACCCTGGCTTAATCTTTTGCAACGAGGCTTAATCCAATGCCCTTCATGGACGGCCTGCTCCAGCGCAGGCGGTTGACCACCGCGCATCAGGACGAACTCCTGGCTGAGTTGCGCGGCCTGCTCGAGGCGCTCGACGCGGCCTTCGAGCGCTTCGGCCCCGATGTTGACCCCGGCGACCGGCGGGCCTTGCGCGAGACGATCGATCACCTGGAGGAACTCTTTTTGATCGTCATTGCCGGTGAGTTCAACTCCGGCAAATCGAGCTTTCTCAATGCCCTCCTCGGCGAGCAGATCCTCCCCGAAGGGGTGACGCCGACGACCGATACGATCACGCTGCTCCAGTACGGCGAGGAGGTAAGCAGCGTGCCCCGCTCCGGCGGGCTGCGCGTCACCACCTATCCCGCCGAGGTGCTGCGCCAGCTCAGCATCGTGGATACACCGGGAACCAATGCCGTCATCCGCCACCACGAACAGTTGACCCGCCAGTTCATTCCGCGCGCCGATCTGGTCCTGTTTACCACCTCAGCCGACCGTCCTTTCACCGAGAGTGAGCGTGGCTTCCTGGAGTTGATCAAGGAGTGGGGCAAGAAAATCATCATTGTTCTGAACAAAATTGACATCCTCAGCCCCGAAGAACTCGAGCAGGTGCTCGCGTTCATCAGTACGAACAGCCGCGCGCTGCTCGGTCTGACGCCGGAGATCTTTCCCGTCTCGGCCCGACAGGCTATGCGCGCGCGCCAGCAGGACGGCGAGGAGCGCGAGCGATTGTGGGCCGCCAGCCGTTTCGGCGAGGTTGAGCACTACATTATCAATACCCTTGATGAAGAGACCCGCGTCCGCCTCAAGCTCCTCTCACCCCTCGGCGTGGCCCAGAAGTTGACCGGGGCCTACCTGGGCCTCACTGAGAACCGCCTCGCCACCCTGCGCGAGGACCTGGCCACCCTCGATAATGTCGAACAGCAACTCGGCCTGTTCAAGGACGATCTGCGCCACGATCTCAAGTACTACCTCGGCGAGATTGACCAGATTTTCGAGGACCTGGTCCAACGCGGCGGGGCCTTCTTCGACGAGCATATCCGCCTGAGCCAGTTGCCCGTCCTGATGAACAGCGAGCGTCTGCGGGCCATGTTCGAGCAAGAGGTGCTCGGCGACCTCGACCAGCAGATTGACCAGAAAGTCAACGCCATCGTGGACTGGATGGTTGAGAAGAATCTGCGCCTGCAACAGAGCGTGGACGAGTACATCAAGCGCCGGGCCGGCCAGCATAGCGAGAAGCTGATCGGCAGCGTGGGCGGTAGCTTCGAGTACAACCGGCGCGCGTTGCTGGATACGGTGGGCGGGGCGGCCACCGAGGTGGTCGCAAGCTACGACAAGCAGGCCGCCTCGGCCGAACTGGCCGATGAGGTGCGCTCCTCGATTGCCGCGACGGCGATCACCGAGGTGGGCGCCGTGGGTCTGGGCGCGATTGTCGTGGCCCTGGCCCACGCCGTCTGGCTTGATTTTACCGGCATTCTGGCCGCGACGGCGGTGGCCCTGGGGGGCTTCGCGCTCTTGCCGGCCAAGAAGCGGCAGGCCAAAAAGACCCTGCGCGAGCGGGTCGAGCAGATGCGCGGGCAGTTGCGCGCGAGTGTGGAGCGGCAGTTCGATCGGGAGGTGGACCGTTCCGTTGGCCAGATCCGCGAGCGCAACGCCCCCTTCACACGCTTCGTGCGCGCCCAGCAGGGCCAGTTAACCGAGTTGCAACAGAAGTTCGCCGAGATTGACACCGGGCTGGGACGGCTGCGTAAGGAAATTGAAGGCTAAGGCCATTGGTCCAGCCGGCCACGCGGCTCCGCTGCACACTGACGGGATGAACATACTTCCTGGGAGGGCGTAGCCCTCCCAAACCCTCCCACCGGGTGGGGGAATGGGGAAACCGGGTTTCCCCATGTTCACGTGAGACGGTCATGCGCATGGCGCACCACGCCCAATGACCATGACCTGGGAGCGCGGGCGGGACGCCCGCGCCACGGCTCCGCGGGCACGGTGACAGCCCCTTCTCTGACCCTCCCCTGCTGGGGGAGGGAAGTCGGCTCCTCCCCCCAGCGGGGGGAGGCTGGGAGGGGGGCTGAACCCGGCGCACGATGGTCACCTCAGGCTTTCAATTCGGTGAGAAAAGTTGACAGAGCCAGCGCGCAACGCTACCCTGTAGGGGCAAGGGTAGAGATGCCCCCGCGCGCAGGTTCAACGGCCTGGGCGGGATTCTGGCTGACCATGGACCTTTCACGTCTCTGGGCGCGGCTCAATCCCCTGACCTCGCCCTTTGCGTTGATCGACATTCTGGTGGTTGCGCTGCTCGTCTACTGGCTGCTGGGCATCGTGCGCGGCACCCGGGCGGTGCAACTGTTGCGCGGGATCGGCATTGTGCTGGCATTGACCATCTTCGTGGGCACGGTTGCGCGCGATCAACTGCAGACGCTCTCGTGGCTGCTCAGCACGATTGTCACGCCGGCCTTGATCGTCGGCGTGCCGGTGCTGTTCCAGCCGGAACTGCGGCGCGCCCTGGAGTCGCTGGGACGCTCCAGCGAACTGCTCAGCCGTCCCCTCTCCGGGGCCAATCGTTCCGAACTGCTCGAAACGATCAACAGCATCAGCCGGGCGGCCATCCAACTCTCGCAGCAGGGGGTCGGCGCGCTGATTGTGATCGAGCGCAATTCACGCTTGCAGGAGTATGCCGAACGGGGGGTCATCCTTGACTCGCGGATCTCTACCGCCCTGTTGTTGAACATTTTCTACCCCAACGCGCCGTTGCACGATATGGCAGTGATTGTGCGCGGCAATCGCATTCTTGCCGCGAATGTGGTGCTGCCGCTCAGTGAAGATGTGATCGGACCACGACGCTACGGGACGCGCCATCGCGCTGCCAAGGGGATCAGTGAACAGACCGATGCGCTGGCCGTGGTGGTCTCCGAGGAAACGGGGGCGATTTCCCTGGTGCAGGACGGACGCATGGCCAGTTATCTGACCGAAGCGCGTCTCCGCACTATGCTCGCGGGGTTGTTGAGTGTGCCCCTCGAAGCCGAGGGGAAGTGATCGAGCAATCCTGCGCGGGTGGTATACCTGACGTGAACATAGGCTGCTGGAGCAGGGGGATGGGGAAACCGGGTTGCCCCGTGCCCCCGCCTGCGGGAGGGTGTGCGGGGCGCAGCCCTGGAGCAGGAGGATGGGGAAACCGGGTTTCCCTATGCCCCCGCCCGCGGGAGGGTATGGGAGGGCGCAGCCCTCCCAGGAAGAACCTATGTTCATCCTGTTCGTGTGCGGCGGAGCCGTATGGACGGCTTGTGTGAAAGGCCTCCTCTATGCTGGCGGATGCGGCGACAAACGTCGTGCTGGCAACCCCGGGTGTGCTGGCCTCCGGCCCGCATGCAGGCGGGCCGCCCGGGTTCCCAGCCACCCCCCACCAGAGAGAACGTTCGCCAGCAGGAGCAATGCACCATGGGTACGAGGCGGGATGTCTAGCTTTCGCGCCACGCTCTTGCGGGTCGCGCTGTCGGTCGGCCTCAGTTTTTCCCTCTGGGCCTTTGTCTCGTTCAGCCAGAACCCCGAAGAGAGTGTGACCTTTCCCGATCTGCAACTGGAGGCCACCGGCCTGGAGGAGGGTCTGGTTATTGTTGACCCGAACGGCCTGCCGACCCAGGCCTTGCCACAGGTGGATGTCACTCTGGTGACGGACCGTCGCCAACTGGCGCAGTTGCGGTCGGTGGATGTGCGCGCGGTGATCGATCTCAGCAATTTGGGGCCGGGCGATCATATCGTACCGGTGAACGTGCGACCAACGCGCAACAATATCTCCTTTACTCCTCGCCTCGTCGATCCATCGTCGGTGCCCGTCCGGCTGGAACAACTTAGCGTTCGACAGGCGCCGATCAATCTCCAGGTCCGGGGCAATCTGCCCTTCAGTTTCGAGCGCGGTGAACCAGCGATTACTTATGCCGGCCAGCCGATCGAACTGGTGGAGGTGCGGGGGCCGTTGAGCCGGGTGGAGCGGGTGATCGCCGCAGTGGCCACGGCGAATGTCGAGCAGTTGCGGGCGACGTACCTGGCGCCCCTGGCGCTTACGGCAACCGATGTGCGTGGTCAGGCGGTGGAGGGGGTGCAACTCACCCCCGCGACGGTTACCGTGGAGATCCCGATCAAACCGGTGGTGGGGCTGAAACTGGTGCCGGTCCAGCCCAGCGTGGTTGGTCTGCCGGCGCCTGGTTATGTCATCGCCGCGGTAACCGTCAACCCGCCGCTGATTGCGGTAGCCGGCAGTTCCGGGCCCCTCGATCTGGTGGACGTGCTCCGCACCGAGCCGATCGATGTCAGCGGCGCCCGCACGGTGGTGGAGCAGATGGCGCCCATCATCTTTCCCGATGGCACGTCGCCCCGCGAAGGGGAGCCGGATCAGGTGCGCGTCACGGTGCAACTGGCGCCGGTGACCCTGCCCCTGCAGATCCAGTTGCCGGCGCCGGTGACGCTGGCAGGCCTTGCGCCAGGATTGCAGGGCAGTGTGAATCCGCCGACGCTTGAACTGACCCTGGCAGGCACGAGCCAGGCGCTGGCGACGTTGAGCCAGGCGCCGCTGCGGGCGGTCGTTGACGTGAGCGGTCTTGGCCCCGGCGGCTACCGTTTGTCGGTTCGCGTGGATCTGCCGCCGGGCGTCAGTCTGAGCGGCGCCCCGCCGGAAGTGCAGGTCACACTGCGGTTGCCCCTCACGCCGACGCCCACGCTCGAGCCGGGCAGCCTCGAAGGGTCGCCGACCCCGGAGCCGGGCGCCACCCCGGAGCCGGGCGCCACCCCGGAGCCGGGCGCCACCCCGGAGCCGGGCGCCACCCCCGAGACCACCCCGACGCCATAGGGCACGCCCCGATGCGGTGCGTGTTCACGTCAACCGTCCATGCGGCTCCGCCGCACAATGCCGCAATGAACATACGGTTGTTCCTGGGCGGGCGCAGCCCGCCCCCACCCTCTCGCGGGCGGGGGAACGGGGAAACCGGGTTGCCCCACACCCCTCTTCGAGAGCCTATGTTCACGTTAGCCGTCCATGCGGCTCCGCCGCATACCGACGGGATGAAAAAAGGTTCTTCCTGGGAGGGCGCAGCCCTCCCAAACCCTCCCGCCGGGTGAGGGTATGGGGAAACCTGGTTTCCCCATACCCCTGCTCGAGGGCTGCGCCCCCCAAACCCTCCCACGGGCGGTGTATGTGCACCTCGGGGAGGGCGTCCCGCCCGCGTCGCGTCTCCGCGGGAAAGCTGCCCGCGCTCCCAGGAGAAATGTGAACAGATACCCGATGAGTTTGACACCCTCCCAGGGCCGTGTTAGAGTCGCGCCTATCTGCGATATTTCTCACACACAGGAGGTACGCGGTCGCCTCCTGGCGAGGAGGGGTGGAGGGCCGCGGGCCCTTCACGAACCGCTCGTTCCCCGCCCACGGCGGCCCGGCGCACCGCCGGCAGCGCCCCCGCCGCAGTCGGGGAACAGGGACGCATAGGGCGGTCCTCCCCGTGCCCCTCCACCGCGTACGTCCTGTCACCCGGTGCGGGCGCCGGTCCGCGCAACCAGGTAGGGCGCGAACCGGCATGGGTTAGCGAGTCAGGGCAAGCAGGATCGAGATGCACAGCACGCGAAGGAGAGAGCCGTGAGCGAGCGATTGGGAACCCCCGAGCGTCCGTTGCGGGTTGCAATTGTCGGCGCGGGCCCCGCAGGCTTTTATGCCGCTGAGGCCCTGCTCAAGCAGAAAGATCTCGCTTGTCGGATAGACTTCTTCAACCGGCTGCCTACCCCATATGGGCTGGTGCGCGAGGGTGTCGCGCCCGATCACCAGTCGATCAAGTCGGTGACCCGGGTGTACGATAAGCTCGCCGCCGCGTCCAACGTGCGCTACTTCGGGAACGTGACCTTCGGCAGGGATGTGCTGCACGAGGATCTCCGCCGGTACTATGACCAGATCATCTATGCCGTGGGCGCCCAGTCGGATCGCAAGATGGGCATTCCCGGCGAGGATCTGCAGGGGAGCATGCCGGCCACGATCTTCGTCGGTTGGTACAATGGCCATCCCGATTACCGGGACCTGCCGATCGATCTCTCCTGTGAGCGGGTGCTGGTGGTGGGCAATGGCAATGTGGCCATGGATGTCACGCGCATTCTGGTGAGCGACCCCGACGCACTGGCCAAAACTGACATTGCCGACCACGCCCTGGAGGTGCTGCGGGCGAGCAAGGTGCGCGAAGTGGTGATGCTGGGCCGCCGCGGGCCGGCCCAGGCAGCCTTTACCAATCCTGAGTTGAAAGAGTTCGGCGAATTGCCCGGCGTGGACGTGATGGTTGATCCCGCCGATCTGGAGCTTGACCCGTTGAGCGAGGCCAGCCTGGCCGAAGACAAGACCGCGGCGAAGAATGTCGAGATGCTGCGCGCCTACGCTGCCCGGGGCAGCACCGGCGCGCCGCGCCGGATCGTGATGCGCTTCCTGGTTTCGCCGGTAGAGGTGATCGGCAAGGACGGGCGGGTCGCCGCGGTGCGCATCGAGCGCAACCAGTTGTTCCAGGCGCCCGATGGGAGCTTGCGCCCCAGAGGCACCGGGGTGTATGAGACGATCGAGTGCGGCATGATCCTGCGCTCGGTGGGCTACAAGGGCGTGCCGCTGCCCGGTGTGCCTTACGATCAGGCCACCGGCACCATTCCCAATCGCGGCGGGCGAGTGATCGATCCCGCCACCGGGGAGCCGGTCCCCGGCGAGTACGTCGTCGGTTGGGCCAAGCGTGGCCCCTCGGGGGTGATCGGCACCAACAAGCCCGACGCCGCCGCCACCGTCGCCCTGATGCTGGAAGATGCGCCGCACCTGACCCCGGCGCCCGACGATGGCGATATCGAGAGCCTGCTGCGCGAGCGCGGCGTGGATGTTGTGACCTACGCCGACTGGAAGACGCTTGACACTCACGAGACCAGCCGGGGCGCCGCCCAGGGTCGCCCGCGGGTGAAGGTTACGCGAGTGGACGAGATGATGGAGATTATTCACGCCGGGCGGCAGAAATAAGCGCTCGGGCATGGGTGCTCCGCAACCAATCTTCACGATGCGCATCGTCATGCTGGCGCCGTTCGGCATTCGCCCCAAGGGAACCCTGCTGGCGCGCATGTTGCCGCTGGCCCGCGCCCTCGCCCGCCGCGGCTGCGCGGTGAGCATCGTGGCGCCCCCCGTGCATAACCCGGAGGACGCCGGTACGCGGGTGGTGTATGACGGCGTGCCGGTCACCCATACGCCGCTCCTCCGCCCCGGGCTTGCCGGGGCGCTGCGCCAGAGCGGCGCCATGCTGCGCCAGGCCCTGACCGAGCGGCCCGACCTGCTGCACCTCTTCAAGCCGCGGGGCTTTGGCGGCCTGGCCGCGCTCTTCGCCCGTGCGCTGCGGCCCGCCCTGCCCCTCGTCGTGGACGCCGATGATTGGGAGGGGTGGGGCGGCTGGAACGACCTGCTGCCCTACCCGGGCTACGCCAGACGGCTCTTTGCCTGGCAGGAACGCGACCTGCCTCGCCGCGCCGCCGCGGTGACCGTCGCCAGCCGGACCCTGGAGAGCCTGGTCTGGGCCATGGGCGTCGCGCCGGCGCGGGTCTTCTACCTGCCCAATGGCCTGGCCGCGCCCACGGCGCCGCTCGCCCGCGATCGAGACGCCCAGGCGGCGGGGCGGTCCATAGTGCTCTACACTCGCTTCTGGGAACTGGACATGGCGGAACTGGCGGCGGCGCTGGCAGCCATTCACCTGCGACGCCCGGACGCGCGGTTGATCGTGGTAGGCCGGGGCGAACGGGGCGAGGAGCGGGAACTGCGCGCGCGCGCCGAACGCGCCGGTTTCGGCGCCATGCTCGACGAGCGGGGGTGGCTCGACCCGGCGCAGATCCCCGCGACGCTGGCCGGGGCAGCGATCGCCCTGGCCCCCGCCCGCGACACACTGATTAACCGCGCTCGCTGCTCGGCCAAACTGCTCGAACTGCTCGGAGCCGGTCTGGCGGTGGTGGCAAGCGATGTGGGCGAGGCGCGCGCCTTCATCGAGCACGAACGTAGTGGCCTGCTGGCGCCCCCCGGCAACCCTGGCGCCCTGGCCGCCGCCGCCCTGCGCCTGCTCGACGACCCGGCCCTGCGCGCCCGCCTCGCCGCCGGGGCGCGCCAGACAGCGGCGCGCTATGACTGGGACAACCTGGCAGCCGTGGCCGAGCGGGCCTACGCCGTCGCTATCGGGTAACATAACAGCCCCGTCCATGCGGCTGCGCCGCACACTACCGAATAAAGGTTGTTCCTGGGAGGGCAAAGCCCTTCCAGACCCGCCCGCGGGCGGGAGGATGGGTGCGCGGGCCTCCGACCCGCATCCGCAATGGGATAAAAGGATTCTCCTGGGAGGACTGCGCCCTCCCAAACCCTCCCACGGGTGGGGCGTGGGGAAACCCGGTTTCCCCACACCCCTGCTCCAGCAGCCTATGTTCACGTTAGCCGTCCATGCGGCTCCGCCCCACACCGACGGGATGAACATACTTCTTGGGAGGGCTACGCCCTCCCACACCCTCCTGCGGGCGGGCTGCGCTCTCACCCTCCCGTGGGCAGGGGCGTGGGGAAACCCGGTTTCCCCACACCCTTGCTCCAGCGGCCTATGTTCACGTTAGTATGTTCGACTGGCTCTTCAGCAAACGTCGCCCGCCCGCGCCTGCGGCGCCCCCGCTCCGGGAGCGCCCGGTCAACGTCGCGCCGATTGACCTGCGTGTGGCGATGATCGTTCACGACCCGGTGCTGGAAAGCCGCGGCGGCCAGCGGCTGCACGCGCATTTCGGCTGGCACGATCCCGAAGCCCTGGCCCGGCAGTACAGCGCCGACCTGTACCACTGCTCCGGCGGCATCGCCCGCTACACCATTGTCGAACGACACCTGGTGGACGGCTACCCGGTGAAGGTAGACGGCTTCGCCTACGACGACGAGCGCTACCTGGCCTGCTGGGCTCGCGGGGGCGGCTTTCACCATCCCGACGCGGCGGATTACCATCGTCTGCTCGACGACTTCGCTATCCCCCAGAAGGTGCTGGCAGGCGAGATTGACGAAGTCTGGCTCTTCGCCTTTCCCTACGCCGGCTACTACGAGAGCCACATGGCCGGCGCGGGGGCCTTCTGGTGCAATTCGCCGCCCCTGGCCGGCAGCGAGCGCTGCCCGCGGCGGTTCGTGGTGATGGGCTTCAACTACGAACGTGACGTCGGTTGTATGCTGGAGAACTTTGGGCACCGGGTCGAGTCGATCATGGCCCATGTCTACCGCGGGCGGCGTGGCGAACGGAATCTGTGGGAACGCTTCACCCGCTACGACCTGACCCACCCCGGTCGCGCCGAGTGCGGTAACGTCCACTTCGCGCCCAACAGTCGCGCCGACTACGACTGGGGCAATCCGCGCCCGGTGTTGTGCCACGCCGACGCCTGGTACAGCTTCCCCGACCTGAGCGCCCCGCCGCGGATGATGGACGCCAGCGAGTGGGGCGGGGGAGATATGCGCCTGCATCACCTCTGGTGGCTGGCGCACCTCCCCCGTGCCGCCGGCGAGACCGATGGCGTGCTCAATAACTGGTGGGCCTATGCCCTGCGGCCGGACATAGTTGCCGACGCGCCCCCTTCCTGACGTGAACATGGGGGAACCAGGTTCCCCCATACCCCCGCCCGCGGGAGGGTTTGGGCGGGCCAGGCTCTCCCGCAGGGGGAGGAGGAAACCGGGTTTCTCCCCGCCCCCGCCCGCGGGCGGGCCAGGCTCTCCTGCAGGGGGAGGGGGCAACCGGGTTTCCCCCTATCCTCACCCGGTGGGAGGGTTTGGGCGGGCGTAGCCCTCCCAAGAAGTATGTTCATCCCGTCGGGGTGGGGCGCAGCCGCATGGATGGCTGAATGTGAACATAGGCTGCGAGAGCTAATACGTTCACCTAAGCGCATGTGGCGCGGCAACCCCCCTCCCAACCTCCCCCCGCTGGGGGGAGGAGCCGGACTCCCGCCCCCGGCGGGGGAGGGCTGGGGTAGGGGCAGTCACCTTCGTTGCAACGTATTGCCGCTCGAGCGTGGATATGGGGCAACCGGGTTTCCCCATCCCCCCACCCGGTGGGAGGGTTTGGGCGGGCTACGCCCTCCCAAGAAGTATGTTCATCCCGTCGGTGTGCGGCGCAGCCGCATGGACAACCGATGAGGTTAGCCAGGGGGACGGGTCGGCGCAGGAGGCTAACGCGGGCAGGTTATGGAGAAGCTGCATGTGCCTGTTCGATCACCATGGCGGCGCGGAGCAGGGTGGTTTCCTGCCAGGGGCGCGCCACCAGTTGCACGGCCAGGGGCAACCCGTCGCTGCCGCGCCCGGCGGGCATACTGAGGGCCGGCCACCCCAGACAGTTGAAGGGGATGGCCAGGCCATTGTTGGCCGGCACGCCGCGGGCCGGTATTGGCCCCGGATGCATGGGCAGCACCAGCAGGTCCACACCGGCCAGCCGTTCGCCGAGCGTCCGGCGCAAGACGGCCCGGCCTTGCTGCGCCCTGATGAGGTCGCCTGGCGCGTAGGCGAAGTTGGCCAGCAACCGCTGGCGCGGAAACTCGCCGTAGGCCTCGAGGCGCGTCCGCAGCCAGGGCAGGTGAAAGGCCGACGCCTCCATGCCCAGGAGGGCCGTGCCAAGCACGCGCAGCCGGTCGAGTTCGGGCACGTCGAGTTCGACCACCCTGGCCCCTGCCGTGACCAGCAGTTCGGCCCCGCGCCGTGCCGCCGCATGTTGCTCCTGCTCCGCGAGAGGCTTGCCCGAGCCATCTTCCCCCACCAATCCCACCCGCAGCCCGCCCGCCTCTGCCGCAAGGTCTGCGTAGGCAAAGGGCGGGGCGGGGCGCAGCGTCCGCCCGTCGCGCGGATCAGGCCCGGCCAGGAGCGCCAGGAGCGCGGCGGCATCGGCGACGCTGCGCGTAAGCGGCCCGAGATGGTCAAGCGACCAGGAGAGAGGGACCGCGCCGGCCAGACTGCTGCGGCCCCAGGTGGGTTTCAGACCCACCAGCCCGCAGAAGGCCGCGGGGATGCGGATCGAGCAGCCCGTGTCGGTGCCCAGGGCGGCCAGGGCCATGCCCGTGGCCACCGCTACCGCCGAGCCGCTGCTGGAGCCGCCGGAGTCGCGCGAGGGGTCGAAGGGGTTGGCAGTGGCGCCGTAGTGGGCGTTGTTCGAACCGGGCGAATAGGCGAACTCGGAGAGGCGCGTTTTGCCGACGATGATCGCGCCGGCGGCGCGGAGGCGGGTTACGGCCGTGGCGTCGGTGGCGGCAACCGATTGGGCCAGGATGGTCGAGCCGGCGGTGGTGGGCAGCCCGGCCACATCCAGCAGATCCTTCACCGCCACCGGAAGGCCGTGGAGCGGACCGCGATCCTGCCCGGCGGCCAGTTCGGCCTCGGCGCGACGGGCGTCGGCCAGGGCCTGCTCGGCCATGACCAGTTGAAAGACGTTCAGCGGGCCATCCAGGGCGGCGAGCACGGTGTCGGCGGGTCGTGGCGCCGGCATGGCGGCAGGCGCGGGCAGGGGCGCGGCAACCTCTTCTTCCGGGACGGGCAGACTTCCGGCGTCCAGGTAGTCGGGCAGAGTGTCGGCGG
>Ga0138355_1009172_pt1 | contig 19920 bp, 18 predicted proteins | sample YNPNP_1300MetaT_FD_101540 | JGI IMG/M metagenome (GOLD analysis project Ga0138355, IMG submission 101540) | Anoxygenic and chlorotrophic microbial mat microbial communities from Yellowstone National Park, USA - YNP NP_1300 MetaT (Metagenome... ...
GATTGGCAGCGGGGCCCCGCTGCCAAGGGCGGCTGTAAACACGCCCAATGTTGGGGATGTGGTCAACCATGTTTGCTGCGTCTCACAATAAAGCCTTCGACTTCAGTCGAGGGTTGTTTACTTGGTCGGGTTACAGAGATCACAGCAGTCCCGCCTGGATCATGGCTTGACGCACACAGGGTACGCAGTCATCGGTCAGCCAGGTCAGCGGCAGACGGATCCCGCGCTCGCAGAGCCCCAGCTCGGCAACGGCCCACTTGACCGGAATCGGATTGGATTGGACGAAGAGATCGCGATGGAGGGCCGCGAGCTGGGCGTTAATGGCCTCGGCACGCTCGCGTTCTCCGGTGAGCGCGGCCTCGCACATGGCCTGCATCAGACGCGGCGCCACATTGGCCGTCACTGAGATGACGCCGTCGCCACCGCGCAGCATGAATTCGCACGCGGTGGCGTCGTCGCCGCTGTAGAGCGCGAAGTCGGGGCCGCAGTCGGCACGCAGACGCTCGACGCGCGTCAGATCGCCAGTGGCCTCCTTGAGCCCGACGATGTTGTCGATCTCGGCGAGCCGGGCGACGGTCTCGGGAAGCATGTCACAGGCGGTACGACCTGGGACATTGTAGAGGATCTGCGGGATGTCGACGGCTTCGGCCACGGCCTTGTGGTGCAGATAGAGACCCTGCTGAGTGGGCTTGTTGTAGTAGGGCGTGACCAGCAGCGCAGCATCGGCTCCGGCCTCGCGGGCGCAGCGCGTGAGCGTGATCGCCTCGCGGGTCGAGTTGGCGCCGGTGCCGGCGATGACCGGAATGCGTCCAGCGGTGAACTCGACCGTGCGCCGGATGACGGCGCAGTGTTCGTCTTCGTCGAGCGTGGCCGACTCACCCGTGGTGCCGACCGAGACGATGGCAGAGGTGCCTTGCGCGACATGGAAATCGATGAGTCGTTGCAGGCTCGCGTCATCGATCTCCCCATCGGCGTGCATGGGCGTGACGAGTGCCACGATGCTGCCGCGAAACATGCTCAACTCCCAAGCTAGAGCCTAAAAATAGGGCCACATGGTAGCTTGCGCGGCTTGTCTCCCACAACCACAACCGCCGCCGACGGCGCGGCTAGAATGCAGCCTGGCAGATCGAGAGCAGCGCGGCAGGGAAGAGTCCCAGTGCCAGCAATGCCAGCCCATTGAGCGTCATGGCCAGGCGTACCCCACTGCTCGTGACCAGCGCCGGTGCCTCCTCGGCGGGTTTGTCGAAGTAGATGAACTTGACCACCCGCAGGTAGTAGAAGGCACCGATGATCGAGAAGAACACCGCGACCAGCGCCAGCCACACCATATCGATCCGGACCACGGCCTCCAACACCAAGAGCTTGGCCATGAAGCCGACCGTCGGCGGCACGCCGGCCATGGAGAACATGATCAGCGCCATCATGGCCGCATACCAGGCATCGCGGTCGTTCAGGCCCTTGAGATCCTCCAACCGCTCGGCATCGCAGCCCTGTCGGCTCAGGATCAAGAGGATGCCAAAGGCACCCGCCGCCATCACCGCATAGACGATGCTATAGAACATGGCGGCGGCATAGCCCGGCTCGGAGCCGGCCAAGAGCCCCAGGAAGATGAAGCCGACATGCGAGATGGTCGAATAGGCCAGCATCCGCTTGATGTTGGACTGGGCGATGGCGACCAGATTGCCCAGACCCATCGACAGCACGGCCAGGATGACCAGCATCCCCTGCCAGTCCGGGTGCAGGCCGTGCAGACCATCGACCAGCATCCGTACCGCGAGCGCAAAGGCGGCGATCTTGGGCGCGCTGCCTAAGATCAGCAGCGCCGGGGTCGGTCCGCCCTCATAGACATCTGGCACCCACATGTGGAAGGGCACGGCGCCGAACTTGAAGCCGATGCCGATCACCAGGAAGGCGATGCCGAAGACCAGCACCTGGTTCGACAGACCCTGCTCGGCGACCGCCGCCGCGACCGATGCGAACTCGATCGAGCCGGTCGCGCCATAGATCATCGAGACACCATAGAGCAGCAGGCCCGAGCCGAGCGCGCCGAGCACGAAGTATTTCATCGCCGCCTCGGCGCCCTTGCCGGAGTCGCGGTCGAAGGCGACCAGGGCATAGAGGGCGAGCGCCTGGAGTTCGAGTCCCAGATAGAGGGTCAGGAAGCCATTGGCCGAGACCATGATCAGCATTCCGAGCACCGCGAGCAGTCCGAGCACATAGAACTCGCCGACCAGCATCCCACGATCCTGGAGCCAGGGGCGCGCATAGACGAAGGTCAGGATGCTGACGATGAGGATCGCGCCCCGCAGCAGGTCGGTCATGGCGTCGCGGATCAGGTTGCCGTCGAAGAGCACCTGGGCCTCGTCGCCGCCGACGAGGCCGGTCAGCGCAATGGCGATCACCAGACCGAGCAGGGTCAGGCTGTGGTTGAGGCCCTTGTCCTGGTCCTTGAGATAGAGATCCAGGATCAGCACCACGCTCGCGGTCACGAGGATGGCGATCTCGGGCAGGATGGAGAGCAGATTGGCGGCGTCGAATGACATGGGCGTTCCAAATCCGTTGTTCAGTTATTCAGGCTGGATCAGTGCGCCAGGCTGGCGACGGTCTGGGGCTGGGCTAGGACACACCCCCCACGCTCCGCCTCAGGCAGCTTACAAACGCCGACCTGCGCGACCAGATTCTCGACCGTCACATGCATGACGTTGACCAGCGGCGCGGGCCACAGCCCAAACAGCAACACCACCGCCGCCAGCGCCCCCAGATTGATCCGCTCGCGCACATCCAGATCCGCCAAGGCCGCGACCTTCTCGTTCTTGACCTCGCCGAAGACGACCCGCTTGACCATCCAGAGCGTAAAGGCCGCCGCCAGGATCAGCGTCGTCGCCGCGAGCAGCGCCCACCAAAAACTCGCCTTGAAGGTCGCCAGGATCACCATGAACTCCCCGACAAAGCCCGAGGTCCCCGGCAGTCCGGCATTGGCCATCGCGAAATAGACCATAAACGCACCAAACCAGGGCATGGTATTGATGACACCGCCATAATCCGCAATCTCACGCGAATGGACCCGGTCATAGAGCACCCCGACACAGAGGAAAAGCGCCCCCGAGATGAACCCATGCGAGATCATCTGCACCATGCCACCCTCGATGCCCATCACCGCCCCGCCCGTCACACTCGGATTGAACGCCAGCGTAAAGACGATGAAAAAGCCCAGGGTCACAAACCCCATGTGGGCAATCGACGAATAGGCGATGAGCTTCTTCATGTCCTGCTGCACCAGCGCCACAAAACCGATATAAATGATCGCGATCAGCGACAGCGCAATAATGACCCAGGCCAGATCCGCGCTCGCATCCGGCGTGATCGGCAGCGAGAAGCGCAGGAAGCCATATCCGCCGATCTTGAGCATGATCGCCGCCAGGATCACCGAGCCACCAGTCGGGGCCTCAACGTGCGCATCGGGGAGCCAGGTATGCACCGGAAACATCGGCACCTTGACCGCAAACGCCAGGAGGAAGGCGATAAAGATCAGCGTCTGCGCCGTCATGCCCAGTTCGAGCACGTGGAAATCCAGGATGCTGAAACTGCCCGACTGAAGATACAGGTAGATCAGCGCGACCAGCATGAACACCGACCCGAGGAAGGTGTAGAGGAAGAACTTGATGGTCGCATAGACCCGGTTTGGCCCGCCCCAGACCCCGATGATGATGAACATCGGGATCAGCATCGCCTCCCAGAACACATAGAACAGCACCGCATCGAGCGCCGCAAAGACGCCGACCATGAGGCCCTCCATGATCAGGAAGGCCGCCAGATACTGGGTCGGCTTGTACTCGATGACCTCCCAGCCGGCGATGACCACGAAGATCGTGATGAAGGTCGTCAGCACGATCAGCGGCATCGACAGACCATCGACGCCCAGGAAGTATTCGACATTGAAGCTCGGGATCCAGGACGCGCGTTCGACGAACTGCATCTCGGCGGTGGTCGGGTCGAAGCCGGTCCACAGCCCCAGACTGACCACGAAGGTCAGCACCGCGAAGGCCAGCGCCGTCCATTTGGACAACGTCTTTTCCTGATCGCCGCTCGCCAGCACCACCAATCCGCCGATGATCGGCAACCAGATGGTCAGCGTGAGTAAGGGTAAGGCGTTCATGACGAGGGTCTTCTCCCTTAATCGGCGTCAGAGCATCGCGAAGACCGTCAAGAGGCCAACCAGCCCAACGATCATCGCCATAGCGTAGTGGTAGAGATAGCCGGTCTGGAGCTGGCGGAACTGCTGGGCCAGGCGCCCGACGGTACGCGCCGAGCCGTTGACCATGGCGCCATCGATGACGGTACGATCACCCGTGATCCAGAGCGCGCGGCCCAGATCGAGACTGCCGCCGGCAAAGACGCGCTGGTTGAAGTCGTCAAAACCGTACTTGTCCTGGAGCACCCGCGTCACCGGCCCACCAAGCGCCTGGACGCGCTCGTCGATGCGCGGATTCCAGGCATGGAGCACCCACCAAATGAGCGCCGCCAGCGCCAGACCGGCCATCGCCAGATAGAAGGGCAAGGCGTGCATCCCGTGCTCGACGAAGGCCGCCGGACCATGCCAGTGCTCGCGCAGAGGATGGAGCGTATCGTGGTCATGGGCGACGACGATCGGACTCCAGTCACCCGTGGTCCACCAGTCGCCGATCAGGAGCGGCTCGACGGCATACCAACCGATGAAGAGCGACGGAATCGCCAGCAGCACCAAAGGCATCGTCACCACCCAGGGCGATTCGTGCAGATGATGCCGGGTGTGCTCGTCCATACGCTCGCAGCCATGGAAGACCAGAAAGTACAGGCGGAAGCTGTAGAGCGTGGTGACGAAGACGCCCGCCGTCAAGAGCAGCGAGGCATAGCCAGAACCGAAGAGTTCGGAATGTCCGACCGCCTCGAGGATGGCGTCCTTCGAGAAAAAGCCCGAGAGGCCGGGGAAGCCGATCAACGCCAGCGAGCCGATCAGTGCCGTGAGCCAGGTGATGGGCATATACCGGCGCAGACCGCCCATGGAGCGGATGTCTTGCCGATGGTGCAGGGCGATGATGACCGAGCCGGCGGCCAAAAACAGCAGCGCCTTGAAGAAGGCATGGGTCATCAGATGGAAGATGCCCGCCGCATAGGCCGAGGCGCCGAGCGCCGTCACCATGTAGCCAAGCTGCGACAGGGTCGAATAGGCGACCACGCGCTTGATGTCGTTCTGGACCAGACCGACCAGGCCCATGAAGAACGCCGTGGTCGCGCCGACGATGAGGATGAAGCTCAGCGCCGTCTCGGACAGCTCATAGAGCGGCGACATGCGCGCCACCATGAACACGCCCGCCGTCACCATGGTCGCAGCATGGATCAGGGCCGAGATCGGGGTCGGGCCCTCCATCGAGTCCGGCAGCCAGACATGCAGCGGCATCTGGGCCGATTTGCCCATGGCGCCGATGAAGAGCAGGATACAGATCAGGGTCATCAGGGACACGCCGCCGAAAAGATCGACCTGGGTGTCGGCGTGTGCAGGTGCCTGGGTGAACACCTCGGCATAGTCGAGTGTCCCGAAGTACATGGCCACGGCGGCGATGCCGAGGATGAAGCCAAAATCGCCGACGCGGTTGACGATGAATGCCTTGAGGTTGGCAAAGACCGCCGTCTCGCGTGTCGACCAGAACCCGATCAGCAGATAAGACACCAGGCCCACCGCCTCCCAGCCGAAGAACAGCTGCATGAAGTTGTTTGCCATCACCAGCATCAGCATCGAAAAGGTAAAGAGCGAGATATAGCTGAAGAAGCGCTGATAGCTGTTCTTGCCCGAGAGCGCCCCGTGCGGCCAGTTGTGCTCGTCGTCGGCCATATAGCCGATGGTATAGATGTGTACCATGAGCGAGACGAAGCTCACGGTGGCCATCATCACCGCTGTCAGCTTGTCGATCAGGAAACCGACCTCGAAGCGCATCCCGTCCGAGACCAGCCAGGTATAGACCGGGCCGTTGAAGACGTCAGCCTCGCACCAGATGAAGCGCGCGAGCACCCACAGCGACAGCCCGGTAGAGACGGCCACGCCCGCGATGCTCGCGCGATGGGCGCCCCGACGTCCGATCCGCCCCCCAAAGAAGCCGGCGACGATGGCGCCGATCAACGGTGCGAGCACAATGGTCAGATAGACATTTTCCATCGTTTAACCCTTGAGCGCGTCGAGATCCTCAACGTTGATGGTGCGGCGGTTGCGGAACAGCACCACCAGGATGGCCAGTCCGATGGCGGCCTCAGCCGCCGCCACGGTGAGGATGAAGAAGACGAAGACCTGCCCCGTCAGGTCGCCCAGAAAATGCGAGAAGGCGACGAAGTTCATGTTCACCGCGAGCAACATCAGCTCGACACACATCAACAGCAGGATCAGGTTCTTGCGGTTGAGAAAGATCCCAGCCACGGCAATGGCGAACAGCAGTCCGCCCAGGATCAGGTAGTCAGATAGCGCGACCATCAGCCCTCCCTCTTCTCATTGGCCAGGATCCGCAGTCCATCCTCCGGGGTCACCCTGACCAGCCGCACCCGGTCCGGACCCTTGCGCACCCGCACCTGCTGGGTCGGATCGACATATTTGTTGTCGGGACGCCGGCGCAGCGTGAGCCGGATGGCGGCGACGATGGCCAACAGCAGGATCACAGCGGCGATCTCGACCGGATAGAGATAGACGGTATAGATCAACAACCCCAGCTCACGGGTATTGCTGACCTCGGCCCTTAGCGGCTCGGGCTTGGGGAAGACGTCTAGCCCAAAATTGCCCGATCCGACGATGAGCAGGATCTCGACGGCCATGATCGCCGCGATCAGACCCGCCAGCGGCAGGTTCCGCACGAAGCCAGCGCGGAGAGTCGCCAGATCGATGTCGAGCATCATGACCACGAACAGAAACAGCACCATCACCGCGCCGACATAGACCAAGACCAGCACGATGCCGAGGAATTCGGCCTCCAGCAGTATCCAGAGTCCGGCGCTCGTCACGAACGCCAGCACCAAGAAGAGCACCGAATGCACTGGGTTTTTGCGCGTGATGATCATCACCCCCGCCCAGAGCGTGATGACCGCCAAGACATAGAAGATCAATTTTTCAGCCATGAGGTGTCATCCCGCTCAACGATAGGGCGCATCGGCCGCGCGTGCGGCGGCGATCTCGGCCTCGTATCTGTCACCGATCTCGAGCAGCCGCTCCTTGGTTAGGATGTGCTCGCCGCGCGTCTCGAAGTGATATTCGTAGATGCCGGTCTCGACGATGGAGTCAACCGGGCAGGACTCCTCACAGAAGCCGCAGTAGATGCACTTGAACAGATCGATCTCGTAGCGCGTGGTGCGGCGCGAGCCGTCTTCGCGCGGTTCGCATTCGATGGTGATGGCCAGCGCCGGACAGACCGCTTCGCACAGCTTGCAGGCGATGCAGCGTTCCTCGCCGTTCGGGTAGCGGCGCAGGGCATGGAGTCCGCGGAAGCGCGGCGAGATCGGCGCCTTTTCTTCCGGATACTGGACGGTGAACTTGCGCTTGAAGAAGTACCGACCCGTCACCGACAGCCCCTTGAAGAGCTCAGACAGGGTCAGACTGCGCAGATAGTCGCGCGCGGCTTGCAACATCTCGGGCCTCCAGATCATGCCGACCACCAGGGCGGCAGCCGATAGACCACCGCGAGCGCCACGACTAGGATCCAGACGAGCGTGATCGGGATGAAGACCTTCCAGCCCAGACGCATGATCTGGTCGTAGCGGTAGCGCGGGAAGGTCGCCCGCAGCCACAGGAACAGGAACATGAAGACAAAGGTCTTGGCGAGCAGCCAGTGGAAACCGTCACCGAGCAGCCAGCGGCCCTCGGCCCAGTCCGCCGGCAGCGGCGAGAGCCAGCCGCCCAGGAACATGAGCGCGGTCAAGGCCGAGATCAGCACCATGTTGGCGTACTCGGCGAGGAAGAACACGGCGAAGGCCATGCCCGAATACTCGACATGGAAACCGGCGACGATCTCGGACTCGCCCTCGGCCACGTCGAAGGGCGCGCGGTTGGTCTCGGCCACGCCCGAGATCAGATAGACCCCGAACAGCGGCAACAGCGGCAGCCAGAACCAGGTCAGGAGACTGCCCCGCTGCGCGGCGACGATGTCGCCTAGATTGAGGCTCCCGGCGGCGACCAGCACCCCGACCAGGGCAAAGCCCATCGCGATCTCATAGGCGACCATCTGGGCCGCCGAGCGCATGGCGCCGAGCAAGGCGTACTTCGAGTTCGAGGCCCAGCCGGCGATGATAATGCCATAGACCCCGAGCGAGCTGAGCGCGAGGATATAGAGCAGACCGGCGTTGATATCGGCCAACACCAGCCCTTCGTCAAATGGAAAGACCGCCCAGACCGCGAGTGCCGGGACGATGGCGATCATGGGCGCGAGCAGGAAGAGCGTCTTGTCCGCACGGGTAGGGATGACGATCTCCTTCATCAGCAGCTTGACCGCATCGGCGATCGGCTGGAGAAGCCCCCGCCAGCCGACCCGATTGGGTCCGATGCGCACCTGCATATAGCCAATGACCTTGCGCTCGGCGTAGGTGTAGTAGGCCACCAATCCGAGCAGCGGCACGACGATAGCGGCGATCTTGAGCAGGATCTGGATCAAGAGCGGCAGGCTGTTCCACGGTTCGATCATGACGGCATCATCCTCTCGCTCCGGAGGCCGTGCGGCCACTGAGACATTCGAGTTCAACTGGCCCGATCATGGGACCCAGCCCTTCGCTCCCCGGGACGGCGGCAGGGATGAGCGCCGCGCCGACCGCGATCCCGGGATCCAAAAGGAGCGGCGCCTCGGCCTCGGCCTCGCCCTGGGTGATGCGTACCCGATCGCCATCGGCCAGACCCAGTTCGGCAGCCTGATCCGGGTGCAGCCAGACGGCGAACTCGGCACCGGGCATCCGGGCGAGTGCCGGTGCACGACGCACCAGCGGGTCGAGCGCATAGCAGGGCACGGTGCCGACGCGGCTCAGACCTGAGCCAGGGACGAGCCTTGGGGCCGAGACGACCTGCAGCGCGCGCGGGGTGTTGTCGGGTATGGCTGCGGTACAGAGCGCGGCCAGCTCCTCGCGCACCTCAAGACCATCGCGATAGTCAAAGCCGGACAGATCCAGCAAGTTGCCGAGGACGCGCAGCACCTTCCAACCCGGACGCGCCTCGCCTGGGGGCGGCACCGCCCCCTGGAACGACTGCCAGGTGCCGCCGGCGTTGACGAAGGTGCCGGAGGTCTCGGCGAAGGCGCCGATCGGCAGCAGCACATCGGCCGCTGCGCGCAGTGACGGCGAGTCGAAGGCCGAGCAGGCGACGACGAACTCGGCCTGTTCACAGGCAGCCAGGGCGCGGGCCGGGTCGATCAGGTCGCGATCCGGCTCCAGCCCCCAGAGCACCAGGGCGCCGAGTGGCTTTTCGAGCATGGCCCCAACGGCCAGTCCAGGCGTTGGGGCCGGATGGGCGCCCGGCAGGATCGCTGGATGGGCGCCGGCCAGATGTGCGCCGATGCTATTGGCCGCCGCCGGCAGATACCCGAGACGCACACCGGCGACCTCCGCGATCAGGCCCGCCAGCGCCTTGAGCAGGCTGTAATCGGGGTGGGCGCAGGCCAGGGCGCCGAGCAGCACCACCCCCTGCCCCTGTGCCTGCTGCAACGCCTGGGCGAAGGACTCATGCACGGCGGTCGGTTCGCTCGCGCCGATCAGATCGGCCAGAATACCCGAACCGCGCGCCACAAGCGCCCTGGCAATGGCGGCGAGATCCGAGACCATCCGCGCCGGGGCGCTCTGGATCTGGCTGGCGCGATGGTTGAGCTCCAACCGGAGCGGATTGAGGCCCAGAACCTCGGCCCCATTCAATGCCGCCTGACGGATACGGTGTGCAAGCAGCGGCTGTTCCTGGCGGATGTGTGAGCCGATCAGCAGGATCGCCTTCTGTCGCGACAGTTCGGCGATCGGCAGCCCCAGCCAGGGGAACAGCGGATCGGCGGCATCGGCGCGGAAATCCTGCTGACGCAGACGATGATCAATGTTGTCGCACCCCAGAGCGCGTGCGATCCGGGCCGCCAGATAGAGTTCCTCGAGCGTCGCATTGGGCGCCATCAGCCAGCCCTGGTCGGTGCCATTCACCGACTTGAGCCGCTCTGCGACCTGGGTCAGGGCCTCGGTCCATTCGACCTGATGCCATTCACCCTCGCGCTTGATCAGGGGCGTCTTCAGACGATCCGCGCCATTGAGACCGGCATAACTGAAACGATCGCGATCCGAGATCCAGGTCTCGTTGATCGCCTCGTTGTCCTTGGGATGCACACGCATCACCTGACCACGCCGCACATGGAGCTGGAGGTTGGAGCCGAGTCCGTCGTGGGGCGCGATGCCATCGCGCGCAATCAGCTCCCAAGGCCGGGCGGTGAAGCGATAGGGCTTGGAGGTCAGGGCCCCGACCGGACAGAGGTCGATGACATTGCCCGAGAGCTCGTGCGTGACCACGTGGGCGACGAAGGTCCCGATGCGCATGTCTTCGCCGCGTCCGGTCGCGCCCAGCTCGCGCACCCCGGCGATCTCGGCACAGAAACGCACGCAGCGGGTGCAATGGATGCAGCGCGTCATGTCGGTGGCGATCAGCGGACCCAGATCCTCGTCCAGCACCACGCGCTTGCGTTCGGAAAAACGCGAGACATCGCTGCCATAGCCCATGGCCAGGTCCTGCAACTCGCATTCGCCGCCCTGATCGCAGATCGGACAGTCGAGCGGATGGTTGATGAGCAGGAACTCCATGGTGGCGCGCTGGGCCTCGATCGCCTTGGGCGAACGGGTCCAGACCTTCAGTCCCTCGCCGACTGGGGTCGCGCAGGCCGGAACCGGTTTGGGGAAGGGACGCCCCCCCTGCTCGGCCTCGACCAGGCACATCCGGCAGTTGGCCGCGATGGAGAGTTTTTTGTGATAGCAGAACCTGGGGATCGCAATGCCCTCACGATCGGCGACCGTGATGATCATCTCGCCTGGCACCGCCTCGCAGACGCGGCCATCGATCTCGATGTTGATCTTGTCCGTCATCAAAACCTTTCCGGTTGAAACCCGGCCCTATCTAGGGGCGGAATTATTTTTGAATGGTTACCGGATTTTCACCGGTAGGGTTTTTGCGATTTGTTCCTAAGCGGAACGATTTAAAAATGACATTAAATAATGACGGCACTTTATTCGATGCACCATTTTCTTGGCTTGCTTTCACGGTAATACAGGAAGCTAAATTACCAATAAGTTTAAGAATAAATCCAAAAACTTGGATCTAAACGATAATCGTATTAAAGCAAATAATTTAGGCACAATCGAATCAACTGACAATAGCGCAATGAGCCTAAGACTCACTCTTAGGCATCATGATCTCGAGCGAGCTTAGTAATTGCTTTTGATCTCTATGGTAGACCACAAGACTTCTATATATTACCATTGGCTCCCCTCTAATAATCACCAAGCGGTTCGCATGAAAAAAATGCTTTGGATGTCCTCCCAGCGAAGAAAAACTTGCTTATGCAACAGGTAGTACTCAAGACGTATTCGCTCATCATTTGCACTGAGCCTCTTGAAGTACTCGGGCTGTGCTGATAGGTATCCGAAGAAGCCTCCAAGTGACGCCCCAGATAACAGAACGGTGGCAGCGGCCATGCGCCATGCGCTCGAAGAGCGCCGAAAAAAGTCTAGCCAAAACATGAATCCAAGACCAGAACCCATTATCGTCATGCCCCAAAAGATAAACAGGGTAGTAGACTCGGACTGAAACTGATATGAAAAGAATTGTTCCATGCTCATTGCATCTCAATGTCGCTTGAAGGACGCAGAGACGGCAAGCAAAATTTACTGGAATAGTATCACTCTAAAAGCGTTTGCTAGCATGGTCTTTTAGCGAAGAGCAAGCACCAAAAGGTTTTAGACAGACATCATTGATACGGTATCTTGGTCAGCCTGAGAACGAGAATGTGCAATGAATGACGCTGTGAATAAATATAGTGGATTACAGTAAACACCAAATGCGCTTGGACGCAGTTAATGCTCTACTTTTGTATGCGCGCAGCCATTGGTTATTGATTGAACAGAGCTTTAACTGTCCAATAACTCATGCAACATGCTCTGAATCTTCGTCGTCTAGACTGATTGCTATCTAAACCCAAGAACACCTGAAAAAATCCATCTTGCCAAAAGATTCACTTTCCGAACAGTGCAAGCCTGAATCAAGCCGCCAAACTCCGCCCATGCTCGATCATGTATGCAAACTCATGCCGATAATGCTTGAGGAAACTCTGCACTGGCATCGCCGCCGCATCGCCCAGCGCGCAGATGGTCTTGCCGCCGATGCGTCCGGCGACGCTGTCGAGCAGGTCCAGATCCTCGGGGCGCCCCTGGCCATCAAGGATGCGCTTGATGACCCGCGCCAGCCAGCCGGTGCCCTCGCGACAGGGCGTGCACTGACCACAGGACTCATGCATGTAGAAGTTCGACAGGTTGTAGAGCACCTTGACCATGCAGGTCCCCTCGGCGATGACGATGACCGCCCCCGAACCAAGCATCGATCCGGCCCTGGCGATGGAGTCATAGTCCATATCGACCTCCATCATGATCTCACCCGGCACCACGGGCACCGAGGACCCACCTGGAATCACCGCCTTCAACTTGCGCCCATCCTTGACGCCCCCCGCCATCTCCAGCAGGGTACGAAACGGCGTCCCCAGCGGCACCTCGAAATTGTTGGGGTTATTGACGTGACCCGTGACCGAAAACAGCTTGGGTCCGCCATTGTTCGGACGACCCTGCTCCAGGAACCACTGCCCACCCTTTTCGAGGATCACCGGGATCGAGGCCAGCGACTCGGTATTGTTGATCGTCGTCGGTCGGCCATAGAGACCGCACTGGGCCGGAAACGGCGGTTTGAACCGCGGCTGACCCTTCTTGCCCTCGATGGATTCGAGCAAGGCCGTCTCCTCGCCGCAGATATAGGCCCCCGCACCATGATGGGTATAGAGCTCGAAATCGATCCCCGAACCCTGGATATTGCGCCCGAGCAGACCGGCGGCATAGGCCTCGCGCAGCGCCTCCTCGAAGCGCGCGATCGGTTCATAGAACTCACCGCGGATATAGTTGTAGCCCACGGTCGCGCCGATGCAGTAGCCGGCGATCGCCATCCCCTCGATCAATTGATGCGGGTTATAGCGAAGGATATCGCGATCCTTACAGGTGCCCGGCTCGCCTTCGTCGGAATTGCAGACGATATATTTCTGCCCCGGCGCATTGCGCGGCATGAAGCTCCACTTCAGCCCGGTCGGGAAGCCTGCCCCCCCGCGTCCTCGCAAGGCCGAGCGCTTGACCTCCTCGATCAGAGTGGACGGGTCAGGGCGCTCGCGCAGGATACGCTCCCACTGCGCATAGCCACCGAGATCACGATAGGCGGCCAGGGTGTGGCGGATCGCAGGATCGAGATGTTGATTGCGGAAGCAAACAGTGTTCTGACGTTCGACCATGCCCCTACTCCAATCCTTCGATCAGCTTGTCGAGCGACTCGGGCGTCAGCTTCTCGTGATAGACCTTGTCGAGCAGCACCACCGGCGCATCGCGACAGGCCCCCAGACATTCAACCTCCTTGAGCGTGAACCGCCCATCGGGCGTGGTCTCGCCGGGCTTGACGCCGTACCTGTGCTCGACATGGGCGATGAGCTCCTCCGACCCATTGAGCATGCAGGAGATGCTGTTGCAGATACAGACCTTGTGCCGGCCCTGTGGCGTGAGGTCATACATGCCATAGAAGGTCGCGACCTCATAGACTGAGACCGCTGGCATATCGAGGTAGGCTGCCACGTCATCCATCAACTCGGTCGTCAGCCAGCCGCCGTTGGCGTCCTGGACGATCGTCAGCGCCGGCATCACCGCCGACTGCTTCCACTCGGGCGGATACTTGGCGATATGCGCATCGATGGCCGCGCGGATCTCGGGCGTGAACAGGGCGGATTTGTTCACGTTATGCACAACAGTCAGAGGGGCGTTACGAAAGCTCATCAGCGGTCGATCTCACCAAACACGATATCCAGCGTACCAATGATGGCCACCACATCGGCCAACATATGACCCCTGGACATCTCGTCCAGCGCCGCCAGATGCGCGAAACCGGGCGCGCGCACCTTCAGCCGATAGGGCTTGTTGGCACCATCCGAGACGATGTAGCAGCCGAACTCGCCCTTGGGTGCTTCGACGGCGGCATAGACCTCGCCCGGTGGCGGACAATAGCCCTCGGTAAAGAGCTTAAAGTGATGGATCAAGGCCTCCATGTTCTCCTTGACCTCAGCGCGCTTGGGCGGAACGATCTTGTGATCATCGATGGCGACCGGACCCGGATGGGCGCGCAGCCAGTCAACACATTGGCGGATGATGCGGTTGGACTGACGCATCTCCTCGATACGCACCAGATAGCGGTCGTAGCAGTCGCCGTTCACGCCGACTGGAATGTCGAAATCGACCTGATCATAGGCCGCGTAGGGCTGCTTTTTGCGCAGATCCCAGGCGATGCCCGAGCCGCGCAGCATGGGGCCGGTGAAGCCGAGCTGCAACGCCCGCTCCGGTGACACCACACCGATCCCCACGGTACGCTGCTTCCAGATGCGATTGTCAGTCAGCAGGGTCTCGTATTCATCGACATGGCCGGGGAAGCGCTCGGTGAAGTCCTGGATAAAATCGAGCAACGATCCCTCCCGTGCGGCGTTACGCTGGGCGATCTCGCGCGCGCTGTGCCACTTGGACTGACCCTCATAGCGCGGCATCCGGTCCGGCAGATCGCGATGCACCCCACCCGGACGATAATAGGTCGCGTGCATGCGCGCCCCAGAGACCGCCTCATAGCAGTCCATCAGATCCTCGCGCTCGCGGAAGCAGTAGAGGAAGACGCTCATGGCACCGATGTCGAGGGCGTGCGCCCCGAGCCACATCAGGTGATTCAGGATCCGGGTGATCTCATCGAACATCGTGCGGATGTACTGCGCACGCTCCGGGACCTGGACGCCGAGCAGCTTTTCGATCGCGCGCACATAGCCGTGTTCGTTGCACATCATGGACACATAGTCCAGGCGATCCATATAACCGATGGATTGGTTATAGGGCTTATACTCGGCCAGCTTCTCGGTGCCGCGATGCAAGAGACCGATGTGCGGATCGGCACGCTCGATGACCTCGCCGTCCATCTCGAGCACCAGACGCAGCACGCCGTGCGCCGAGGGATGCTGGGGACCAAAGTTCAGGGTGTAGTTGCGGATCTCAGGCATGACGGCCCTCCTCGCCGGAACCAAGGTAGCGGCTGTCCTCACGGATCACGCGCGGCACCAGCACGCGCGGCTCGATGGAGACCGGCTCATAGACGACGCGCTTGCGCTCGGGGTCGTAGCGCATCTCGACCTGACCACTGAGCGGGAAGTCTTTACGGAATGGATGGCCGATGAAGCCATAATCGGTGAGGATACGGCGCAGATCCGGATGCCCACGAAACAGGATGCCGAAGAGATCGAAGGCCTCGCGCTCGAACCAGTTGGCCGAGTCCCAGACTGAAACCATTGAGTCGAGGATCGGCTCGGCTGCGCTGACATGGACGCGCACCCGCAAGCGCCAGTTGTGCGTGAGCGACAGCAGATGGACCACCACCGCGAACCGCTTGGGATCATCCACCGTGATCCCAAGCCCAGGCTTAACGCCGCGCCCGAAGCCTATGCTCGATGCCTCCTCGGTCTCCCATTCCGACTGGCAATAGACGGCGTAGTCGACGCCACAGAGATCGATCAGCTGCTCGAAGCGGAAGTCGTCGTGATCTCGCAGCATCTGGGCCGTATCGAGCAGACGCTCCGCGGGCGCAATCAGGGTCAGCTCGCCGAACGCATCGATCAGCTCGAAGCCCGGTTCGGCAAAGTGCGCACGAATGGAGGCGGCAAGCGTATCCAGCCTGGCGTTGCGGGTCAGGATCTGTGTCACCATGGTCTCTGAACCAGGACTTTAGCGGGCAATGGTATTGGTGCGGCGGATCTTCTCCTGCAATTGCAGGATGCCGTAGAGCAGTGCCTCAGCCGTCGGAGGACAGCCAGGGACATAGACATCGACTGGGACGATGCGATCGCAGCCGCGCACTACCGAATAGGAATAGTGATAGTAACCACCGCCGTTGGCACAGGACCCCATGGAGATGACCCAACGCGGCTCAGCCATCTGGTCATAGACCTTGCGCAACGCCGGCGCCATCTTGTTGACGAGGGTCCCGGCCACGATCATGACATCCGACTGACGCGGGCTCGGGCGGAAGATGATGCCGAAGCGGTCGAGATCATAACGCGCGGCACCGGCGTGCATCATCTCGATCGCGCAACAAGCCAGCCCGAAGGTCATGGGCCAGAGCGAGCCGGTACGCGCCCAGTTGATCAGCTTGTCGGCGGTCGTGGTGACGACGCCTTCTTCAAGCAAGCCTTCTATTCCCATTCCAGGGCCCCCTTCTTCCACTCATAGATGAAGCCAACGACCAGGATCCCGAGAAACACGACCATGGCCCAGAAGGCGAAGAGGCCCAGCTCACCGAGCGCAACGGCCCAGGGAAACAGGAACGCGATCTCCAGATCGAAGATGATGAACAGGATAGCGACTAGATAGTACCGGACGTCGAATTTCATGCGGGCGCTCTCGAACGCCTCGAAGCCGCATTCGTAGGGGGAATCCTTTTCGCTATCGGGACGCCGTGGACCAAGCAGATAGCCCATGACCAGCGGTCCCGCGCCAACTAGTATCCCGACCAGAATGAAGATCAGGATCGGCAGATAGTTGTCGAGCACTCTGTCCTCTCTCTAGTCATTTTTTTAATGCTGCGGCCGAATCGGGAGTCTAGTGCAGGGGTTAGCGCGATGTCAACCCGAGCATCAATTCAAATTATTGTTTTTTCAAACTGTTAGGCAGAAAACCATGCCACAAAAAAACGGCATACCACTTAAACTATGGTATGCCGTTTGTTATTGGTGCCGACGGCCAGACTCGAACTGGCACGGCTTGCGCCACTACCCCCTCAAGATAGCGTGTCTACCAATTTCACCACGTCGGCTAGGGCTTTCGCTCAATCACTCGTTGGCATCGAACTTAGCTTCTGTTTGCTGCGGCGCCTTCTGCACCGGAGCCATAGGTATATCAGATACAGCTGATTCACTCGATAGGGCGGCCCCCGGAATCGGGGGGACATCCGAGTTCGGAGACATTGTCGCTGAGTCAACCGCTGCATTCGGGACAACAACCGCCTCACCGATTTTATCCATCAATCCAGTCGGCTTACTCGCCTGAGCCGCATAATAGGCCAGCGCCATACTGGTCAGAAAAAATAGCGTAGCCAGGATGGCCGTGAGCCGCGTCAAAAACGAACCCGAGCCTTGGGCACCAAAAACGGTCGCCGAGGCACCACTGCCGAAGGCTGCACCCGCGTCTGCGCCCCTCCCGTGCTGGATCAGTACCAGACCGATCAGACCAAGCGACAAAAAGACTTGGAGGACTGTCAGAATCGTTTGCATGCGCTACTCAATTGAACAAAGCGTCTCACGCCGCCATCTCTCCTGCCCGGCAGATCGCCAGAAATTCCTCGGCCACCAACGAGGCGCCGCCGATCAAGCCACCGTCGATGTCTGGCATCGCCAGCAAGTCAGCCGCGTTCGACGGCTTTACACTGCCGCCGTAGAGGATTCGCATCTTTTCGGCGATTGCGCCTCCATGCGCAGCGATACGGCGACGGATAAAGGCATGGACCTCTTGTGCCTGTTCGGGCGTGGCCGTCTTTCCAGTCCCGATCGCCCAGACCGGCTCATAGGCGATCTCGATTTGACCAATGGAGTCAATGCCGTTGGCCTCGATGATCGCGTCGATCTGTCGCGCGATCACGGTCTCCGTGACCCCTTGCTCACGTTGTTCGAGCGTCTCGCCAACACAGAGAATGGGCGTCATGCCAGAAGACACAACCATCGCCAGCTTTTTAGCCACCACGGCATCGGTCTCGCCATAGTATTGGCGACGCTCGGAGTGTCCGCAGATCACATAACGGCATCCGAACTCGCGCAGCATCGCAGCCGAGATCTCGCCCGTATAGGCGCCGCTCGCCTCGGTGCTGACGTTCTGCGCCCCGAGACGGATGGGGGTTCCGGACAGCAAACGCTGCCCGAGCTCTAGAAAGACGAAGGGTACGCAAACCGCTATTTCGGTCTTCGTCATTCCAGTCGAACCTTCGATGACACCCTGGATCAGCGATTCGGCGCCGGCACGGGTGTTGTTCATCTTCCAGTTACCTGCGATCAGAGGCTGGCGCATGACGATACGGCTCCCTGTTCTGCTCAAGGCGAACTCGCTCAAGGCGAGCCAGCGATTATAGACACTTTCGCGCGTTCCGCAAGGGCCCTGTAGGGGCAAATGAGCAATGTCTGCCCCTAGCAGGTTAAAATGCCCGCTTTGCGTTCAAGCAGAGGATTATGGAAAGGCGGATCGAGATGAGCGGCCAGGAAGTATCGAGCGGCTAGAGGGGTCCAGCACGTGCTGGATGGGGTGCTTAGCCAGCGGCAGGTGGGGGACAAGCTCGGCTTGAGCGTTCGGCAGGTGTGGCGGCCGTTGCGCCATGAGCGCCAAGGGGCGAAGGGGCGCCCCACCGGACCCGGCGCGTCATGGGTTCGGGTTGCAGGGTGACATGGGTAATACCGAAGTCATGCCTCAAAAGGGCGTGACTCTGTTCCAGGATCTCTTCCCAGGCGGCCAAATCAGGGACCACCAGATGGGCCGTCAGCACTGGCAGGTCGGAGCGTACCGCCCAGATATGCAGATCATGGACCGAGGCGACGCCCGGCACGGCTGCCAGGGCCTGACCGACACGCGCCAGATCGAGATGCAGCGGGACGCCTTCCATCAGGCCATGAACGGATTCGCGCAGCAGGCGCAGACTGGAGACCAGGATGAGCGCGCCGATGGCCAGCGACAGCAGCGGATCGATGGGGGTCCAGCCGCTGACGGCAATGATGAGGCCCGATGAGAGTGCGGCCATCGAGCCGAGCAGATCGCCCAAGACATGCAGCAGGGCCGCACGGGTATTGAGCGTCTCCTCACCGCGCGTCAGCATCCAGGCCACCGCCAGATTGAGTGCCAGACCCAACGCGGCGGTCAGGGAAACAGCCACGCCCTGCACCGCTTGGGACGTGTGCAGACGCGTGATCGCCGAGATCACCAGCCAGACGACCAGTGCCAACAGTGCGGCGCTATTGATCAGGGCGGCGAGGAACTCGGCGCGTCCCAAACCATAGCTGTGTCGCGCTGAGGCCCCGCGTCTTGCCAACCAGGCCGCGCCCGCTGCCAAGGCCAGCGCGGCGGCATCATTGACCATGTGCCCGGCATCTGCCACCAGGGCGAGCGATCCGGCCCACAGTCCCACGGCGGCCTCGATGCCGGCAAAGCCCAGTGTCAAGGCCGTCGCCAGCATCAGCATACGGTCGCTGTCGGCGCTGGCAGGATGCGCATGGGGATGGTCATGGATCATGGCAGGATCACGCGCGGCAGCGTTTGGTTACAACAGCCCCCAGGCGGTCTTGATCGCAACAGCGAGCAGCACCAAGGCGATCAGGCGCTTCAATTGAGGGGCGCTGAGACGCTCGGCGGCCAGCCAGGCACCGAGTGCCGCCCCGGCCAGGGTCGCGACAGCCGTGACGCCGAGCAGGGCGGGGTCGATGCGTGCGACCTGGACATGCGCCAGGAAACCGCTCATCGAGGCGAAGATCACGACGAAGGACGCGCTGGCCGAGGCGCGCTTGGGTTCCAGCCCGGACGCCACCAGCGCCGGCACGATGATGTTGCCACCAC
>Ga0138355_1059678_pt1 | contig 19417 bp, 17 predicted proteins | sample YNPNP_1300MetaT_FD_101540 | JGI IMG/M metagenome (GOLD analysis project Ga0138355, IMG submission 101540) | Anoxygenic and chlorotrophic microbial mat microbial communities from Yellowstone National Park, USA - YNP NP_1300 MetaT (Metagenome... ...
CCCTCACCGGACGCTGGAAGAAATCGGTATCAAGATGGGGGACACCCTGGAAATGGTCCAGCACTCCCTTCAGTTATCCCATCACGGAGGAGCGCAGGTGCGGGGTTCAGCCACGCTGCGGTTTGTCACCGGTGCGCCTGTGATGCTGGACCGGCTGGGTAAGATGGAACTGCTGATTGGACGGCGAGACCCGCGAAGCCCCCAGCAGCCAGATATAGACCTGTCTATCATGCCAGATGGAGTACCGTCTCCCGCACCCATGCCCGATTGTGCAAACGAGGGGAGCAGTGGATTCTCCTGCCACTCTCCTCCCGCAACGGCACCTTCATCGGCGGGACTCCCATCCCTCCGAATCAGCCCTACGTTCTTCGTTCCGGTGATGTGATCGGATTCGGGGCCGTGCGCTGTGTATTCACTGCCGCCGCCCCATAGCTTACATAAGGAGAAAGCGATGAAGAGGATTCACACCATCATACTGCTTTTGCTGACTTTACTGACACTGCTCGCATTAGCCGCGGGGGGATATGCCCTGTTCTGGATGCTCAAGATACGCCAGATGGCCCTGGATGCACAGCAGGTGGCATTGAGTACCGTCGCCGGGGCCCGGACGCTTGTCTCCGGCCTCGGCGACGATTCTTTCTCCTACACTGTCAGCGTGGAACGTGACATCCCGATCCAGGCAAATGTCCCTTTTCGGCAAGAGATTGTCGTCCCTATTCAAACGACCATCCCCATTTCCACAGTCGTGATTATCCCCGTGAACGCCGGGCTGTTGGGCACTTTTGACATGGATGTCCCCGTGCGAGCCATGATCCCGGTGAATATGGAGGTGACCGTGCCGCTCAGCCGGACAATAGAAGTCTCCACCACCGTACACCTGGACCTGGATGTGCCAATTGAAATCCCACTTGCCGAGACCCCTCTGGCCGGACATCTTGTGGAGCTGGACGCCGTGTTGGGGCGGCTGGAGGAGGGGTTGAGGCAACTGGGGAGCGGTGCTGCGGGAAACTGAACCTGCCGGCCTCCCACAGACTCCTCTCGAGTGAGCTGTCCAGCATTATGGAGGAAACGCGTGAGATTTGTACTGGACGAGATACCTCTGCAGATTAACATCCGGACCCTGACGCGCAAATTGCACGTCGCTGAGGGGAGCAGATACGCCGATGAACTGGCCCGCCTGGCAGAAGAGGCCCAGAGAATCGGCAGGCCAGGGGGATTGTACCGGGTCGCCTTCATTGAAGCCCGGGGTGATGACTGGGTGACCGTGGATGGCGTCAGGTTTACCAGCCGCGTGCTGAGGATGAACCTGGAGCATACACACCGGGTGTTCGCCTTTGTCGCCACCTGTGGAACGGAGCTTGCAGAGTGGGCCAGGGGCATGAAAGACTTGCTGCACCGCTACTGGGGCGAGATGATATGCGAGATGGCATTGCAGGTGGCATTGCAGGCAATTCACAGGCACATAGAGGAAACTTTCCATCCCGGGCTGACTTCCTCTATGGCACCGGGTTCGCTACCGGATTGGCCTATCGAAGAGCAGCGGCCGCTGTTCAGGCTTCTTGGCGACACCGGGCGCGATATAGGTGTCCGCCTTTCAGACAGCCTGGTGATGATCCCCACCAAGTCCGTCTCCGGACTCCGCTTCGCTACTGAGGAACGTTTCGAGAGCTGCATGCTGTGTCCCAGGGAAAACTGTCCTGGCCGGCGTGCACCCTATGATGAGCTGTCCGTAAGAAAGTATCGCGCGGTGCAGGACTCCGGCCGGTATGGCTGATTTCAAGGAGGAGGTTATGGCAAAGGGCATTGTTGTGATAGACGAAGACCGGTGCAAAGGGTGCGGGCTGTGTGTTGCATTCTGTCCTCAGCAGGTCTTGCGGCTGGCAGAGGGACGCTTCAATGCTAGGGGATATACGCCGGTGGAGGTTGCCAATCCTGCAGCCTGTACCGGGTGTGCCACGTGTGCGCTCGTATGTCCGGATGTGATCTTCACGGTCTACCGGCGGAAGCGGCAACCCGAACCGGCCACCACAGCCGTGTAGGAGGTCGAGATGGCAAAGGAGTTAATCGAAGGAAATGTAGCGATTGCTGAGGCGGCTATCCGGGCCGGCCTTGAGGCTTTTTACGGCTACCCCATCACGCCCCAGACGGAGGTGCTCGAACATCTCTCATGGCGTATGCCACAGGAAGGGCGGGTCTTTCTCCAGGCCGAAAGCGAGATTGCCTCCATAAACATGGTTTACGGTGCGGCCTGTGCCGGCGTCCGGGTGATGACCTCCTCATCGAGCCCGGGTATCAGCCTGATGCAGGAAGGATTCTCTTACATTGCCTGCTCCGAGGTCCCGGCAGTGGTGATCAACGTCATGCGCGGTGGACCCGGGCTGGGAAATGTACAGCCGTCCCAGGGCGATTATTTTCAGGCAGTGAAAATGGCCGGCCACGGCGACTTTCACATGATCGTGCTGGCGCCGGCCAGTGTGCAGGAGGCGATTGACCTGGTGGTATTGGCGTTCGACCTGGCAGACAAATACCGGACCATCGCCATGGTCGTCGCCGACGGAGCGATCGGCCAGATGATGGAACCGGCAGAGCTGCCACCCATGCGCCCGGTACGCAGGCCCGAGGAGCGCCCCCCATGGGCACTGACCGGCGCGAAAGGGCGCAAACCAAACATTATCACCTCACTCTACCTGGGAGCAGAGACCCTGGAACGGATCAACCTGGGACTGCAGGCTAAACTGAGATTGATCGCCTCCCAGGAGGTGCGCTGGAGTGAGTACCGCACCGATGATGCTGAGCTGCTGCTGGTTGCCTTCGGAACGGTGGGACGCATCTGTCAGACAGTGGTGCGGGAGGCGCGGGCGCAGGGCATGCGTGTGGGACTTTTGCGCCCGATCACACTGTGGCCCTTTCCGGTTAACCCCCTGGCCTGGCTGGCCGGGCGAGTCCGCGGCATACTGGTTGTCGAGATGAACGCCGGGCAGATGGTCGAAGATGTACGGCTGGCCGTGGAGGGCCGCTGTCCGGTGTATTTTTACGGGAGAATGGGCGGTGTCATCCCTCTGCCCGATGAAATCCTGCCTGAGCTGAAGAATATGTAAGGAGGCGGAGCATGGATGCGGACTTCAGTATCCCGGAGGGGATGGAGCTGGTCTACAAACGGCCGGATAGCCTGACGCCAGCGCATACGCATTACTGTCCGGGCTGTACCCACGGCATTATTCACCGCCTCATCGCCGAGGTGCTGGACGAGCTGGGGGTACGGGAGCGGACGATAGGCATTGCCCCGGTGGGTTGTTCGGTGCTGGCCTACTACTACTTTAACTTAGATATGGCCGAGGCAGCACATGGTCGGGCCCCGGCAATGGCCACCGGCCTGAAGCGCGTAAGCCCGGACAAGGTAGTATTTACCTATCAGGGCGATGGTGACCTGGCAGCCATCGGGACGTCCGAGATCATCCAGGCTGCCAACCGGGGTGAGTTGTTTACCACTATCTTCGTCAATAACGCCGTCTACGGTATGACCGGTGGCCAGATGGCGCCTACCACGCTGCCTGGTCAGCGCACGACCTCCTCGCCCACCGGACGGGATGTGGAGACAATGGGCTGGCCGATCAAAATGGCGGAGTTGATCGCCGTTCTCCCCGGCGCAGCCTACGTCACCCGCCAGGCAGTGCTGGATGTCCCCACCATCCGCCGCACCAGGAGGGCGATCAAGCTGGCCTTTCAAACCCAACTTGCCGGCCTGGGTTTCTCCATGGTCGAGATCATCTCCACATGCCCCACCAACTGGCACATGACACCTGAAGAGGCACTCAATTGGGCGAAGGAGCATATGTTGGCTTACTACCCCCTGGGTGACACCAGGGTAAGCGATAGCGTGCGCGCCTTAATGTGATCGCGGGAGGTCAGATGCAGGAGGAAATCATCATTTCCGGATTTGGCGGGCAGGGAGCACTCTTCGCCGGACAACTGCTGGCCTACGCTGCCATGGACAACGGTTACCACGTGACCTGGATTCCCTCCTATGGTCCGGAGATGCGCGGTGGCAAGGCCAGGTGCACCGTGGTCATCTCCGACGAGGAGATCGGCTCCCCTTTGGTGCGACGCCCCAGTTCAGCGGTTGTGCTCAACATCCCCTCGATGGAGGCATTTGAGCCGGCGGTTAAACCGGGCGGTGTGCTGATCGTCAACAGTTCCCTTATCCCGCAAAAGAGCGAGCGGGATGATATACGCGTATTCTACGTTCCGGCCACCGACATAGCGAGTGGATTGGGCAATGTGCGGCTGGCGAATGTGGTCTGTCTGGGGGCTTTGGTCAAAGCCACAGGTATGCTCTCCATCGCAGCGATCAGGCAGGCCCTCGAGCAACACCTGCCGGAGCGACACCGTGCTTTGCTGCCGCTGAACAGCCAGGCGCTGGAGCTGGGCGCGGCTTATGTTGGGGGCGACAGTCACTTCAGGGGAGGAGCAGTATGAACATCGGAATTCCCAGAGAGCGACGCGATCTGGAACTGCGGGTGGGGTTGACCCCCTATGGTGTGGATCTGTTGACCAGAGCCGGTCATGTGTGTTACGTGGAGAAGGATGCCGGCACAGGCGCCGGCTTCTCTGACTACCATTACGAAAGGGCCGGCGGGCGTATTGTCTACTCCGGTGAAGAGGTCTACGGACGCTCGGACCTGGTGCTTAAGGTGGGACGTCCAACTGAAGAGGAGATGGCCTGGCTGCGCGAGGGGCAGATCATTACCGGATTCCTGCACCTGGCGGCAGCGCGCCGTCAGCGCATCGAGGCCCTGCTCGAAAAGCGCGTCACGGCCATCGCCTACGAGACGATCGAGCAGGACGACGGCACGTTGCCGGTGCTGCGCACGATGAGCGAGGTGGCCGGCCGGATGGCCCCCCAACTGGCCGCCACCTTTTTGCAAAGCAATTACGGCGGGCGAGGAGTGCTGCTCAGTGGAGTGCCGGGCATCCCGGCGGGCCGCGTTGCCATCATCGGAGCAGGAGTGCTGGGCACCAACGCTGCCCGTGCCTTCTATGGCCTTGGCGCCGACGTCTTTGTCCTCGACCGCGAGCTGGAGCGGCTGCGGGAGATAGACCGGGAGTTCAACGGGCGGGTCACCACAATGGTTGCCTATCCTTTCAACATCGCCCGCGTCGCTCGCTTTGTCGAAGTGCTGGTCGGGGCGATTCTCTCGCCCGGCGCCAGGGCTCCCATCGTGGTGACCAGGGAGATGGTCCGTTCTATGAAGAAAGGAGCGGTGATCCTGGATTTCAGCATAGACCAGGGAGGGTGTGTGGAGACGAGCCGCCCAACCACCCTGCGCGATCCTGTCTTCATTGAAGAAGGGGTGGTCCATTTCTGTGTACCCAACGTGCCCGGGGTGGTACCGCGCACGGCCACCCATGCCTTCAACAATGCTGTGTGGCCCTACCTGCGCCATCTGGCTGAGGTGGGATTGGAGCAGGCGGTGCAGGATATGCCGGCGCTGGGCCGTGGTATTGCTGTAAGGGACGGCCATATCGTGAACAAGGCCCTTGCTGCGGCGTTCTATGCCGGAACAGGAGGATGAGGATGAGCTGGATGAAAACCTACGAGAGCCGCGTTACCAGTGCGGAGGAGGCCGTGCGGGCCGTCCGCTCTGGCGACCGCATCTTCCTGACCGGAAACTGCAGTGTGCCCCAGAAACTGCTCGAGGCGTTAGTCGCACGCGCCCGCGCCGGTGAGCTGGAAAATGTGGAGATATGCCACGCTCTTACCCTGGGTTCGAGCGACTACGTGGCGCCTGAAATGGAAGGGCGCATACGTGCCAACGCGCTGTTCATCGGTCCCAATGTGCGGAAGGCAGTGCAGGAAGGGAGGGCCGATTTCACCCCGGTGCTCCTTTCAGAATTCACCCTGCTCTTCAAACGTGCTATCCTGCCGGTAGACGTTGCCTTTGTTCACCTCTCGCCGCCTGATGAACATGGCTTCTGTTCATACGGGATCGAGACCGGGCTGACCAAATCGCCGGCCGAGGCGGCCCGCATCATTATCGCCGAGATCAACGAGAATATGCCCCGTTGCCTGGGCGACTCCTTCATCCACGTCAGTCGCCTCAACTACATCGTGCCGGTCAACTACCCGCTGCTGGAGCTGCCGATGAGCGAGGGTGGGCTCTCGGAGGTCCACATAAAGATCGGTCAGTACATTGCGGAGCTGATACCTGACGGCGCAACCATGCAGATGGGAATAGGTGAAATCCCCGATGCCGTGCTTAACTTCCTGTACGATAAACGAGACCTGGGCGTCCATACCGAGCTGTTCTCCGATAGCGTGATTGACCTGGTGGAGCGAGGGGTGATCACCAATGCTCGCAAGACGATCAACGTGGGCAAAATCACAGCCGGTTTCATGCTGGGGACAAGACGGCTCTACACGTGGGCTCATGACAACCCGCTCATCGAGCTGCGCCGTACCGAGTATGTGAATGACCCCTTTGTGATCGCGCAGAATTACCGACAGGTGGCGATAAACTCGGCCATCGAGGTTGATCTGACCGGCCAGGTGTGTGCCGATTCCATCGGGCCTAAGCTGTACAGCGGGGTGGGAGGACAACTGGATTTCATCTACGGCGCCTCCCGCTCCGAGGGAGGGGTGCCGATCATCGCGCTGCCGTCCACGGCCCAGGGGGGGACGGTCAGTCGCATCGTGCCGATGCTCAGGCAGGGGGCCGGGGTCGTCACCTCCCGCTACCACGTCCACTACGTGGTGACCGAGTACGGGGTGGCCGACCTGTACGGCAAAACAATCCGCCAGCGGGCGCAGGCACTGATCAACGTTGCCGCCCCACAGTTCCGCGATGAGCTGAAGCGGGCGGCGCGTGAGTTGCATTACATTTGACGGCGTGCATCCAGGAGCATATATGAGCAAAATGCGCTGGTACGACCATATCACGATAAATATATTCTGGCTTGGCCTGAACGTACGCAACACTGCCGTAGGCTCAGTCTTTACCCCTTACTTGTTAGCATTGTTCGTCCCGGAGAGCGGAAGAAATACTGCCCTGGGTTTTATCAGCACAGCAGGGCTGGTCATCGCCATGCTGGTTCAGCCGGCGGCCGGCCTGCTGAGCGACCGCTCTGTCTGCCGCTTTGGGATGCGGCGGCCTTTCATCTTTATAGGGACAATATTCGATCTCGTTTTCCTGGCGGCTCTCGCTTCCGCCAGCAACTTCTGGATGCTGCTGGCGGCCACGCTCCTGATCCAGTTCTCTGCCAATGTCTCCCATGGCCCACTCCAGGGCCTCATCCCAGATCTCGTACCGGAAGAGTACCGCGGGCGCGCCTCTGCGGTCAAAGCTGTGCTTGAGCTGGTCCCCATTATACTGGTCGGCTTCACCGTTGCTCAACTGGTCGGCAAAGGACAACTGGGGTGGGCGGTCTTCGCCACCGCTGCTGTGCTGGCAACGACAATGCTGCTCACCGTACTGCTGGTGAAAGAGCAACCACTCCGTGAGAAGCCGACTGCCCCGTTCAAAATCCCCATGCTGCGCGTGCTCGGTATGCTGGCCGGGATCGCCCTGGGTGGGATCGCCGGTGTGATCGGGGGTGGAGCCATCGGCGGACTGGGAGGTCTTATAGCATGGCCCTTTGCCGGCCGAAGCGCTGCCACAGCGATAGCGGTCGGTATCGGTGGCATTGTAGCGATGGTGGTGGCGGTGGTGGCAGGCGTATGGTCGGGCGCATACGCCACCCTGGGCAGGGATGCGCTCAATCGTTCCCCTTTTACCTGGTGGGTGGTTAACCGCCTCCTCTTCCTGGCTGCTGCCACCTCATTTCAGGGCTTCTTACCGTTCTTTTTGATGTACGCCTTCGATGTCAGCGCCGAACAGGCGGCATCCATGAACGGCAACCTGATGACGGTTATCGGGCTGTTCATCCTGCTCTCAGCACTGGCAGGGGGATGGATTGCCGATCGCTTCGGGAAGCGGCGTGTGGTGGCCCTGAGCGGGCTGCTGGCAGCCGTGGGTGGCGGCGCGGTGTTGACAACTATCTGGCTGCCCCGCATGGAGATGCTTTACATGGTGGGGATCGTGATTGGGCTGGGCACAGGGCTGTTTATGACCGGAAATTGGGCACTCGGCACCGAGCTGGTCCCTGCAGAGGAGGCCGGTCGCTACCTGGGCGTCTCCAACCTGGCCGGCGCGGGCGCCGGAATGATCGGCAAGGGCATCGGCGGACCCATCGCCGACTATCTCAACACTTATCAGCCTGGCCTGGGATACTTCGTCATTTTCGCTGGCTACGCGCTCCTCTTTGCCCTGAGCGTGGTGAGCCTGGCAGGTGTGCGTCGGGTCCGCAGTAGATGAGCGCATTTTTCTGGCTTCTCATCCCGGTCTCTCTGGTATTGGGCACGGGATTGGGCCTCTCGTGCTATCTGACCCGTCGTCACAGCTTGAGCGCACTGCACACGCCGGCTGAGTACGGCCTGGAGTTTGAGGAGGTCTCTTTCGAGACGGCAGACGGCCTGGTCCTGCGCGGCTGGTGGATTCCTGCCACCGGTTCAGACCGGGCGGTGATCATATTGCACGGCCACGGTGGCAGTATGGACTGGGATGTCCACAGAGCGCTTCCGCTGCATCAGGCCGGATTTGGCGTGCTGCTATTTGACTTCCGCGCCCACGGCCGCAGCCAGGGGCGGCTGGCGACGTTTGGCTATCTGGAGCGACGGGATGTGCAGAGCGCGGTGGCGTTCCTCAAAAGCCGGGGGGTGCGTCGTATCGGCCTCCTGGGCTTTTCATATGGGGGCATGGCTGCCATGCTTGCCGCGCCGGACTGCCCGGACATCCAGGCCGTGGTAACCGACGGGGGGCCGGCACGCCTGCGTACGGCTCTGGTGGGGCGTGGCATCGAGCTGGGGCTGCCGCGCTGGCTGGCGGTGCCGCTGGCCTGGATTGTCGTCGCCATAACCTCAGTGCGCCTGGGGGTGAATCTCTTCAACTACGAGCCTGTGCGTCATGTGGGCAAGATCGCTCCACGTCCTGTCCTGTTCATCCACGGCGATCTGGACCCTTACTGTGCTGATTTTGATGCACTGTTTGCTGCCGCAGGCGTACCCAAGGAACTGTGGCGATTGCCTGACGCAGGACATACCAGGGCCAGCGAACTGTACCCGGAGGAATTCCTGCGCCGCGTGCTTGACTTCTTCGAGCGTTATGTTTGAGGTGAGCGTCAGGGTAGTACGCTCACCAACTGGCATCAGGTTTACGCGAGGGTATGAGATACACAGAACTGGATTCCGCGCGTTGTCCCCACCCGCTGTGCTCGGGGGGGGCGCGAGTTATGACTCAAGCCACACCGTTGTGACCCACGCCGCACTGTCATAACCCGCGCCGCGCGGTTAAGTGCCTGTCCGAAAAACGTAACCGAAGCATCCCTATGCGTCGGTATAAGCGGCATAGGGATGCTGCCTGTACGGTTTTTCGGATAGGCTCAAGAGATGGGTCGGCGCGGCATACCTCAGGATCAGTTATGCTAATGGTAAAGCCTGTGCCAGGATGATGCCAGAACATGGCAACTTGCCATAACCACCGTCCGCAAGTATAATCCCCCGCGACAAACGATCCCGCGGAAAAACATATGCGCAGGACCAAATCCTCACTCCCCACCCGCCTGGCCGACCTTCGTCGCCTGCTTGAAGCGTTGGAATGGGATAAACTCCTGCTCCAGGTGGAGCAGGAGACCCACGCCCGCCTGGCTATCGTTGGCCCGGTGAACTCCGGCAAATCAACCCTGTTCAACCTGATTAAAGGCCGCAAGGTATCGGAGGTCAGGGCGGTGCCGGGTACTACAAAGGAACTGGTCACCGAGGAGGTCGGGCCGTTTACTTTGGTGGATACCCCAGGCTTCGGAGAGGTGGGCGTAGTAGACCGGGCAGCCGTCGCCCGCGCCGCGGCTGAAGAAGCCGATGTGGTGGTCCTGGTGCTGGACGGGGCAGCGGGATTACACCAGTCCGACTACGATCTCTACGAGTCGTTGGTGGCAGCTCGTGTCCCCCTGGTAGTGGCCCTGAACAAGATTGACCTGATCAAACGTGACCTGGATGAAGTACTGAACGATACCGAGCGCAAGCTGGGAACCCCGGTAATCCCGATTTCGGCCCGTACAGGGGTCGGCGTGGCCGGGCGACTGCTGCCGGCGATCGTCGAAGCACACCCTCCGATAGCCGTAGCATTGGGGCGCGCCCTGCCCCGCTACCGCCATCAACTCAGCCACGGGGTGGCGCGCAGCGCTGCCGTACTCGGTGCGCTCATTGCAGCCGAGCCGATACCCGGTATGGACATTCCACTACTGCTGGCCACGCAGGTACGCATGGTATTGCGCATCGCTGCCATATATGGCGAATCGCTTAGCGTGCACCATGCACGCGAGCTGCTGACCACAGTGGCAGGAGGGATAATGTTGCGTTACCTGGCAGCCGAGATCGGCAAGCTGGTACCGGGCCCGGGCTGGCTTGCCGGTGCCGTAGTGACCGGACTGGGCACTATGGCCATAGGAGAGGCTGCGATTGCCTACTTCGAGAGCGGCAAACGGCTGACGCCACGCCAGTTGCGTCAGCGTTACAAACTATCGCTCCGTCGCCTGCGCCGCCGACAGTCTGAAGATCAGCTCGCCACAGGCGCCGCGGGGAACGCTGATAACGCACCAGAGTAACCTGTCCGGCCTGATGATACTGTCAGCCTGGTTAAGACAACACTTTTCGGCGCCGGAGTAGAGACTTCAGCTCGATTTTCCGCCTGAAGGCTCGATTCCAGGTATTATTTTCTCTGGCGGTCATCAGCGCTCTCTGGCTGCGACATTTGCCTCGATCAGACAGGAGTGTATAATAGCCCGGCGTATGTGCGGTGCTTTGACTTAAGACCGGATTGCTGGTAGCATCTCTCCATTGTTCAAACCAGATGAATTCACTTTCTGAAAACGAGTCTCTGGAACTCGCGAGCAACAGCCCCGAACAGACACGGCGGTTGGGCGCCTGTCTGGGTGCTCTGCTGGAGGGGGGCGCCGTGATCTGTCTGGAGGGGCCCCTCGGGTCTGGTAAGACCTGCCTTGCTCAGGGAATAGGGCAAGGTTTTGGCGTGACTCAGCCGCTGATCAGCCCCACCTTCGTGCTCGTCCGCGAGTACGTGCGGCCAGGGGATGGGCTGAAGCTGTACCACGTGGACCTCTATCGCGTTTCCGGACCGGCAGAGGCCATCAGTTTGGGAGTGGAAGAGTGGTTGGGAGATGCCCATGCTGTTTTCGTTATCGAGTGGGCAGAGCGAATGCGTGAGTTGGTGCCGCCCGATCACCTCTGGATCAGGCTGGATTTCGCCGGGGGCAACGCGGGGCAGGAGCGGCGCCTGCTCGACTTCACGGCCCGGGGCAGGCGGCACATAGATTTACTCCGGAAGTTTCGGAATATTGCTGCAGAGATATGAGTACCGGCATGGGCCTGTTGATCGCCATTGACACCGCTACTGAATACGCCAGCCTGGCGTTGTATGATGGGACCCGTGTGCTGGTCGAACATACCTGGGAGTCGCCGCGTAACCACACGGTTGAGCTTACGCCTCGCCTGGTAGCAGCTCTGAGACAGGTGAAAACAGAGCGTGAGAAGCTCAGCGGCATTGCAGTGACCCGGGGCCCGGGTTCTTTCACCGGACTGCGGGTGGGCATGGCACTGGCTAAAGGACTGGCTCTGGCACGTAATCTCCCATTATTCGGCGTCCCCACGCTTGACGTGCTGGCAGCAGCCCAGGGAAGGGACACGCGGCCTCTATGTGCGGTACTTCAGGCCGGGCGGGGACGTATAGGTGTTGCCACCTACCGCTGGTGTGAGGGAGAAGGATGGCAACTGGAGGAGGCGCCGCACCTTACCACCTGGGCCGGGCTGGTGCCCAGACTGCACACGCCTACCCTTTTCTGCGGTGAAATAGACCAGGTGGGGATGGAGGCTCTAAAAGCAAGCGGTGGGCTGGCCGTCATCTTGCCGGCAGCAGCGCGGCTGCGGCGCGCCGGCTTTCTGGCCGAGATCGCATGGCAGCGCCTGCTGCGAGGTGAAAGCGATGATCCGGCCACGCTGGTACCCCTGTACTTACAACACCCTGTCTGATGGAACAGGAAAAGGTTTACATTATCCGCCCAATGGAGCCGCGTGATGTAGCAATGGTGGCGGACATTGACCGCCTCTCATTCTCTTCACCATGGCTTCCCTCTTCCTACCTGTATGAGTTGAGCCATCCCCACTCATCGTTCTTTTACACCCTGCTGAAGCCCGGAGCACAGGAGGAAGGTCCCTCCCGCCCGCAAGGCTTGCTGCAACGTGTCCGTGACGCACTGTTGCCGGCTGGAAAGGAAGAGCGGGTCATTGGCTTCGTCGGCTTCAGACTGGAATATTCCGAAGCGCACATCACCACCATCGCTGTACACCCTGACTGGCGTGGCAGAGGGTTGGGGGAACTGTTGCTGTTGACCGCGCTGGAGAAAGCGCTTGAACTCAATGCACGCCTGGTTACCCTGGAAGTACGCGCTTCGAACCACATAGCCCAACACCTGTATCGCAAGTACGGCTTCCGCTATACAGGCGTCTGCCGTGGCTACTATAGGGATGGGGAGGATGCCTGGTTAATGGAGCTGGACATACAGCAGAGCACTTACCGCATACGACTTGCCGAGCTGCACCGTGCACTGCGGAAGCAACTTCTGTTTTTACAGGTGGGCGTGAAGGATGTTTTAAGCAGGGCAAATGGATAGATTGTCACAACGCGTGTTGAACTCAAGCGCAAGCGGCAGTACATTGGACGGAAACCCGGGCCATTCACACCGTCGGGCATGCTCTGGAGACCAGCCGGCCGGAGGTGACGCAAAGATTGTAGGACAACTGCGGGCAGTTGTCCCACAAGCGCGAGCAGCATATTGGACAAAACCTCAGGTATAGGCTATAATCGGCCGAGGGCCATACGGATACTTGAGTCCTGGGAGGATAAAGTGTCGGAACTGGAGGCATTGGCAGCGGAAATCAACAGATGCACCCGTTGTCCCCTGCATCAGGGGCGGACCAGGGCGGTGCCGGGTGAGGGTCCGCAGAATGCCCTGGTGATGTTCATCGGCGAGGCGCCCGGTTTCCACGAGGACCAGCAGGGGCGGCCATTTGTTGGAGCGGCCGGCAAGTTCCTGGATGAGCTCCTGGAAAGCATAGGGATGAAGCGGGAAGAGGTATTTATTGCCAACGTCATCAAATGCCGCCCGCCGGGGAACCGTGACCCCCTGCCGGAGGAGATAGAAGCCTGCCGCCCTTTCCTCGATCGGCAACTGGAACTGGTCCGACCAAGAGTGGTGGTGACCTTAGGCCGTTTCTCGATGGCACGGGCCTTTCCCAAAGCTCGCATCTCGGACATCCATGGCCAGCCGCGCAAGATCGGCGGAGTGGTCTACTATCCGATGTACCACCCGGCTGCAGCGTTGCACCAGCCCAGCCTGCGCCGCATTGTCGAGGAAGATATGCGCCGTATCCCGGAATTGTTGCGGCAGGCAGCTCAGATCGCCGAGTCCCCTCCTCCCATAGAAGCAGAACAACTGACTCTATTCTGAGGTACTGACGTGGTCGAATTTATATCTATTGTCGTCCTCACTTTTGCGCTGGCTCTCATAGTGCTGGGGCTGATCACGATATGGCTGGAGCGGGGCATCGGGCGGCTCAAAGGCGTTGCATTGTTACTTGTGGGTATGTGCAGCGGTTGTGGCTTCTCGTTTCTGGGAAGTCGCTACTCACTGGCCCTGTTCAACCGCCTGATCGTGCGGGTAGACCTGCCCGCCCTGATGAGCACGGCGTTCACTTACACAGCAGGTGTACTTGGCGGTATTGCACTGGCGGTGGGGCTGTTCCTGTGGGCTACAGGTCGCTTCCGCAACCAGGCTGACCGGACGGCGGTCGCCCTTGTCGTGGCAGGCGTGTTAGTAGTACTGATTGCTACCGTTCTGGCCGTACTGCTCAGCTCGCCGTAGCTCCGCGGCCGGCCGTCGAGCTTGACAAAACACCAGGAGACATTATAATATTACCACCCACAAATGAGTTTGATCCCTTGATGAAGCGCTGAGGCAAAGCAAGCTCATGCGCTTCTTTTGTGCATGTAACTACCGGATTGTATTGAGACCGACAGGCAGGCTGCCCCTGGTAGGTCCAGGACGGCTGAAGCCGGTCTGACAACCAGGATGTATACCAGATTGTAGAGGGAACATAATGAGGACAGTACCCGATCGAGACGAACAAGAACTGGAAGCGCAGGATTTTCGTGCCCTGCGTATCAGCCTGGCGTCACCTGAACAGATTCGCTCCTGGTCTTACGGAGAAGTGACCAAGTCGGAGACGATCAATTATCGCCGCCTGCGTCCTGAAAAAGATGGCCTGTTCTGCGAAGCCATCTTTGGCCCGACCAGGGACTGGCAGTGCTACTGCGGCAAGTATAAAAACGTGCGTTACAAAGGCATCATCTGTGAGAAGTGCGGCGTCGAAGTGACCCGTGCGCTGGTACGGCGCGAGCGCATGGGGCATATCGAGCTGGCTGCCCCGGTGGCGCATATCTGGTATACCCGTCGCGTCCCCAGCTACCTCGGTATCCTGCTCGACATTTCCAAGCGCAATATGGACCGCGTCCTGTATTTTGCCCAGTACGTCATCACCAGCGTGGACGAAGAAGCCCGCCAGCGGGCGCTGAAACGGCTGGATGCGGAACAGAATGAGCAGGAAGTGCAACTGACCTCGGCGGCTCAGCAGAGGATTGAAGCTTTGAGAGCAAAGCTGGCCGAAGAGGAGGCGCGTGTCAGAGAGCAGATCGAGCAAATTAAGGCCCGCCTGGATGAGGAGCTGGCTGAAGCCACCGAAAAGGTGATGCGAGAGGCTCAGGCAATGCAAAGGCAGCTCGAGGACAGCCAGGGCAAAAGACAGGCCAGCCCGGTGGTGTTTCAGCTCAACGGCAGCCTGGTTGTAGAAAAAGATGCGCTTGTCGGCAGGGAACATCTGGTTCTGCTCAGTCAGATTGTGCAGGACTACTTGAGCGAGCTGGAGTCCAGGGTACGAGCGCAGCAGGACGAACAAATCGCTCCGCTGGAGCAAGAACTGGAAACTCTGCGCCAGGAAATCGCAGAAGAGATCGTCCGCATTGAGGAACAACTGGTGCTCGATGTAAACACAGTGCGCAGCAAGTTCAAGGCAGAGCGAGACAGGTTGCTCTCCCTGGCCGAACTCCAGTTCCTCAACGAGCCCCAATACAGGGAATTAAAGAGCCAGTGGGGACAGGTTTTTAAGGCCGGGATGGGAGCGGAGGCTTTCCATGAGATCCTCTGCAATCTGGACCTGGATAAACTGGCTGACGAATTGTGGCGCGAGGTGCGCTATGGTACCTCCAAGCAGAAACGCAAGCGGGCGACCAAGCGCCTGCGCGTCGTTGAGGCACTGCGCAAGAGCGGCAACCGGCCGGAATGGATGATCCTGACCGTTTTGCCGGTCATCCCCCCAGATCTGCGGCCGATGGTACAGTTGGACGGCGGGCGCTTTGCCACCTCTGATATGAACGATCTGTATCGGCGGGTTATCAACCGCAACAACCGCCTCAAGCGCCTTTTGGAACTCGGCGCCCCGGACGTGATCGTGCGCAACGAAAAGCGCATGCTCCAGGAAGCTGTGGACAGCCTGATTGATAACAGCCAGCGTGGTAAAGCGCTGTCCCGTCGCGGACGCCGTGAGCTGAAGTCGTTGAGCGACATGCTCAAAGGCAAAAAAGGACGCTTCAGACGCAACCTGCTGGGCAAGCGTGTGGATTATTCGGGCCGCTCTGTGATCGTCATCGGCCCTGAGCTGAAACTCCACCAGTGCGGCCTCCCTAAGGAAATGGCGCTGGAGTTGTACCGCCCCTTCGTCATCAGCAAACTGGTGGAGTATAACTACGCCAGCAACGTCCGTGCTGCCAGGCGCGTGATCGAACGCAAACGCCCTGAGGTCTGGGAAGTGCTTGAGGAGGTTATCAAAGACCGGCCGGTGCTCCTGAACCGCGCCCCTACTCTCCACCGCCTGGGTATCCAGGCCTTTGAGCCGGTGCTTGTTGAGGGTAAGGCGATTCACCTCCATCCCCTGGCCTGCGCTGCTTTCAACGCGGACTTCGACGGTGACCAGATGGCCGTGCATGTGCCCCTCTCGCAGAAGGCCGTGGAAGAGGTGCGCAAGCTTATGCTTTCCACCCGCAATCTGCTCAAACCCTCTTCCGGTCAACCAATCGTCGGACCAACCAAGGACATGTGCCTGGGCGTTTACTATATGACGATGGAAGACCCGGCCCGCGCCGGCGAGCCGCGCAAGCCATTTGTAGACCTGGACGAGGTGGAGATTGCCTATGAGCTGGGAGTGGTTGACCTACATACCCCTGTGGTGGTCAGGCAGGTATACGAGCATAACCCCCCGCCTCCCCAACCAGTCGAGACCACGGTAGGGCGCTGCCTGTTTAATCGCGCTTTGCCGGACGAGCTGCGCTTCATCAACCGGCCGATGGACAAGGGAGCGCTGCAGGACCTGGTGGCTTTGTGCTATCAGCAGTTAGGGCGTGAGACGACAACCGAGCTGGTAGACCGCATTAAAGACATCGGTTTCAAATTCGCCACTCGCTCTGGCGTTACCATCGCCATCTCTGACATGGTAATACCCGAGGCCAAAGCCAGCATTATCGAAAGTACCGAGCAGATCGTGGCCGAGGTGGACAGACAGTATCGCCGTGGCCTGCTGACAGAGGAGGAACAGTACACCCGTACCATCGAACTGTGGTCACGGGCAAGGGAACAAGTTTCAGAAGCGGTCGCCAATGCCCTGGCTCCGGTGAGTTCGGTCGCCATTATGGCCAAATCTGGCGCCTCTAAGGGAGGCTTCGGGCCTATCGCACAACTGGCCGGTATGCGCGGATTGATGGCCGACCCGTCCGGCCGCATTATCCCCATGCCCATCCGCAGCAATCTGCGCGAGGGTCTCTCGGCACTGGAGTATTTCATCAGTACCCACGGCTCGCGCAAGGGATTGGCAGACACGGCTCTGCGCACCGCGGATGCCGGATACCTGACACGTCGGCTGGTGGATGTGGCGCAGGATATCATTATCAATGCCCGCGACTGTGGGACCACATCGGGTATCTGGATCCGTCGTTCCGACGATGTGGGCGGTCAAACGATGGCTGAACGTTTGTTAGGCCGCATCGCGGCCGCACCGGTGAGGAATCCCCAGACCGGCGAGCTGATCGTGGACCGCAATCAGGAGCTGGACGAGGATGTGGTGGCAGCGATAGACAGGGCCAATGTCGAAGCAGTCTACGTGCGTTCTCCACTGACCTGCCAGCTCAGGCACGGCATTTGCGCACTATGCTACGGGCGCGACCTGGGGCGCGGGGAGATGGTTGCTGTTGGCGCTGCGGTCGGTATCGTGGCTGCACAGTCCATCGGCGAGCCCGGCACCCAGTTGACGCTGCGTACATTCCACACCGGTGGTGTGGCCGAGGGCGGCGATATCACGGTCGGCCTGCCACGTGTAGAGGAGCTTTTCGAGGCTCGCAAGAAGCCCAAGGGTGAGGCCCCGATGTCCGAGATTGGCGGGGTGGTCCACATCGTCCGCTCCGGCAACCAGCGCAAAATCCTGGTGGTGGATAGCGAGATCGAGCGTTTCGAATACGAGATCAAGCGGGGCTGGAAAGTACTGGTTGAGGACGGCGATGAGGTGAGCGAGGGGACACCACTGGCTTCCTGGCGCGATGAAAAGTATATCGTTGCGGAGAAGGGGGGCCGGGTCGTCTGCAGTGATCGTTCGATCACCGTGATCCACGAACGCAGGGAAGAGCGTGAGTATGAAGTGCCATCTACCGGCCGCCTGCTGGTTGAGGAAGGTCAGCGCATTGAACCGGGCACGCAACTGATCGAGGGAGTGTTAAATCCCTACGACATCCTGCGCATCCTCGGCCGCGAGGAGACGGAACGTTATATGCTGGCGGAGGTTCAGAAGGTCTACCGTTCGCAGGGGGTGAATATCAATGATAAGCACTTCGAGGTCATCTTCCGCAAGATGCTGAGCAAAGTACAGATCACCGATTCTGGTGATACCGACTTGCTGCCAGGCGAGCTGATCGAAAGGTTAGACCTTGAGGAGATCAACCGCAAGGTGATCGAGGCCGGCGGGCAGCCTGCCAGGGCCTGGCCGGTGCTGCTTGGAGTCACGAAGGCTGCTCTCAGCACCGACAGCTTCCTCTCCGCTGCCTCGTTCCAGCACACTATCCGGGTGCTCTCCGGTGCAGCGATTGAAGGTAAAGAGGACCCGCTGCTGGGGTTAAAGGAGAACGTCATTATAGGCAAGCTGATTCCGGCTGGCACGGGCTACCGGGGCGATAGCCCATCTTCCGATGGCCCCATTGACGAATTCGAAGGGGTCTCTCTGAAGCCGGTGACGCCACCTGCGGAGGGCAAAGCCAGGAAGAGGATAGCAACAGAGATATTGTAGTCGAAACTTCAAACCCGCCTTCCACACTGCTCACAAATCCTCGGGGTGCGTCCAAAGTTGTAGGACAACTGCTCGCAGTTGTCCTACAACTTTGGGACACACCCAATCCTCGGGGTAACTGTACGGGCGAGGCACTCCTCGCCCGTACGTCTTTTGGGGCCTGTAACCGGTGTCTGGCCTGCACCATCAGTTGTCCTGGGGGATGTTGGCGGAGGCCGGCACCTGATGCGAGGTGCTCAGGAGGAGACGGTTTTCAATCGGCCTGATCCGGCTGGAGGTATACACAAGTGGAAAGCGCCTGCCAGCGTGGAATGCTCAGAGAAAGCAGCCGGCCGACGATGTGTACGTAGTAGAGGCCGAACACCTCACTCGGGTGGCAGCCGGACAGGCTGATTAAGAGCGGATTTAAGCACGAAACGTTCGAGTGCCACGGCAGCCCCATCCTCTTGCAGCGGCGGGGCGATCCAGTCAGCAATGGCTTTAAGGCCAGGGCTGGCGTTGCCCATCGCCACCCCTATGCCGGCCCATTCGAGCATCGGGATATCATTGTCCTGATCACCCACCGCCATAACCTGGGACTGCGGGACGTGCATGTACTCAGCCAGACGCCGCAGTGCATCCCCTTTCGAGACACCCAGGGGATTGCCCTCGACAATCAACGCATGAGAGCGTGTTATCTCCAGCCTTGCCCCGAACAGTGTCTGCAATTCCTCTTTGAGCGCATCAGCCTCCTCCGGTTCGACGAAGATGATAACTCGACTTTTGCACCTTGAAAAGTGAATCCTGAAGCAGCCGAAACAACAGAGTCCGCTGCGAGATTTTCTGGCTTTTGGGTGCACACGACCGTCCCACACTCGCCGGTTGGCGAGTAGGGTC
>Ga0138355_1163115_pt1 | contig 19290 bp, 15 predicted proteins | sample YNPNP_1300MetaT_FD_101540 | JGI IMG/M metagenome (GOLD analysis project Ga0138355, IMG submission 101540) | Anoxygenic and chlorotrophic microbial mat microbial communities from Yellowstone National Park, USA - YNP NP_1300 MetaT (Metagenome... ...
AGATGGGCGACTTCCCCCTGCAGCCGGGTCACTTCCGCTGTCAGCCGGACGACTTCCTGGCGCAACGCGGTGACCAATTCCCACAGCGCATGAATGAGTGCGTCTTTCTCCGCGTGCGTCAGGCCAGCAAGATCGGGCAGTCTTTCCATGCCGCCTATTGTCAGCTGTCCTTCCCGTTCTTAAACCCAGATCAGATGCCCTTTTATCGGGCACCTGAACAGTTACTCTTAAAGTAACATGCCGTCTTTTCAACACACCCTAAACGAGGACTTGCCGATGCTCGATGCCATCCGTGCCCTGTCCAAAACGGACATCGCGGGCGCCGCCTTCACCGCTTTTGCGATCTATCTAGCCGGAATCGCCCCTACACCCGAGATTGCCTGGGTGAATGGCTTTCTACTGCTGACGATCTTTCTGTTCGCCTTCGAGGTGGTCAGTGTCGATGTGGCGGCGATCACTGTCATGGTGCTGCTGGGCCTGACCAGTCTGGCTGCACCCCTGATGGGGCTCAAACAGGGCCTGGTGCCGGTCGAACATCTGTTCGACGGGTTTGCCAGTAACGCCGTGATCTCGATCATCGCGGTCATGATCGTTGGGGCCGGCTTAGACAAGACTGGGGTCATGTCCAGGGTCGCTGCCTTCATCATGCGCATCGGCGGTTCGACCGAACAGCGTATCATCCCCCTGATCTCGGGCACGGTCGGGGTCATCTCCAGCTTCATGCAAAACGTCGGCGCCGCCGCACTCTTCATCCCGGTCGTCAGCCGCATCTCGGCGCGCACCGGGCTGCCGATGTCGCGTCTGCTCATGCCCATGGGGTTCTGCGCCCTGCTCGGTGGCACCATCACCATGGTCGGCTCCAGTCCACTGATCCTGCTCAATGACCTGATCCTGACCTCGAACAAGACCCTGCCTGCCGGCGTGACGCCGATGCAGACCTTCGAGCTGTTCGACGTGACGCCGATCGGCGTTGCGCTCCTGCTCACGGGGATCATCTATTTCGTGCTGGCTGGACGTCTGGTGCTTCCGGCCCATCGCACGACCAAGCCCGAGCCCGGCGATACCCGGGACTACCTGGCCAAGACCTATGGCCTGACCGACTTCGAGATCGGCGAGTTCCGCGTACCGATGCGCGACAGCCATCTGATCGGGATGAGCGTCGACGAAATGGAGCGGATCTGGAAGGTGCATTTGGTTGGTGTCGAGAAGGGCGACGGACTGCGCTTTGGGGCCGATGGCGTCGACCGCACACTCGGCATCACCCCCGGCAGCACCCTGGCGCTGCTCGGTACGGCCGACTCGCTCCTGGATGTGGCCAATGCCAACAAGCTCGAACGCAAGCGCGACCTCGACCTCTTCGCCGAGGCCATGTCACCGGCCAAGGCCGGCATCGCCGAGATCCTGATCCCGCCCGGCTCCAGCCTGATCGGCAAGACCGCGCGCGACATCTGGATGCGCAAGACCTATGGCCTGTCGCTGCTGGCGATCAATCGCGGCGGCCATCAGATCACCTACAAGACCGGCGGGGTGCGCAATACGCCCTTTATGGCAGGCGATGCCTTGGTGGTCCACACCACCTGGGCCGATCTGGCGCGCATCGAGAAGGATCGTAACTTCGTGGTGGTCACGACCGAGTATCCCCACGAAGAACTACGCCCACATAAGATCTGGGCCGCGCTGGCGCTCTTCATCCTGACCTTGAGCCTGGTCCTGTTCACCGACCTGCGGCTCTCGATCGCCCTGTTCGTGGGCGCGCTCGGGATGGTGCTCACGCGGGTGCTAAGCATGGAGGAGGCCTATCAAGCGGTGAGCTGGAAATCGGTATTTCTGCTCGCCTCGCTAATCCCGCTGGGTCTGGCGGTCGAACAGAGCGGCACCGCGGCCTGGATCGCCGAACAGACGCTGGCTGCGCTCGGTGAGGTCCCGATCTGGGTGGTACAGGCCGCGTTGGCGCTGTTGGCCACCGCCTTCACCCTGGTGATGTCGAACGTCGGCGCCACAGTGCTCTTGGTGCCGCTGGCGGTCAACATGGCGCTGGGCAGCGGCGCCGATCCGGCGGTCTTCGCCCTCACGGTCGCCATCGCCACCTCCAATTCGTTCTTCCTGCCCACGCATCAGGTCAATGCCCTGATCATGGGGCCGGGCGGCTATCGGGTCACCGACTATATGCGCGCTGGTGGCATCATGACGGTGCTGTTCCTGGTGGTGGCCCTGACCATGATCAATCTGGTGATGTAGCCATGGACTCGGCACGTCTGAGTCAGGCGTGCCGAGTCCAGACCATCATGTAATTGACGCCCATCCAGCGTGTCGGCCCGAAGGTGCGCCTGAACGGATTGACGCGAACCCCGGTCTCATGCACCAGACGATAACCTGGGCCTAGCCCCTGGGCGATCTCGTCGGGTCGCACCAGCTTGTGGTAGTGATGGGTTCCGCGCGGCAGCCAGCGTAGGATGAATTCGGCCCCTAGGATGGCCATGAACCAGGCGGCTAGGGTGCGGTTGATGGTGGATATGACCATGAGCCCCCCGGGTCGCACCAGATGCGCGCACTCGGTGAGGAAGGCGGGGAGATGCTCGACGTGTTCGATGACCTCCATATTGAGCACGATGTCGAACGCGACCCCCTCCTTCGCTAGCTGCTCGACGCTCACCAGGCGATAGTCGATCGCCAATCCGCTCCACTCAGCATGGATCCGGGCGACCTGGAGATTCTTTTCGGTGATGTCGATCCCGGTGACCTCGGCCCCCAGTCGAGCCATGGATTCACTCAGGATGCCACCGCCACAGCCGATGTCGAGTATCCGCAGGTCGGCAAAGGGGCGCTCGCACCCCGGATCGCGACCCAGTGCCGCACACAGCCAGTGCCTGAGATACTCGACCCGGAAGGCATTGAGCCGATGGAGCGGCCAAAAGGGGCCCTCGGTGTCCCACCAGCGGTGGGCAAGCCGCTCGAAATAGGCGATCTCCTCGGGATCGATACTTGGCGCGGAGAGATGGGCAGTGGACATGCTGGTCTACTCGGATGAATGGGCGTCGGACGGATGGCAGATCCAGATGGTGGCGAACCGCGCCGACGGCAAGCCGGCGACCCGAGGAGCGATGCGCCGGCGATGGGCGACCGAGCAGTGCATCTCAGTGCTCATCCTCGCCGTAATAGTGGCCAACATAGTTCTCGAACTTGGTGTATTTGCCAAGGAAGGTCAGGCGCACGGTCCCGATCGGGCCATTGCGCTGCTTGCCGATGATGATCTCGGCGATGCCCTTGTCGCTGCTGTCCTTGTTGTAGACCTCGTCGCGATAGATGAAGACGATGAGGTCTGCATCCTGTTCGATGGCGCCAGAGTTGTGACTGACGATACCGTCCGCCAACCAGCACGCCGGCCCCGGAACGGTCAGATCGAAGACATCTTCCTCTCCGTCGGGCTCGATCGCGACGACGGTATCCCAGAACAAATCGCTGGTGGCGGCAGCCTGTAACTCCGGATCTTGAAGCCGCTCTCCGTAATCCGCCAATACATTTCGCGACGGCGCAAAACGAAAGTGAGAAGAACCACCATAGGCAGTTCCACGCAATTCCGCCATTTTTCTTTGCGAAAAACCTCGCTCTTGCATCAACGCGCGTACACGCCCGAACATCTCGCGCGGTAGCGTGTCAATATTTGTGTTCGATTTGACATCATTCAGTGCGGCTTGCAGTGCTGTAGCTTGCGATGCACGCGGGCCGAAAGCGCCGACTTGACTCAAAAAACGTCTTTGATTGTCAGCGCCTCTAATCCAAACCATATAGGTCGTTCGATAACCGGCTTGCAATACAGACTGAATCCGCGCAACGATTCCCAAGCGCATCAATACAGCCGCGACATCTTCCGCAAGACCTCGACTGTTCGTGCTCAAATGCACGCCGTGACTACCTTTCTGCCCCGGCTTGCGTAATGAAATCGTGCCATCAGTTGCCCAAAGATGGCGCAGAAACAATGCCAGCTGGTCATTATCCAAACGGAACAAATCGGTTGGCAGACGCTTTTCATGAGATCTTTGCCCAAAAATACCCAGATCACGCAGCCAAAGATTGATGCCCGCCGGATGCCAGCGGTTTCCGTTGCCACTGAAAACGAGCTGATGCCAAGCACCGACTCCCGCATGGCGGTTGACGCGCACGCCGAATTGAGATGCACATGCAGATACAATGCGGCTGTTGTCCTCCGAAGCGGTCGTATAACGCAATGGCTGATCACGCAGATAGCTGCCGCCACCGACCAAATGAGCAAGCAGTATCAAATGATGATCCGGCCAGCGCTGGCTATCTAAAGGGGAAGGTAAGCGACGCGCAATCGCTAGACGTGACCCTGGAGTCAACTCACCAACGGTTTGCCACCCATTCGCGCCCACCAAACGATGCTCAGTCGTGGCTCGAATCCGACGCCCGCTCGCGAGCCGGACGATGGATACAGGGCGGCGCCCCACGCACCACACACAGTCGGACTTGGCCTTGATCAAGCGACCGGACTCGTCTATCGACACCACATCGGGACAGGTACCCACGAGATCTCGAATCGGCACACGACGCCCATCCGCCAGCACGACTAGGGTTTCTCCCGTCACACATTCCCTGAGATCCGACATCACCGGGCGCTTGTTGGGGCGATTCTCCAGGCTGCGGTTGAGCTGTGAGAGCGCAATGACCGGAACGTTCAGCTCCCTGGCCAGCCCCTTGAGCGCACGCGAGATGGCCGAGATCTCGGTCGCGCGGTTTTCGCCCACGCTAGGCGCCTGCATGAGCTGGAGATAGTCGATCACGATCAAGGCCAGATCGCCCTGCTCGCGTTTCAGGCGGCGCGCACGCGCGCGCACCTCGATTGGCGATAGCGCCGGCGAGTCGTCGATGAAGATCGAGGTCTCCGACAGCAGATTGACCGCCGAGGTCAAACGCGGCCATTCATCGTCCTCCAGCCTGCCGGTTCGCACCCGATGCTGATCGATCCGTCCGAGCGAGGACATCATGCGCATGGCCAGCGAATCGCCGGGCATCTCCATACTGAAAACGGCCACTGGGCGCTTGGACTGGATGGCGATGTTTTCGGCGACATTCATCGCAAAGGTGGTGTTGTGCACACAGATGTCGTTGGCGACGAAGTTGTGTGTCTCGGGGATGGTCAGATCATAGACCTGCCGCTCACCGAGCGACTCGATGGCGACGATCCGATCCCAATAGACGTCGCCGGCGGCCACATCCGCCAAATAGCGATCTTCTAAGGCTTCAGCCAAGGCTACAAGACGTGGCCGCGACAGGTCGCGACGCCCGACATGGATATTGCTCGTCCCTCGAAGGCCGGCGCACTGAGCAAGATGTGACCAGGACTCATCCCCCCTGAGTCGCGCAATGCGCTCCCAAAAGGCGCGTGGAATCAGATCGCAATTGGTCTGGCGTCGGCGTCCCTGGAGCGCCTCCAGAACCCGGCTCAGTGCGGATTCCTTCGCGAAGATTCCGATCTCACGCGCGAAGATCTCGATCGACTCGGCATCCGTGATATCCAGTTGCCAGATGCGGCTTTCCCCTTCCAGGCGCTCGATGCGTCGCTGTCGGCGCTTGGCGATGATGCCGAAGCGCAAGAGTAGATGCTGTATTTGTCGACTCAGGCGCTCGCTGACCGTCGCGTAACCGAGCTGAGGTTGTCCGCTCGTCAACACAGTCGCCCAGCCGTTGGTCGTGAAGAGTCGATTGAGGAAGAGCGCCAACTGGTCCTTGGGCAGACAAAATACAGGCGCCGGGACGAACTTGGCGTGAGCATCATGGCCCCAGAGTCCCAGCGTCTTCAGCCAGCGAGTCAAGGCGTTGGGCGCATTCTTTGCCGCACTCTCCCGCCCGTCGGGCAGGCAGGTCGTCAGTTCATCACCAAATACGGACTCAAGCGCTGCAAACATCGCGGGATTCGGCAGACGGCGGCCATGTGCCCAATTGCAGACGCTGGCCGGACTCGCACCGATGGACAGGGCGAGCGACCGCTGCGACAACTCGATTCGCTCGCAAGCCGAGCAAAGCGCGTCGGCAAAACACTGCCGAAGCTCAGCGAGACGCGACTGGTCGGACGCAACAGAGACCTGAGCCGTGCGGTCCCGAAACAGCTTGACGGTCGCACGCACTCCGCCAAAGGCCTCGACAGCCGCACTGAAATCCGCCCGAACCCGAGGGTCGGAATTGGTGAAGAGCGGTCGGGTCCCGGTCAGGCTGCCATCGCCGATCAAATAGCCGAGCAATTTGACCTCGCAATCACGCATGGCCTCCCGACCGAAGATCGGCAGGCGGCGCGGCACGGCGATCGACTCCCCGACCTGCAATTCGGACAGCGGACGCCAGCCGGCAGGCGTCAGGTAGGGATGGGGCGCCGTGGTCTCGATCCGGCGACCCAGCCGAGTAGTGACACGAAACACCGGCTTGCGGCCGTCATCGACGAAGGCGCTCGGCTGCGTCCACCCGAACCGCCAGTCGTCACCCAGGGTCAGCAGACGCGCCTGACGCGCGCGCACGATGTCTTCTATGGTGGCGACCCGACCATCGTCGAGCAGGATCTCGGTGTCGGCGGCCACGCACTTGCCCATCGACGGACGCCCCGCCACGATGATGAGATCCGAGGGCTGGAGCCCTGAGGTCATCTCATCGAAGTCAGCAAACCCCGTGGCCAGCCCCGTAATCGGTTCATCGCGCAGATAGAGCGCATCGATGCGCTCGACGGCCTGAGTCAGCAGGCTGCGAATCGGCTGAAAACCGCCGCCGCCACGCGACTCCTGCTCGGCGATGGCAAAGACTCGCCGCTCGGCCTCGTCGAGCAGCTCGGAGGTCTCGCGGCCATCTGGATGGTAGGCGCTATCGGCGATCGCGATACCGGCCGCGATCATCTGACGTCGTACCGACGCCTGACGCACGATCTTGGCATAGGCCGTGATATTGGCTGCGCTCGGCGTCTGGCCGGCCAGTATACCCAGATAGGACAGGCCACCGACCTCATTCAGGCGTTGGCTACTCTCCAGCTTGTCGGCCAGCGTGACCACGTCGAACGGCTGGTCGACCTCAGCGAGCCGGCTGATGGCCTCGAAGATCAGACGATGCTCGCGCCGATAGAAATCGGCCTCGCTGACCATGTCAGCGATGCGATCCCAGGCGTCGTTGTCAAGCATCAGACCGCCCAGCAGCGATTGCTCGGCGTGGAGGTTGTATGGCGGGACACGCAGTTCGTCGAGGCCGGTCACACTGGCCGGGGGCCCAGCGGTCTCTGACTCGAACATGGCATCAGACCCGTCGGCGTCTTGAATGGTCAAAACGCGGCTTGGCGCGTCTTAAGGGGCGCCTGGCCGTGATGACCGAACGCGCCCCAACGTTTACGACAGAGGCGGCTTAGTTGCCGGGGACGATGCTGATCTTGACCCGCGCGTCCACATCAGCGTGTAGGTGCAGCCTGACCTCGTACTCGCCGATGGCACGGAAGGGGCCATCGGGCAGACGCACCTCGGACTTGGCCAGTTCCAGACCGGCCTCGCGCGCGGCCTCGACGATATCGGCGGCGCCGACCGAACCGAACAGTCGGCCTTCGTCACCGACCTTGCGCGCGATGGTCAGGGTCAGCCCATCGAACTGAGCCTTGCGCGCCTCGGCGGCGGCCAGGGCCTCGGCGGCGGCACGCTCCAGCTCGGCGCGACGCGCCTCGAAGGCCTTCTGGTTCTCCGGCGTCGCCGACACGGCGAACCCTCTTGGGATCAGATAGTTGCGACCATAACCCGAACGAACCCTGACCCTGTCCCCGAGCACACCCAACTTGGCAACGTTCTTTAGCAGGATGACTTCCACTTGCGTATTCCTCTCGACAAATTTTGAAGCCGCCACCCGGAGGCTAGGACTTCCCGGTTCCGGAGACACGTTGCTCGACCCGGGCGCGGATATCGGCCCAGAGATCGATCAGCCCCAGACTGATCAGCAACAGCACCATCTGCGGCATAAAAAAGACTAACAGCACATAGAGCGCGACCAGCCAGCCCTGATGGACCTTGCGGAGCTCGTGGAGATGATGGATCACGGCCAACCCTTGCAGAAACAGCAGCAGACCCAGGATGGGGATCAGATCCAGCGCCAGTCCCTGAGCCACGAGCCCCCAGGCCAACACCAGCACGAACAGCCAACCCACTGGCGATCCCACGCGCAGCGCCCTGAACTCGGCACCGAATCCACCCGGATTGTAGAGCCGTGCCTGCCAGGACCGCGCGAGGAAGAGACTGGCGAGATACTGCAACACCAGGGCCGTGGCGAAGGCGCCGGTCATCCACTGGGTCAGGCGCGCAAAGAGCACCTCACTGGCCTCGGCTTCGACCAGACCATCGTTGAGCAGCGACTGACGCAGCGGCTCGATGAGTTCGCGCCAGTAGGACTCGGGGTCATTCACAATCAGACGCACGACCAGCACCACCACGATGCCACCCAGGGCAGCCAGCTGTACGGTCAGATTCAGCGCGCGCGTGCTGCGAAGGATGATCGCCAGCCCCCAGATCGGCACCCAGAGCACCAGTAAGAGCCCCAGTCCGATGAGCGGACTGCCGAGCGCCAACCAGGCGATGAGGCCGCTGGCCAGTGTCGAGGTGCCGAGCAACAGCATCCCGGGTCGGGCCCCCTGACGCAGCGTCACCAGACCGACCGCCGCCGAGCTGATCAGGCCGACGAAGGGGATCAGCAGCGACAGCAAACCCGCGACCGTTGCGACCAGGGTCGCCGGCGAGTAGCCACGCATGATGAAGTTTGCCAGCGGCTTCATCGCCGATGAGACTCCTGAATTGGACGTGCCGTGCGTGCCGACTCAGCGTCGAGCACGCCCTCCTCAGTGACTGTCGGTATAGGGCAGCAGCGCCAGATACCGGGCGCGCTTGATGGCCCGCGCGAGCTGGCGTTGGTACTTGGCCGAGGTGCCGGTGATGCGGCTCGGGACGATCTTACCGGATTCGCTGATATAGGCCTTCAGCAGGTTGAGATCCTTGTAGTCGATCTCGGCGATGCCTTCGGCGGTGAAGCGGCAATAGCGCTTGCGGCGGAAAAAGCGTGACATGGTGTTCTCCTGGAATCAGGGGTGCTTAATTTTAATGAGTGAGACAAGAAGGACTCAGTCGTCGCCATTGCCACTGACGTTATCGCCATCGGCGTTGCCGTCGGGGTCGGTCTCCAGGCTCTCGGTACGCTCGCGCTCCTCGCTGCCCTTGGCCAGCGGTGAAGGCTCAGTCACGGCTGCCGCGCGCTGGATGATGAGATTGCGCAGCACGATGTCATTGAACCGAAAGGCGTTGGCCAGCTCGTCGAGCGCCTCTCGATCGCACTCGATGTTCATCAGCACATAGTGGGCCTTGTGCACCTTGTTGATGGGATAGGCGAGCGGACGACGCCCCCAGTCTTCACAGCGATGTACCACACCGCCCCGCTTCTCCAGGCTAGCCCGATAGCGATCGATCATGCTGGGCACCTGCTCGCTCTGGCTCGGATGAACCAGGAAAACCACTTCGTAATGTCGCATTGCGGCTCCTTACGGCTTAAAAAGCCTCCCGCACGATTGCGGTGAGGCAAGGAGATCCCGGATCTCGGGGAATCGCGGATCATACTAGAAAGCGCCCAGATGTCAAAACGATGATTTTGCGCCCTTCGTATCCTCTATCGCTTGCCCAGGAGGCGGGCCTGGATCAAACTGGCCGTCTGCCAAGGTTTAGCCATTCAGAATATTTAGGAGGACTTGATCATGGGTACCGAACAAGACTTCGAGTCACTGCGGCATTCCAGTCTGAGTGCCAATCTCACCGACGACCAGGTCCGGGCACTGACCGGCATCGCCTACTGCCGACGGTTGGCCGATCAGGAGATCCTGATCCGGGAGGGCAATATCGACAACAGTCTGCATGTGATTACGGAGGGTGCGCTTGCGGTCACGCGCGATCTGGGCAAGGGGGAGTACACCACTATCCATGTGCTGCGCACCGGCGATCTCGCTGGCGAGATGGGGTTCATCAGCGGCCAGCCGCACACAGCGACGATCCGCTCGCTCGGTCGCACACAGGTGTGCAGCTTCGAGCGGGAGGCCTTCGAATCGTTGCTCACCGAGCATCCCTGGCTCGTCTATCGGGTGATGCAGAACATCGTCAAGGTCAGCCAGGACATCCTGCGGCGCATGAATGCCCAGCATGTCGAATTGACAAAGTATGTGTACAGCTCACATGCGCTTTTTTGAGCATTTCCAATCAAATCGAGCGCCCGGCCTATAAGGTCCCGCGCCATCCCTGGAGCCGCCAATGGAGCACGAGCGGGCTTAGGTGCGGATGTGTCCTCAGGTGCGAATTGTCTATAATGGAGGTCTTGATAGAAATGCTGCAAAAAATCCATCCATAGCTGTCTTCCGCTCGCCGCGTCCCGGTATCGGTCCGGGACGCCCTTACGCACATCCAGGGCTTTAAACCCTGGTTCGCACGGGGTCTCTTGCCCCGGACGGGAAGCGCTGAATATCATCGTATTCTTCAGCGTCTCCTGTGAGCACCTCGCCGCCCGAACCCAACCAACCAATGCAACCAGGAGAGAACCCATGAAAAACATCCTAGAGCAACTGCCCAAGAACGTCGGCCCCCTGGATCGCAACATTCGTTTGGCCGCCGCTGGCGCGCTGATCCTCGCTGGCCTCATAACCGGGAGCGTCATCCTCGACATCCTGGGTCTGATCGTGCTGGCCACAGGGGCCATCGGCTTCTGCCCGGCCTATCTCCTGTTCAAGATCGATACCAGCAAAAAGGGCTGATCGTGACGGTTGCCGCTGGCCAGGTGGCTGGCGGCCACTTTGCCACGGATGGCAAAAAAACAGACTACCGCCCGCTCATCTACCTACCAGCAACGCCTCGTAACGCGCCCTGAAGGACGCCTGACGCAGGCGTTCCGCCTCCTGCTCGGTCGGCGCCAGCGGCGCATCCATCCAGGTGCCCGTTTCATGATCGAAGACCGAGAAGCGGTAGCCGCGTCCAACCCTAAACACCTGAGTAACCTCGCGTCCGGCCTGCTCCATCGCCTCCAGCTTACTCAGGCCCTTGCCAGACGGCTTGGACGTGACGGACGAGGTCTTAGGTGCCGCCTGGGGTGGGCGCCCCATCTCAAAGCGCGTGTTCTGGGGCTCGCCCTGGAGGTCCGGCTCGACGCTTTCCAGTCCCGGCAAGCGATCCAGGAGATAGCCGGCCAACAGGGTTCCGAGCTTGCGATTGTCGGTCTCGAGCGCCGTCAGCAGCCGATCGGCGACGATCTGGGCGCGCTGGATCCGGTCGGGGGCCTCGACCCAGTCGCGCCCCATCTGCCAGCCAACGTCTAGGTCGCGGTCGATCTGGTCAAAGTAATCGCGTGCCTCGGCTAGGACCACAGCCGGGACATTGATCTCGTAAGTTTGATCGTCGATGATGACCTTCAGAATCACTGCCAAATCCTCCTCGCCTCTGTGCATCACAGTCTAGCGCCCAAGCTCCGCCCCAGATATGAGTTTGGGCCATGTTAGACTTGAACCCGTTTGACCCGAACCATTGTCTCAATCCCCGACTAATCGGCACGGCTATGACCAGGCAGAAGACCTACCTCGTGATCTCGGCCCTAGGTGAAGACCACCCAGGCATCGTCAGCCAGCTCTCCAAGGTCATCCTCGACCAGGGCTGCAACATCGAGGACAGCCGCATGACCGTCCTTGGTGGCGAGTTTGCGGCCATGCTCCTGGTCGAGGGCAAGTGGAACACCCTGGCCAAGATCGAGAACGCGCTCCCCGAGCTAGAACGTCAGCTCGGCATGACCATCCTCTGCAAGCGCACCGGTGAGCGCGCCACTGGACGCAACCTGCTGCCCTATGCCGTCGACGTGGTCGCAATGGATCATCCTGGCATCGTCAACAACCTCGCCAGCTTCTTTGCCGAGCGCGCCATCAACATCGAGGATCTCTCGACCAGCACCTATGCCGCCGCCCACACCGGTACACCCATGTTCGCGGTGCACATGACGGTCGGCATCCCGGCCGATCTCCATATCGCGGCGCTGCGCGAGGATTTCATGGACTACTGCGACGCGCTCAACCTCGACGCCGTGCTCGAACCGATCAAGGGTTGAGCCGCGCAGGCGTCCTCTCACCATTCCGATCCAGGCCAGAGACGGAACCGATGATCAGACGCGAAAATGACAAACCCTGTCTATTTGTGCTCGATACCAATGTCTTGATGCACGACCCGACCTCCTTGTTCCGCTTCCAGGAGCATGACGTCTTCATCCCGATGGTGGTGCTGGAAGAGCTCGACCGCGCCAAGAAGGGCCTGTCGGAGGTCGCGCGCAACGTGCGCCAGGTCAGCCGTTTTCTCGATCAGCTCATGTCCGACGCGGACAAGGCCGAGATCGACACTGGTCTGCCGCTCGGGCCGGATGCCGTGGGCGGCGGCATCACCCAACCGGCGAGCGGGCGGCTGTTCTTCCAGACCGAACCGCTCGACATCCGCCTGCCCGAATCCCTACCCGGCGCCACGCCTGACAACACCATCCTCGGCACGGCCCTGGCCCTGCGCGATAAATGGCCCCATCACCAGGTCATCATCGTCTCCAAGGACATCAACCTGCGCATCAAGGCCGCCGTGCTCGGACTCCAGGCCGAGGATTATTGCAACGACCAGGTCCTCGACGATGCCAATTTGCTCTATACCGGGCTGGAGGTGCTCGCCGATGATTTTTGGGAGCGGCATCAGAAATCAGTCGATGTCTGGAAAGAACAGGGGCGTACCTTCTATCGCATCTCGGGTCCGGACATCGCCGACTGGTATCCAGCGCAGTGTCTCGCGCTCGGCGAGAACGGCGAATTCGAGGCCAGGGTGCGCGACAAGCCCAACCCAAATGAGGCCATCGTCGAGCTGGTCGAGGACTATCGTCTGCCGCGTCACAACGTCTGGGGCATCAATGCGCGCAATCGCGAGCAGAACTTTGCGCTCAACATGCTCATGGACCCAGAACTCGACTTGGTCACCCTGCTCGGCGCTGCTGGCACCGGTAAGACCCTCCTGGCGCTCGCCGCTGGACTCGCCCAGGTTCTGGAGCGCAATCTCTATCGCGAGATCATCATGACCCGGGTCACGGTGCCGGTCGGCGAGGACATCGGGTTCCTTCCCGGCACCGAGGAAGAAAAGATGACACCCTGGATGGGTGCGCTCATGGACAACCTAGAGGTCCTGACCCGACCCGAGGGCGGTGGCGACTGGGGCCGTGCGGCCAGTCAGGATCTGGTGCGCAGCCGGATCCGGATCTCCTCGCTCAACTTTATGCGCGGACGCACCTTCCTCAATAAGTACATCATCCTCGACGAGGCCCAAAACCTCACTGCCAAGCAGATGAAGACGCTCATCACCCGCGCCGGTCCGGGGACCAAGTTCGTGTGTCTCGGCAACATCGGCCAGATCGACACCCCCTATCTGACCGAGACCACCTCGGGCCTGACCTATGTGGTCGACCGCTTCAAACACTGGCGGCACAGCGGGCACATCACGCTCATGCGCGGCGAGCGCTCGCGCCTGGCCGATTTTGCCTCGCAGGAGCTGTGAGGGCTATGTGCGCTGCCAGTTCGGTATGACCTTCCCAAGCGAAGCATTCGCTGCTGTCGTCCATCTCGCTAGTTTTGACCGCCAGGTCGGTCAGAAACGCCTCCACCTCCGCCGCCCCAACTCGCACGGGTGACGCTTGCCGTGGAACAGGATGAAGCGTTTGATCCAGTGGATGTATTGATCAACGGTACGAATTGAATAATGTTTGTCCTGAGCCGCTCGCGCACCTGGTCGAGCAGGCGGGTGTGACCGGGAAGTGCGGGAGGTGTCATATCTGGGGTCCTGCGGGCAAGGTTCTTTTTTATCAATCTGTTATACAGACTGCCCGCTTGCTATTAGGCATAAGACATCCAGATTATACACCTATATCGGTGTCTACTTTACGTTAGAACTCACTATGCAACCGACAAAAGTTACTGAGCGGATTAAGGCGAAAGCGCTGGAGCTTCTGGAGCAGCACCCAGAAGGCCTGCGGTATTCAGAACTGCACGCGAAGATTCTGGAGTCCGACGGCACGTTCAAACCAAACACGATTAACAGCTGCATCTGGAATCTCGATGCCACCTACCCGGAGATGGTGTACAAACCGTCAAAGGGTCTCTTCCGTCTCTTGAAAAACAAGCCAACTGATACAGACGTTCTAACTCCACCACCATCTGTTGCGACTGTCGCTGCCAGTAAAGTGAAAGAAGAGGACTTCTACGCCCCCTTCGCTGACTGGCTGAAAAACGATATTGAAGACGTAACCCACGCTATTCCGCTTGGTGGCAACAAGTTCAAAGACAAGTGGGGAACACCTGATGTCGTTGGAAAGCGCGAGTCCATGCGCAGCGACATCATCAAAGGTCCAACTGAAATCGTTTCCGCCGAAATCAAGACTGAAACATTTCAACTTGTCACTGCCTTTGGGCAGGCGTGCGCATACAAGCTGTTCAGCCACCGTGTCTATCTCGTGATTCCTCGCCAGTCGCAGAAGGAGGAAATTTCGCGCCTCGACTCCCTGTGCCAGATATTTGGAATCGGCTTAGTCACATTTGATGCAGAGAATCCATCAACCCCTGACTTCCGAATCCAAGTACGCCCGGCTAGGCACGAGCCTGATCTCTTCTACACAAACAAGAACATGGCCCTTATCGAAAGGGAGTTGTTCTCGTGAGTTCTAACACTGCGCTCCAGGGGGACGCGCCGCAAGCGGCGCGCCCCTGAGCTTCGACGTTAGAGCGCGAACACTATGCGCAAGGAATATGGCAAAGCACTCCGCGAGCTGTTCACGGCACGCATGAAAGCGGACTTTCCTGAATGGCGCCCGGTCTCCGCACCTAAACAATGGTACTGGCCCGGTGAGCGAGTCTTCGTGCAAGACAGCTACCCCGGTGTGTGGCTAGTGGTCGTTCTTGTGCCAGATCTGAAAGATCATGACGCATTTTACGTCGAGATCGGCTGGTCTATTCACAAGCGCGTTCCTGAGCTCAGTATGCGCCCTTGCCCGGATGACCCCAGAAGCGAAGCGGCATTGAACCGAGACGAATACTTGTGCAGCCTTGGCGAACTGATTCCCGGTGGAGACAAGTTGCATGGCGACGTACATGGTTGGGTAATTGACCACAGAACATTCTCCGTTGACTCTGGCGAGATACTTACAGCTCTTCTCGAACGTCAGACAAGGCTCGGTGCTGAACAGGCCCGGGCAGCGGTGTCGCCGTTTGTCGATAATGCAATCGCTGCACTAGCAGAGTACGGAGTGCCATATTTGAAGAGTCGTCTTTCGCTGCTTGCGGAACGGCGCTCTAACACATTGCTCAACTCGGACGCGCAAAAACCGCCCGCCGGTTAGCTTGGCGTTAGCCGCCGAACAGGATACGAACGGAGGATACGGTGACTGAAAATCACCACTTGCTTATCAAAAATGGCAGACAGATGCCGCTCTAATCAGAGAGTCCGATTGCCGAGGATCTTGACTACTTAACATTCGGAGAAGGAGGGCGAAGTTTTTTCTGTTGAGCGAGACGTAAAAAATCAGGGTAAGACGAGAATTAAGATCAATGTGCAAGTTGGGCGGGAAGTGATCGGCAAAATCGATATGCCGGAGCACCGCTCGCAAATGAGGGATTTCGAAAGAGGGCGGCTTCTGTTTTATGTAACCTTTGAAGGTGGTCGCGGGTACATAGACGGGCCGTTCCTGAAGGAGGTGCTGGGTGTCTGTTGAAAGCGTGGCGCGCTATCATGGTGTGGTCGACATAGACTATAGACAACGATATGGACAATTCTTTACGCCACCTTTAGTCGCGAGGTTTATGTGTCGCTGGCTCTTGGAGAAAGGAGCCAGAGAGGTCTTTGATCCGGCCTTTGGCTTGGGCGCGTTCTATTTCGCCGCAAGGGAGTTGAACCCAACGATTAGATTTCGCGCCGTTGAAAAGGACGCAACGGTACTAGCGCATTTCCGGGAGGATCACCCAAACCTTGATGATACAACGATTGTTTTGAGCAACGCCGATTACTTCTCAGTGTGGGGCAGCAAATATTCTGCCATTGTCTGCAATCCGCCATATATGCGGTTTCAGTACTTTACGGACCGTCACCGAGTCATTCCGGAGATTGAAAGACACCTGGGACGAAGGCTATCCGGTTACTCGAACATTGCCTCCGCATTCCTGCTCAAGTCGCTACATGAACTCGCTCCAAGCGGGCGCTTGGCTTATCTGATGCCCCTAGAATTCTTAAATACGGGTTATGGAGAAACTGTTAAGCAGGCCCTTCTTGATAAGGGACGTCTCAAGGCTCTGTTGCGAATCGAGCCGGAGGGCGAGGTCTTTCCGGACGCGATAACCTCAGTCGGCATCATACTCGTGTCCGATGATGGGACACACGAGCCTGTCAAGTTTTGCACAGTACAAACGCTCGATCAGTTGGAGCGCAACCTAAACGATTTGCCGTGCAGGTCCGTCTCCATAGAGGAACTCAGGCCCGCGGATAAATGGTTAAGGCACTTCGAGGAGCCATGTGCTCTAGATCGAGGGGCGCTCCAGCCTCTGTCCATGTATGGCTCGTTCTCCCGGGGAATCGCGACCGGTGCAAACGAATTCTTCCTACTATCCAAGTCCGACGTGAAAAAGTGGGAATTGCCGACTTCAATTCTACACCCTTGTATTTCGCGAAGTTCTCAGATCAAACAACCCCTCATAACGGACACCGACATTGAGCGCCTTATCGAAATGGATGAACGCGTCCTTTTGGTGGATTTGTCCTCGTCTCAAGAAGAGGCTGTCAAAAAATACATTGACTTTGGGGAACACCAAGGATTTGACAAGAGGTACTTAACTCGAATGCGAAACCCTTGGTTCAAATTAGAGAGCCGACAGCCCGCCCCGATCCTGTTCGGGGTGTTCTCGCGAAATGACTTCAAGGCTATTCGCAACAAAAGTCGTGCAGTATCTCTGACCTGTTTCCACTGTTTTTACCCGAATTTTTTTGGCGCGAGATTCGTTGATCATCTTTTCCTTTACTTTTGTTCGTCTGTTGGGCAGCGAATCATGGCAAGAGAAGTGCGGAAGTATGGAGACAAGTTGGATAAGTTTGAGCCTCATGACCTAAACAGCGCGTTGGTGCCCACTCCTGAGTGGTTCTCCAGAATCTCGGAAAATGTGATTATTGAGGAAGTTTCCAAGATCAGTCGCGGGGGTGCGGCTTCGGGCATGCGGGGCTTGTTCGATGATTTGATCGGATAGCGCTTGCCTTTCGCGTCATCAATCACGAAGCGCGGCCTAACAACCGGTTTCACCGGACGGTCCGCTGCGCACCGCCGCTGAACCTGAGGGTTGGGCGCTACCATATCCAACTGTTGCGTCCTGTGTGATCATGTTCCGCGAAGGAGCTATCCTGTGTCCCTCGCCCGCGCGGTTCGCCCGCGGCGCGTCGCGGAGTTTGAGCGCCGTCTGTTGCGTCCACCCTCAACACGAGAAGGTCTCGGGAAACACTCAATCAATCCCATCTCCCCGAATCGCGGCTAAAGCCGCTCCCACAAAAGGGCCCCATGATCATCCGTCGGCACAAAAACGCCCGCTATTCTCCGTGAGATCCAAACCTCGGCGCTTCCGATAACACCCACCCACCGGGCGCCATCGCTTCGATCAAGTCTGCTCGGCCAACGCCTTCCGCAGAAAGCCCTCGGCCACATCGCCCCGATCCAGGCACTTAAGGACTGGCGCGACACATACCCCAAACGCCTCAAAAAACGTGTCTACAATCTCAGGGGACTTGATTATTTAGGGCCGGGTTAATTAAGCAGCATTTCCTTAAAAGCAACGAGCAGCCGTCAGCGCCAAGCCAAGCTCAACAGCACAGAGAAATCGCGTCTCGACAACACATCCGTGCAGTCGCGCCAGTCTTTGTCCTGAGGCGTCATCGTTGCGGTGTAGCGCAGGTCAAAGCCCGTCGCCGTCTTCTGCGCGTTGATGTATTCGTCCAGCTTCGCCCCCAGGGACTCGATGTCCTCGATCCACTCGTCCTTGATGGTGTCCGGCAGCGACCCGAAGAGGTCGTAGCGATTTCGCATACGCTCGGACAGCCGCTCGTAGATCTTTTCGTCCACGGTCTGCTCGAACACCAGGTTCAGCATGTCAACCGTCTCGCGCCTCTGGCCGAAGCGCTTGATCCGTCCGATGCGCTGTTCAAGCCGCGTCGGGTTCCACGGCAGATCGACATTGATCAACGTGCCGAGGGTTTGCAGGTTCAAGCCTTCGCACGCGGCGTCGGTGGCCACCATGACGCGAATCTGGTGCTCGGCCACCATGCGCTTGAGCGTCTCCCGTTCGACGGCCACGCTGTCGCCGCGCTGATACAGGCGGCTGCGGCCCGCGCCCGCGTACAGGCCGACCGCCTCTTCGGGATAGCGGGCCGCCAGTGAGTCCGCCAGCCACTTCGCGGTGTCGTAGTACTGGCTGAAGATGATGACGCCTAATTCCAGCCACTTCTCCTTGTCGAGAAAGTGGATGACGGCCTCCATCTTCGGGTCGGATTCCAACCGCTCGAGTCGGGTAATCAGACGTTGCAGCACCTCGCGTTCCTCACCCGTCTCGACCTTGAGGTCGGCTTCTTGCTCTTCGTCCTCTTCATGCACGGCCTCGCCTTGCAGCAAGCGCCGTGCGGTTGCCAGGCCCGCATGGATGCTGGAGCAGATGCGCTGCTCCATCAGGTTCTTCATGAAGCCGCTGCCCTTGCCGCGCCTGGCCAGGGCCTTGCCGAAAGCGCGGGCTTCGCCATAAGCCTGGCGGAAGTCCTCCGAGGTGCGCAGCGCCTTGCCTTCGAACAACACGTCGAAGGCGCGCTGCTCCGTGACCTTGTCGCGGTCTGGATGAACATCCACACCCACGGGGGTCAACAAGGGTTTGCCATCCTTGTCCTTCGTTTCCTCGAGCTGCTGGCGCTTGCGCAGCACGACATGGCGCACCAGAGGGTTCTCGCGCTGAAAAAAGGTGGCGCCAGCAATGCGGCGTTCTAACTCCTCTTCCAGAATCTCCCGCGTTTCTTCCGTCAGATCGGCCAGCGAACGATTGGTTTGCCACTCCCCGCTTTGCAATCCCAAATCTTGCCGAATAGCCGAGAACAAACGTCGGGCGCGAGGCTCACTGGTTGATTCCATGCGCGGAAGTGGCGACCGCAACAGTTCCCACGCATGGGTCAG
>Ga0138355_1026176_pt1 | contig 18918 bp, 12 predicted proteins | sample YNPNP_1300MetaT_FD_101540 | JGI IMG/M metagenome (GOLD analysis project Ga0138355, IMG submission 101540) | Anoxygenic and chlorotrophic microbial mat microbial communities from Yellowstone National Park, USA - YNP NP_1300 MetaT (Metagenome... ...
AAAGGATATCATCGGCTAAAATTCAAACAATTCATAGTTTTTGTCAGGAAATTCTATCGGAATATGCAGTGAATATTGGTTTTAATCCAAATTTTTCCGTCTTCGAAGATTATCATTTCCAAAAAATTTACAAAGATTTTTTTGACGACACTTTAGAAGATTTTATGGAAAATGATGATGATTTTAAATTTGTCTTCGATACTATTAGCGAGAATCAATTCAACAAAATAATTAAATTATTAATCGATAACAACACTTGGCTAAATGATCTTGATGAATATTATAACAAAGATAAGGAATTAATTATAAAAGACATCGAAAAAAATTATTTTGAAATCATCAGTAATTTTTTTGAAACAAACGAGCCAAAATTACTAAGCAACATCAATTTATTCAACGAAAAAAATCAACACAAAATAAACGAATTATATGAAACTTTGAATCAAATCACATCTTGTTCATATGATAATTTGCTGAATATAAGTAATTTATTAAAAAAAGTAATTGAATTGACTTATAAAGGAAACTCAAGATATTTAAAATCAATTTTACCACCCAAAGATTACACTCTTATCACGAATTTATTAAAAGAAGTTGAGAAAATTCAAGAATATAGTCAATTAAATTATTACTCTTTTTTCATTGATTTAATGAAAAAACTGATTAGATTTGCATATGAATTACACCAAAAAATCGAAAAATATAAAAAACGTAATTCGCTGATTACTTATAATGATATGATTTATAAAGTGCTCGATTTATTCAAAGATCCCAATGTAGTCAAAAAAGTAAGTGAAAAATACGATTATTTTCTTATTGATGAATTCCAGGATACAGATGAACATCAATTTATGATTTTCCGTCAACTTGCCTTTGCATCCGAAAATCAACACAAATTTCTATTCTTGGTTGGCGACCCAAAACAAAGCATTTATGGCTTTCGTAATGCAGACGTTCGCGTTGTGAATTCAGCAAAAAATTTGGTTGAAACCAAAAACAAAGAATTAATCGAACTAGCAAATGATTTAAACAAAAATTTGATTAAATCAAAAATCGAGAACCAAAATTATGGCAAATTAGAATTATCAATAAGTTATCGATTAAACTTGGTAAATACTGCATTTGTTAATCACCAGTTTAGCAAAATAATGAACCAACCACAACAAACGGGTTACGAAGTTGCCTACAACCCATTAATTTATTCGAGATTCAATCCTTACCTACCTGACAAGAATATTGACATATCTCCAAATCTTAATGAATTACATAAATTCGGTTCCGTGAAATTATTGAACACAATTATTAAACCAAAGGAACAAAACAATGATAATCAAGAAAATTTGGATGACCAAAACGAAATTATAGACCAAGAAACAAATCAATTCGACAAAGAAATGGATAATCTTGAAGAAGCAAAAGCAGTTAGTGATTACATCAAATATATAATAAACAATAAAACCCGAATTTTTGATGTAAAATTAGGCAAAGAGCGTGCATTAGAATCTTCGGACATTGCCATTTTGGTCCGAAAAAATAGCTTGATTAATAATTTAACAAAAGCACTGGATCGAAACTCCATCCCATTTGCTTTGACCGGTGCCGAAGACTTTTTCGAGACGCAAGAAATAATTGATATAATCTCGTTTTTACATTTTATCAACAATCCTAATGATAATTATTACTTTCTTGCCACTTTTAAGTCTTACTTTTTCAATATAGACGATCAAACTTTATACGATATAATGTACTCAAGTGATGCGGAAGGAAATTCATACTGGGAAATTATAAACAATTATCACACAAAAAACGATAGTGTTGATCCAAAAATTCAAAGAGCAATTTCGATAATTAATGATATATTGACCAAAAAAGAATTCTATACAGTTGGCGATTTGGTTAATTATATATTTCGAATCACTAACTACGAGGAAATATTTGTTGGTTTTTCGTCGAGGAATTTGATCTACAAAAATATCGATAAATTCAAAAACATTGTGCATCAGATCACTTCAACGGGAACAAATTCGATTGGCGAATTATTAATAGAATTAGAATTGGTCAAGCAATCAGACGATATAAATTCCGAATTGGAAATGTCGACCGAAAACGCAGTCAATATACTTACGATGCACAAAGCAAAAGGATTGGAGTTTCCTGTTGTTATAATTTACCACGCTAATTTTAGGCAAAATAACCGCAAAGATAAAACTTTTTATAAAAATAAATTTCCAAATTTTAGATTTAATCTACTTACCAACAATGATCGATTCGAAGTAGAAACACCTCTCTTCGCATTCATTAACAGCCAACAACAAATGATCAACGAAGAGGAAGAAAAACGACTTTTTTATGTTGCTGCAACCAGAGCAAAAGATTTATTAATTATTTCGAGCACTTTGGAACCCGATAAAAAGCATGATTATTCCAAATCGATGAAGCAAGGTTTTGGAAAATATTACTTTCCATTGTTTTATGATCACGACCCTAAAAGTGGCAAAATCCATTTCCAATCCAATTTTTCTGATGAATTAAATAATATTTATAAAGACAATATCCAAGAATTTGCGAATTCAAGGGATATAATAATTCTTAATGAAGAAATTAAAATTCAGTTAGACGAAAATCAATCCAATACTTTGTCCTTAAATTTTCCAATAGAAATACTCAATAATTTTGTTTACAACGAAAAATTGGACTACAAACAGGAAACTAAATTTATTGAACCTATAATTTTGCTCCAAAATGTTGAATTTCCCAAACAAGATCAACAAATTTCAGCGACAAGTTTGCAACTTTTCCGAAAAAACAAAAGAAATTATTTTCTAAGATACATCACCAATTTTAATTTAGATTACATTGATTTAATAGATAAAGAATCTGACATAGATCTACACAAATTAAAAGGAAAAGACCGAGGAACAATTATTCACAATACAATTGCAAACATACACCAATGGTACACCCAAAATGGAATAAACCAAGAAAAATTAAAAGCCGAGATAAACCGAAATATTATCGATGAGTTGGATAACCAATCAATATTGGAAATCCAGCAAGATATCCAAGAAGAAATTAACAGAGTATTTGCAACAGATTTTATAAAATCCCGAATTGATAATATATTAAAATCCCAGTTTGAAATCCCATTTTATTTTTATTGGGAAGAGCGATATGTGGATATCATAATGGACTTGCTTTATTGCGACGAAAACGGTATTTACGAAATTTGGGATTGGAAAAACAACATCATTAATTCAGATGACGAATACTTCGAAATAGTTGATTATTATTCTTTACAAATGAAATTTTATTGTTTCGTGCTTTCTCGACATCATCCAAATCAAAAAGAATTCGTTGCCCGACTTTTTTTCACTCGATTAGCACAAAAAGACACCAAATGGATGAAGGAATTCCATTGGTCTCGAACCGATTTGCAAAAATTCGAGGAAGAGCTTAAGGAAATTTCCACCTGTATGTTTGATGCAAAATCAATAAATTTTGATTAATTTACAAAGTTGATAAATTTGAAAAGGAAGAAAATTGTTCAAAAAAATTTTAATTGCAAACCGGGGTGAGATAGCAGTTCGCATCATTCGTTCATTAAAAGAAATGGATATTTGGACTGTTGCGGTTTATTCGGATGCGGACAAAAACTCACTACATCGCCAATTTGCTGATGAATCCGTTTACATAGGAGACTCAAAACCTTCGGAATCCTACCTAAACCAAGACAAAATAATCCAAGCAGCCTTAGATACTGGTTGCGAAGCCATTCATCCAGGATATGGATTTTTATCGGAAAAATGGGAATTCAACAAAAAAAGTAAACGAAGCTGGTTTGAGCTTTATCGGACCAAATTGGCAATCAATGAAGCTTTTGGGCTCTAAAGTTCAATCTCGTATTACAATGATTGATGCAGGCATCCCAGTATGTCCTGGGATGAAAGGTGGTAGCAAGGATTTTGATGAATTCGAAAAAGTTGCTCTCGAAATTGGTTTACCGGTGCTCGTCAAAGCCTCCGATGGCGGCGGTGGAAAAGGTATGCGAATTGTTTGGAAGTTGGAGGAACTAAAGCCAGCAGTCGAAGCAGCAATGAGGGAATCTATATCGGCGTTTGGTAGTGATGTAATATTTTTAGAAAAATACATTCAATCACCCCGACATATTGAATTCCAAATAGCTTGCGACAAATACGGTAATGCAATTCATCTGAATGAACGAGAATGTTCAATTCAAAGACGACACCAAAAAATCATTGAGGAAACACCATCGGCAATAATGACACCAGAACTACGCCAAAAAATGGGCGAAATAGCCGTCCGAGTTGCCAAAGCAGCCAATTACGACAACATTGGAACAGTCGAATTTTTGCTCGATAAGGATTTGAATTTTTATTTCTTGGAAGTAAATGCTCGAATCCAAGTGGAACATCCCGTAACGGAATTGACTACTGGAATTGATTTGGTAAAAATGCAAGTGAAAATTGCCAATGGTGAAAAGTTGCAATATTCTCAATCAGATATTCGACAAATGGGACACGCATTAGAATGCCGTATTTATGCCGAAGATCCCGAAAACAACTTCTTCCCAAGCCCTGGATTAATTAACTTTTTCCAAGAGCCAAAAGGTATTGGTATCCGCTATGATAATGGAGTGAAACAAGGATACGAAGTGCCAATCCATTACGACCCAATTTTAGCTAAACTTATCACTTATGGCGCAAACCGTGAGGAATCCCGTATAAGGATGATAAATGCTTTGAAGGAAAATGTAATCCTGGGAGCTAAAACTTCTACTGCATTTATGATTGAAGTGTTGAAACATCCCGAATACATCAAAGGCAATATTAATACAAATTTTTTGCAAGATTATTCAATTAATGCTAAACCAAGCGAGCCAATCTTGGATGCAGCATTGGCAATAGCTGGACTTAAACCGGAATTGCCCAAACAAAGAGAACTTGCGAATAATAATTCATCGTTACAATCCAATCCTTGGTTAGAAATTGGCAAATGGGAATTATATTAAGGAGTTCAGATGGATATAAAATACCAAAATCAAAATTACAACATAAATAGCAAAATCGAAGACGGAACGTTAATTTCCACAATTAACGGAAAAAATTTAAATTACAAAATAGAACAAATCAACGAGAATAGCTATTATGTTTGGATTGATGGAAAGAAAAATGTTGCTTATGTAACAAACGACAAAAAAAGTGTTTTTGTGTGGATTGATGGAGTTTCGTTTAAGTTTGATTATTTGGATAAAGAACATTTGAATGACTTGGAGAATACCAATCTAAATCGACAAGAAGTTGTTGCACCAATGCCGGGAAGTGTTGTAAAAATCTTAGTTGAACTTGGTCAACAAGTCCAAGAAAACCAACCATTAATAATTATTGAAGCAATGAAAATGGAAACAACTCTATATTCACAAATTGCTGGCAAAATCAAAGAAATCAATTGCAAAGAAAAAGAGCAAGTTGACAGCGACAAAGTTTTGATAATTATCGAGAAAGATATTTAAAAAAATCAATTAAAGATAACTCAAGAATAGATTATTTTTTTCGATAAAATTACTTTTGGAATGTTTTAAATCTATATGATTTTAGCCATAAGTACAAACCAATCAAAATAAAAGGAATACTTAACAATTGTCCCATATGTAATAGCATCCCCGCTTCCAAAGTAGTTTGTTGTTCCTTAAAATATTCAAGAATAAAGCGAGCAGTAAACACTAAAGTTAAAAAGGCACCAAAAGTTCGTCCGGAAGGTAATTTATCTTTATATTTCAAGTATATAAGCGATAAATACACAAAAATTATCAAGTATGAAATGGATTCGTAAAGCTGAACTGCGTGACGAGGCACATTATCTACTCTTGCAAAAATTATAGCCCAAGGAACATTTGTGGGAACACCCAATATTTCGGAGTTGAAGAAGTTTCCTAATCTAATCAATGCTCCAGCCAAAGCAACAGTTACTACCAACCGATCTAAAATCCATAAATACGAATAATCCTTATAGCGAGCAACAAAATACCAAATACCAAGAAGTATTGCTATTGCTGCTCCGTGACTTGCCAATCCACCCTTCCATACATACAGAATTTCGATTGGATGTGCTAAATAATATTCAGGTTCATAAAAAAAACAATGACCCAAGCGGGCACCAATAACCGTTGATAATATCATCACAACAGTTAATTTGTCGATATCTTTGGGATTACGTTTTTCAAGTTTGAAAATCCTCTGAAAAATTTCGTATCCAATAATAAATCCTAATGCAAAAAGCAAACCATACCAACGAATGGATAGACTCCCCAATCGAAAAATCTCGGGGGAGACATCCCAAACTAAATAGCTCATTTTGGTAACCTTTTATTTAATTAAAATTGTCTGTCCAACACGAATATTTTCGGCTCGAAAATCGCTCAAGTTGTTCCACCTTTTTATGTCTTCGATGGAAACATTGTATTTTCGGGCAATTGAAAACAAAGTGTCGCCAGGTTTGACAATGTGCTCAATAACATTGTTTTTCGATTTCGACTTTTTGCTCTTATCTTTTGCAAAAATAGTATTATTGCCTTTGTATATTTTTATTTTACTACCTTTCAAAACAACGTCATTGCGGATTTTTTCAGAGTTCCATAGGCGAATATCATCTGGCGAAACACCATATTTTGCAGCGATTTTTTCGATCGATTCACCTTCGCGAACTTTGTGAACAATGACTTGTTCTTTTTCGATTTTTACTTTATTGTTATTTTCGTCAAGATTTTCGTTTTTGGTTGCAATTATTGTTTCTTGGACTGGTATTTTGAGTGTGGTGCCTTTGATAACAGTTTTCTTCTTCATATTATTGGCTTTCATTATATCTTTTTCCGAAACATTGTATTTATCTGCAATTGTGGATAATGTTTCGCCTCTCTTAACCTTGTGTTTTTTAATTACTGTTTTGGTAATAGTTTGAACTGAACCATCTGGCACCAGAATTTCTTGACCAGAATAAATTACAGATTGATTATCAAATGAGTTAAGTTCTCTTAATTCATTAAGGCTAATACCATATTTCTGGGAAATAATAAAAAGTGTTTCTCCTGGTTCAACTTTATGCTTTTTAGTTTTAGTAATCTTTTTAGTAATATTGGGAAGATCGGATTGTTTGGTTGTAGCTACATCAGTGTTATCCTGTGATGCAACTGGTATTATTTTATTGGCGATTTTCAAGCTATCATATAATTTAGGTGTTATCGGAAGCAGAATTTGCATACTTGGTTGCAAATTTTGAGTTATGTTTTGAGCTAAATTTAACTGTATTAATTCTTCTTTATTCACCAAAAATCTATTTATAATACTAGTTAAAGTCTCTCCATTTTCAACTGTATGAATTGAATAAGCTGTTTTTTCTTCGTAAGGAATATTTTGTAAATTTTGTGCAAAATATGGAAGGCTATTCGCTGGTATTTTAAGGTAATAGGTGGAAACATCCAAGGGCGTGCAATTTCGGATTAGTTCGGGATTGAGTTCCTTAATTTTCTCGACGGGAACATTGGCTGCACGAGCTGCTGCTTCGAGTGTGATAGGTTCGTTAATTGGAAAAACATCATAAACATATTCGTCGTGGAATTGCATTTCGGATTCGGAAAAACCATATTTTTCGGGATCCATTGCAATTATTGAGATAGCAATAAAGTTTGGAACATAATTCCTAGTTTCTCGCGGTAAATACTTTTGTATATCCCAAAAAGTGGGATTATCCAATTTTGATTTCCTAATTGCACTTTTAACGCAGCCTTCTCCGCAATTATATGCTGCAAGGGCTAAATACCAATCGTTAAAGACTGCATATAAATCTTTAAGATGACGAAATGCAGCTCTTGTTGCTTTTTCGGGATCACGGCGTTCATCATACCATATCGAGGGTTTGGTGTTAAGATTATATCGTTGCCCTGTAGATTGAATAAATTGCCACAATCCTACAGCACTTGCCGAAGAAATTGCGTTTGGATTTACCCCACTTTCATACATAGTTAGAAATAAAATTTCCTTGGGCATTTGCTCAAACTCGGCAATTCGTGCCATTATCGGAAAAAATTTAGCAGATCGTTCTAAATAAACTTTAAGATATTTTCTAAGTTTTGCATTTGTAGTTAGTTTTTCGATTGCATTTTGGACTTGTTCATTAATTTCGAAAGGAATTGTTAATGAATCTGTTATTCGGAAAAAAGTTTTTTTACCAGGAATAGGTTTGGCTTTTACTTCTCCGGATTTAACTACAAATTTTTCAGCAGTTTTTGGTGTAACCTCGGGCAGTGCTTCGAATTGATTAAAGAGCATTTTGCGGACAACAAAGATTGCAGAATTTTCGTCCAAATCATCAATTGTTGTTATATAATTTTCGTAATCCTCGATAATTGAGTGCACTAAATCCAAAAACTCGGTCTGATTTTCAATTCCAGGATAGCTGACATATGGATTAATTCTTGATATTGCTAATTCAAAAGCACGTGCGGCTTTAACTGTATCCTTTCGCTTCAAAGCCGATAGTGCTTCGTGATATTTTTTTCGAGCAAATATAATAGCATTCTGAAAATCAACAGATTTAAAAATTTGTTCACTGCGTTCGTTATCTAATTCTGAGAAATTATCAGGAAAGTTTTGCGGTTGCCTTTGGTTGGAGGGGCGGTATTGTGGAAATAGGTCAAATGATGTAGCGAAAAACAAAAAAAGGAATAATACCAATAACTTATTATTTAATTTAAAGATTTTTTTTCTCATTTTTGAATTTTAATTTTTTGTAAAATAACAATTTTTCAACAAAAAAGCAAACATTAATTAAAATTTAAGAATTTTGTAATTTATTGTATGCTCAAATTTCTACAAATATTAGTACGAAAAACAATCAATTTTATATCTGAACTTGGTCAGATTGGTATATTTACAATCCAAGTTCACCGATATTTTCCCCAAGTGTGGCGCTCTAAGCACTTGGTTTTAAAACAAATGGAATTGGTGGGCAATAAATCATTACCTTTGGTTTTATTGATAGGTGTTTTTACTGGTGTTATATCTGCACTCGAAGCAACTAGTTTGTTCGACAAATTTAATATGATGGGAATAGCTAAGCCATATTTAGGTTCCTCGATTGCAACAGCAATATTTACCGAATTAGCCCCCGTTTTAACTGCACTGGTCATTGCTGGACGAATTGGCGCTTCGATGGCAGCCGAAATAGGCACGATGAAAGTTACCGAGCAAATAGATGCATTGGAAATGATGAGTATCGACAAAAATAGGTTTTTAGCAATGCCACGAACTCTTGCAACAATAGTTATGATGCCTATTTTAGTAATTTTTTCATATTTAGTTGGTTTGATTGGTGCTTATGTATTAACATTATTTAAGTTCGATTTTTCTTTTTATGGATTTTTTGAATCTGTCCAACGTTTTTTTAAAATTAAAGAAATTGTTATTGGATTAATAAAATCGAGCGTATTTGGCGGGGTTACTGCAATAATCGGTGTTCACGTAGGATTAAAAACTACTGGTGGAGCCGAAGGTGTAGGAAATAGCACCGTGCGTGCATTCACACTATCTGCCGCTGCCATACTTTTTTTGGACGCAATTTTCGGGTATTTTTATTAACAATGAAATCAATAACAGATATTATCGGGAAATATCCATATCCCCGGAAAGTGCGTCACCACGCAAGTGCTAACCTATACATACCTATCAAAGACTTGGAATATATTCCTTTGTATTATCCGCCATTAATTGATAGCGAAGCAGTACAAAAAGCATTCATTAACAAATTGCCACCATCTGCCGTGGACATTGGATGCGGGAAATGTCGATTTCTATTGGATTATGCTTTATCATTTCCAAACGAAAACATTCTTGGGTTAGAATTAAGAAAAGTTTTAGTTGATTGGGCTCAAAACGTGATAATATCCGAAAAAATTCCCAATGCTTGGGTTTATTGGTATTCTGCCGTAAATGGTTTGGATTTTATTGACGAAGATTCTATAAATTATGTTTTCTATCTTTTTCCCGATCCTTGGCCAAAACAAAGGCAACAGAGAAGACGATTGTTTTCCGAAACCTTTTTGCAGAATGTTTATCGGGTTTTAAAGCCCAACGGTTTATTATATTTAGCAACAGATTGCGATTATGTGGACGAATTTCATCGCAAACTACTAACACAAACTAATTTATTTGAATTCAAAACAACTGACGAAAGTCAATGGAACTTGCCCAAAACCAACAAAGAACTTTTCTGCATCGAAAAAAATATTAAAAGATACAAGCTAATATGCAAACCAAGGAAATGATAAAGGTGGTTTTGACTTGCATAGAGACTTTAAAAATAAAGGCTGTTTTGTAATTAAAAAACAGCCTTTAAATCATCTATTTGGAGTATACTACTCTATTTTGCTACTCGTTCTAACCATTTGAGCATAATTATCATTGTTAGCATCGAGAGTAAACAGGCAATAACGAATACCAACCAAGTGAGCCATAACGGAACGTTTTCGTATAAAATTGCCCCAATAAATAGCAATTGATTGCCTATTGCTGTTGCCCCCAACCATCCACCTTGCATAATTCCTTGATATTTCGGCGGAGCAACTTTCGAAACAAACGAAATTCCCAATGGACTGATGAATAATTCTGCAACAGTTAGGATAAAATAGGTTCCAACCAACAACCAAGGAGTGACTCGTTCTGCAGGATTTAATCCCCCCATAGCAACTACTTCGGACTTCAAAGGTAATCCCAGTGACCCGATGGTCATCAACAAATAGGCCATTGCTGCTATAAACATCCCAATTGCAATTTTCTTTGGAGTCGATGGTTCTAAATTCTTAGCTCTTAACCAACCAAACAATGCCATCACAATAGGAGTTAGCAATACTATAAATAACGGATTGATGGATTGAAAAATCTCCGCACCTTCTAAGCTAATGATGCCCAAATTCAATTTCAAAGCAGTTAAATCTGTGAAATCTTTTGCAAAATAAGTTAAAGTTAAGCCATTTTGATGGAATGAAAACCAGAAAAATATTACTACTCCAAAAACAGCAAAAAGTGCATAGAGTCTTTGCCTTACTTCTTGTGGATCCATTTCGATGGATGGGATGTTTTCTTTTGTATCGTCGGATTTCTTTTTCTTTTCTGCTGGATCTGGGAAATTTTTCTTATTCAATAAATAAATGAATAACGAAACTAACATAGCAAAAATAGAAATCGCAAATGCATAATGAAACCCCGTAGTAAAAACATTAAGGTAATTATTGACAAAAACCGAAATATCACCAACTGCCCCATTCAAAGTTACTTGCGAAGCCAATTCTGTTAACTTTTGTAATGCTTCGGGGGTTATTTTGTTTTCTAAATAGGCGTGTGCCAGTCCAGGTAGATCTGGATTATAAAGAAAGCCATTAGCACTCAACCACCAATTGCGAATACCAACAGCAGCAATTGGTGCAAATAATGCCCCTACATTAATAAACATATAAAACAACGAAAAGCCCGAGTCCCGCATAGAACTATATTGTGGATTATCATACATTTGCCCCACTAATGCTTGCAAATTTCCTTTGAATAGTCCATTACCAAAAGCAATAGCAAACAAACCAAACAAAGATAGGGATAAAAACAGAATTTTATTTGGAACAGGAGTTGGAGTTGGGAAAGCAATTATAAAATAACCAACAGCCATTACGATTAATCCAATCAAAATTGTACCCTTGTAATTCCTTGTTCGGTCGGCAATCAATCCCCCAACGAATGCTAAAATATAAATTGAGAAGTAAAAAACCGAGTAAATTATTCCAGCATCGGTTCCTGATAAGCCAAATTTAGCTTGCAAGAACAATACCAAAATTGCCATCATCGTATAGAAACCAAAGCGCTCGCCCATATTTGCTATGCCTGCAGCTAACAAACCTTTTGGATGACCTTTAAACATAAATCTCCTTTATTGAATTAACAAAATTTAAGAAAGTTTAAATTAACAAAATAAGAGAAATTAATTGACAATTGACAACAAATTAAATTAATTCCATTTCTTTTCCAACTTTTATAAAAGCATTTATTGCACGGTCGATATGCTCTAATTCGTGGGCAGCAGAAATCTGAACACGAATTCTGTCCTTACCTTTGGGAACAACTGGAAAAGAAAAGGCTATAACATAGATACCTTCGTCGAGCAACCGATTAGCAAATTCTACTGCAACTTTAGCAGAATTTTCGTATTTACGGAACATTATAGGAGTTATTGGGTGAACACCTGGCAGTATATCAAAACCAGCCTCAACCATTGCTTGACGAAATACCTTTGTGTTATTTTCCAATTTATCTCGCAATTCAGTCGAAGAAGATAGCAAATCTAATGCTCGAATAGTGGCTTCGACCACAGAAGGTGCAAGTGAATTCGAAAATAGGTAAGGACGACCTTTGTTGCGTAACCATTCTGTAATTTTGCTTGAAGAAACAACAGCACCACCCGAAGCTCCTCCTAATGCCTTGCCAAAAGTGGTTGTTATAATATCAACTCGTCCCATCACATCATTATATTCGTGGGTTCCACGACCAGTTTTCCCAATAAAACCTGTTGCGTGACTATCATCAACCATAACCAAAGCATCGTATTTTTCGGCTAAATCGCAAATTTCACGTAGTGGAGCAATATCACCATCCATCGAAAAAACGCCATCGGTGGCTATTATTTTGAATCTAACTCCTTGTTGATTAGCTTCTTTTAAGCATCGTTCCAATCCTTTTGCCATTTTGCCAGTAGCTGGATCTTCTTCTTCCACATCACGCATATCTGCGTGTTTATACACCCATCGTTTTGCTTTTGAAAGGCGTATACCATCAATAATCGAAGCATGGTTCAAAGCATCTGTTATAATTGCATCTTGTTCACCAAAAAGAGGCTCGAACAATGCTCCATTTGCATCAAAGCAAGAGGAAAATAATATCGCATCTTCCATACCCAAAAAGTCAGCCAACTTTCGCTCCAAAACTTTATGACGGTCTTGGGTACCACAAATAAAACGCACCGAGGACAGACCAAATCCACGAGTTTCGATACCCTCGTGGGCAGCTTCGATTAACAAAGGATGGGACGACAACCCCAAGTAATTATTAGCACAAAAGTTAAGCACTTTTTTCCCTTTGACGGTAATTTCGGCACCTTGTGGACTTTCGATAATTCTTTCGTGTTTATATAACTTTTCGTCCTCTAATTTTTGTAATTCTGTTTTTAAAAAATCATAAATTGCTTTGGACATAATATCACCAAAATATTTTTAAAATTATTAAAAAATAAAATATAAAATTAATTAAAAAAAGTGAGTTAAGGAAAATATAATATTTACTTTTTAAATATTATTAAATAATCGTGATTGCATATAAAATAATTCGAACGAAGAGACCGAAATTTGTTTATGTTCATTTTATTCACTCTTGAAGAGGCTTGACGGGTTAATTTTATAATTTTATATAGAGCTCAAATTCTATTTCCAACCCTATCAAGGTTATTATCTCAAGGTTCTATTTCTCCTTTTCTCAAAACCTTTTCGAATTAATATGTAAAAATCTTCCTTTTTGATTAATAGGTAATTTTCACACAACTTAAAAGGGGAAGCTTGCAACCAACTTGTAGTAATCTTGAATTGTGGCAGATTTTTCATCGTTGAGATATTGGACAAAATCCGGTCCAAAAGTAAACCACATTGACGCACCGGATTTTGCTGTGAACTTGAATGCTGGACCTAACCAAAAATAACCCGTATAAGTATCTTTTGTTTGTTTATCATCTTCTGTAATTAAAAAGTGATCGAAATATAAACCTATCGAAAACCAGCTATTTGCTTTATACCAACTGCTTAGTGTGTATTCAATTTGGTCAATATAAGGAGAAATCATTTCTTCCCTACGAAAACCTTTCCAATAAATGCCTCCTCCAGCAATTTCAAAATTATTGTGTGAATAACCTGTAAACAAAGAAAAGGCTATATTATCCCCAACAACGTGCCGACCACCTCCAGATTGAAATTTTCCATTCCCCAAACCAATGTTTGGATTTAAAAAGAACGCATCATCGGCAAATTTAAAATTTGCACCAATACCAAATTCAGTTAATAAGCCAAGTCCCCCTTCTTTGCCGGCTAATGCGTCTTGTGTCCAAAAAATTCCATAGAAAGTTAAATCTATTGAATTGGTTAAAGTAACAGAACCATTGATAAAAGGATAAAAACCAAATGACGGATCTTGGGCCAATGAAAGTATTATCGTGGTTGAGTTGTCGTTTGTTTCTTCTTCTGCAAATAAATTATTGGAAAAAGATAGAATTAAACAACAAAAACTGATTAGATAGAACTGTTTCATTTTTATTAATCCTTTGTGGAAAACTATTTATCTGCTTCACCCATAATTGGGTCGATCGATCCAATTATGACGACCATATCTGCAATCATCGAACCACGGGCCATCTCGGGTAAAGTTTGTAGATTCGAAGTCGATGGAGATCGCATTTTAAGTTTCCAGGGATGACCGGTACCATCCGAAACAATATAAAATCCAAGTTCTCCTTTTGGAGACTCGATTGCCGTATAAGTAGATCCTGGTTCTGGTGCTGCACCAAAGTTGATTAGCATAAAATCGTGTATTAATTCTTCCATTTTTGTATAGATTTCATTCTTTTTTGGAAGAACTTGCTTAGGTTTGTTTGCCAAGACATCTCCTTTAGGCATTTTATCCAAAACTTGATGTAAAATTTTGGCACTTTCGTACATTTCGCGAATTCTCACCATATAACGAGCAAGGCAATCACCATCGTTTTCGGTTATTACTTCAAAGTCCAAATCATTGTACACTAAATATGGATTATCACGTCGAAGATCGCGAGCAACTCCCGAACCCCTCAATACGGGACCTGTTGCACCCAATTGAATTGCTTTTTCTTTGGATAGATACCCAATCCCAGCCATTCTGTCGATGAATATGCGATTGCGATGAACCAATGCTTCGGCTCGACGTAATTTTTCGGGAAATTCATTTAACCATTGCCTAATTCCTTGAAGCACATTGTCGGGTATATCATTGGCGACTCCCCCAATTCGAGTATAGCTTGTTGTAAATCGGGCTCCACAAATTTCTTGGAAAAAGTCATAAAGTTTTTCTCTTTCAACAAATGTCCACAAGAACACGGTCATTGCACCTAAATCCAAACAAGTTGAACCCATTGCCATTAGGTGGGACGAAATACGAGCCATTTCGGAAACGAGTGTCCTAATCCACTGAGCACGCGGCGAAGCTTCGATCCCGAGACTATTTTCGATTGCAAGAGCTATTGCAGTGTTGTTCGACATTGGAGAAATATAGTCCAATCTATCAGTGTGAGGTATAAATTCGTGGTAGGTTACATTTTCGGCTAATTTTTCGTATCCTCGATGCAAATAACCAAGTTCTAGGACAGCATTGACAACAGTTTCGCCATCTAAACGCAGGACAACTCTCAATACACCGTGCGTAGCTGGATGTTGAGGTCCCATATTTAATATCATATCACTATCTAATGCATCATCAAATATTAGCGACACATCCTGCCTTAGCAATTCCTTATATATTTTTTCGTTTCGAATTCGGTTGATTTCTTCTACTTGGGATTTGGTTGTTACATTCATAATTTACCGATTTAATAAATAAATTAAAAACACTAATTTAAGAATTTTTTATTGATTATCATTATCAATCGAAGGATGATTTAAAAAATTCCTACTTTATTTTTTTTGACCTTCCCTTTGCGGGATTGATCAAATCAGCATAAAATTTATTGTTCTGTAAACTTTGGTCGTCAATTAACAATATATCGAGTATTCGTTCGATTTTATAGCCCGATCGGTTGTAATTGATATTTGATATTGAATAATTCCATCCTTCACACCATATCAAGAATTCCTTTTTCTGGTTCTCATTCCCTTGGAAATAAACTATAATATCAATATCTGAACTCGATTTAGCAGTTCCTTGGAACACCGACCCCGTTAGATATACACCTCCAATACCAAATCTTGCCATATCAAGTGAATTAACAAAAGCCTCAACCATACGCATTCTCCAAATTTGGGCTTCTGTTGTGTTGTCTTTCATTATGTCCAGACCTGATTGTTTAGATGTAACCTGCCCCGAAGTGAAGAATGCCACAGCCTTTTCTTCATCCGAGTTCATTAATATCCTTAAAATTTTTCCATTGGTTGCTTCGCGAATATTGATAACTTTAAGTATATTTTTTATATGGTCAAATCCCGAAATAAAACGATCTAACACATTTTCTGAAATATTAAAAAACTCATAATTAAAAATATTGCTACTATCATCAGGATACAATGGTAAATAGTAAATTCGGCTTTCGACCAAGTCTTGGAAGAAGTGAGTTCCAAAAGATAGTTCGGGAGTGTATCCATTTTTGGATTTTGCAACTTCGATCAACATCGCAGAATTGTTAATGTCGGAGTAAGAAACTTTTACTCCGAGTCGGATGTCGTCACGGGTGCCCCATCGTCCGGGTCCAATCAAAATAAATGACCTTTTGGGTAGACTTTGGTTTAATTTGCTTATTGCCCTTGCTGTGTCTTCCAATTCGGTAATAGTTTCGGCATTATTATAATGTTCTGGATCGACATAAACTATGTAGGCTATATCGGGTACTCTTGCATTCGAAACAAATTTATTAGCAGTAAATAAAATGTTCTCATTTGGAATATTATCGGGAATAATTGATGGCGAAAGTTCGGATTCGTAGGAACTTTGTTGCCGACATTGGAGTAAATACAAATATTTTCCATCACAAGCAAATTCAATATCTATGGGCAAATTGAATGCAGTTTTTAAAACCTCGATCAACTTACCGATTTTTTTTATGTAAGGAGTTCGTCTAACCAAGTTATCGAAAGTAACGATAATATCATCTTTTTTTGTATCAATTCCTAAACCAACAGGTGCCTTTAAGTTATTATGTTCAACAATAGAAAAAATTTCGTTTAGCATTGGATACTTATTTCCAACCTCTTTGATTAATTGCCTTATTTCGATAGTTTCGAAAGTATTCTTTTCTAAATTAATCACATCAATATAATGTGGAGAATAAGCAATTGCATCTCGAACGTTTAAATTTACCCTTAAATCCATCTGACCCGGTGAAATCAAAATCGGAAAATCGTTACCTACGCGATCAACTGCTCGCGTTCCAAGACCGGGAACCAATCTTAATAAACCATCCTCACGCTTGATGCGTGGGCTCCAACGGAATTCGTTATTACTAAAACCAACACCAGCAAACGCAGGAAAGTAATAATGGCCAACTTTGGTTCCCACGACCTCTTGAATTATAATACCCATTCCTTCATTAAAATCCAACAATCCCATTTCCTTGCGATAACTTATTGGATCGGGCGAGAAAACCGAAGCATAAACTTCGGCAATAGCATCCAATAGTGCATCTAATTTTTCTTTCTTAGTACCCTGGTTTGCCAAAAATAAACTTTTATATTTGCCTGCAAAAGCAGTTCCTAACCTATCTTCGAGCAAACTAGAACTGCGAACAACAATGGGATTATCGCCAACTTCGTCCAAAACTCGCGATAACCCGTTGATCATTTCCTCGGGAAACTGTGAATTTTTGAACACCTGCATTGTATAGGGATATTCTTTCCGAATTTCCTCTAATGTTCTATATTTTTGCTCGATTATATCTTCCAAATTGTTATAGTATATAAAATTAGTTTCGCCATCGGATGGGATAAACCAAGTGCGTGGCAGTTTGATATCATTTAAAATTGGATGATTTTGCTTTTCCTTTTCGATTATTTTAGCTGCAAGTAATATACCAGAGCTCTTTCCGCCAACTGTACCATAACTTTCGGAAGCAAAAATTATATTGGGTGATAATTGATAAAAATCTCGGATATCAAAAAAATTTTTTGCAATGTTGATAAATTCCAACTGCTCAGAAAAAAAGCGTCTAATTAGCGAGACAACCATACCTATAGATTGGGCAGATTTGTCGTCGGCTGTGTTGGGATTCATTTTGTAGTATCGACGAATTGCTTCACCGATATCGAACAAAGAAGCATTTGGATCGTTCAATGTTTTGGTAACAATTTTTGCATTTTCGTCGTTAATCCATCTTTGAATTTGATTAACAATATAATCTTCGTCCAAGTATTTGGATGCTAAAATGAATATATCATTTGCCAAAAAATAAATTTGTTCGAGAACTTGTTTTTTTGTAGGGCGATTTACCTCTGCTGATACTTCGTTCATTTCGTCAATTCGTGAACCCAATTTTTCGAATATTGCGCCGGATTCTTTTATACCTTTTATTAGCAGATAATTAAGCATTTTTCGTGCAATAATAGTATATAGGTTTCGATCCGTATTTTTAAGCAATTCCAGTACAATAGCCCATTTTGTACGTTGGGTGATTTGCAAATTATGTTTTTCGGCTTCGATTTGACGAAGTGTTTTCTCCAATTTATCAATAAATAAATAACTTGAAAATTTATCAATTATTAAAATGAAAAATATCTCAAACTCTTCATAATTAAAGCTTTGTTCATCTTCATCTAAATACACAAAGCAATTGCCCAAGACGATCGAAGAAGAACGAATGTCTCGTTCAATCATTCTTGATGTAGGAGAAAAACTACTACTCATTATTTCATTGTCTTCGATGTAGAACTTCACTCCTTTAACATATTTAAAATGCTCAACAAATTGGTCGGCAGCTGTTTGAAATTTTTCTTCAATTGTTAATTCTAAAGAAGCAAAAATTGAATCGATTTTTTTGAAAAAAGAGAAAAAAACACCGTTCATAAAATTATTCTTTTACATCAAATATTAA
>Ga0138355_1080906_pt1 | contig 18020 bp, 31 predicted proteins | sample YNPNP_1300MetaT_FD_101540 | JGI IMG/M metagenome (GOLD analysis project Ga0138355, IMG submission 101540) | Anoxygenic and chlorotrophic microbial mat microbial communities from Yellowstone National Park, USA - YNP NP_1300 MetaT (Metagenome... ...
GTTTTTTTAAAAATAAATCGGCTAAAATTTTGTTTTAAATACTTATTTTTTATAAATTTAACCGAGTTAAAATTTCCTTTTCTTTTGGTAATATGTGAATTAAATAAAACAATAAGGATAAAAGATGCCAACTATTAACCAGCTAATTAGGAAAAGCAGAGAAAAAGTAAAGTCTAAAAGTAAGTCCCCTGCATTACAGGGTTGCCCTCAAAAGAGAGGAGTTTGTATTAGAGTAATGACAGTTACTCCTAAGAAACCTAACTCTGCATTAAGAAAGGTAGCAAGGGTAAGGTTAAGTAATGGATATGAGGTAACTGGTTATATTCCAGGTATTGGTCATAATCTTCAAGAGCACTCTGTTGTATTAATAAGGGGTGGAAGAGTAAAAGACTTGCCAGGTGTTAGGTATCATATTATAAGAGGTGCTTTAGATTCTGCTGGTGTTGAAGGTAGGAAAAGAGGAAGATCTAAGTACGGTGCTAAAAAACCTAAACAATAGTATTTTAAAAAAATAGAAGAGGAATATTTGTATGTCAAGAAGAAAAAGAGTACTAAAAAGACCAAAAATTTCACCAGATCCTGTTTATGGAAGTGTTCTGGTTTCTAGATTAATAAATAAGATTATGTATGATGGCAAAAAAAGTGTTGCTGAATCAGTTATTTATCAAGTTATGGATATTATTAAAGAAAAAGTTGGTGAACCACTTGAAATTTTGGAAAAGGCAATAGAAAATGTTGCTCCTGAGGTAGAAGTAAGGTCAAGAAGAGTTGGTGGTGCTAACTATCAAGTTCCTGTTGAAGTTAGGCAGGAAAGAAGGATTTCACTTGCTTTAAGATGGCTTATTCAGATGGCAAGAGAGAGAAAAGAAAAGGGTATTACTTTTAAACTTGCTAATGAAATAATAGATGCTTATAATAAGACAGGAAATGCTTATAAGAAGAAAATAGATACTCATAAAATGGCTGAAGCTAATAGAGCTTTTGCTCACTTGAAATGGTAATTTTTGGAGGATTAAAAAGTGGCTAAAGGAATAACAATTGATAAGATAAGAAATATTGGTATTATGGCTCATATCGATGCTGGTAAGACTACAACGACAGAAAGAATTTTGTTTTATACTGGTAAAATCCACAAGATGGGTGAGGTTCATGAAGGTGCAGCTGAAATGGACTTTATGGAGCAGGAGAGAGAGCGTGGTATTACTATAACAAGTGCTGCAACCACATGTTTTTGGAAAGATCATAGAATAAATATAATAGACACACCAGGACACGTTGACTTTACTATAGAGGTAGAAAGGTCTCTTAGGGTTTTGGATGGAGCGGTAGGTGTTTTTGATGCTGTCAATGGTGTTGAGCCTCAGTCTGAGACTGTATGGAGACAGGCTGATAAGTATAGAGTTCCAAGAATAGCTTTTATGAATAAAATGGATAAAATAGGTGCTGACTTTTTAGCATCTGTTCAATCTATGCATGATAAGCTTGGTGCAAATGCGGTTCCTATACAACTTCCTATTGGTGCTGAGGATGAGTTTAAGGGTGTTATAGACTTAATAAAAATGAAAGCCCTTATATGGGAAGGGGATGAACTTGGTGCTAAGTTCAATGAGGTTGATATACCAGAAGACTTAAAAGATGCTGCTGTTGCTCAAAGAGAAAAACTCCTTGAGGCTTTATCAGATATTGATGAAATTATAATGGAAAAATATCTTGAGGGCAAGGAAATATCTATTGAAGAAATAAAGGCTGCAATAAGAAAGGGTGTTGTTGGTTTTAAGTTATTCCCTGTTTTATGTGGCTCTGCTTTTAAAAACAAAGGTGTGCAGCCATTGCTTGATGCTGTTGTTGATTATCTTCCTTCGCCTGCTGATATACCACCTGTTAAAGGTATTAGTTTAAAGACGCAACAAGAAGAAGAGAGACTACATGAAGCTGATGCTCCTTTTTCTGGTTTAGTATTTAAAATAATGACAGACCCTTATGTTGGAAAACTTTCTTTTATTAGGGTTTATTCTGGTAGATTAGAATCAGGTAGTTATGTTTATAATTCTACTAAAGATAAAAAAGAGAGAATTTCTCGTATATTCTTGATGCATGCTAATAAGAGAGAAGAAATAAAAGAGTGTGAGGCTGGAGATATAGTTGCTCTTGTAGGTCTTAAAAACTCTTTGACTGGTGATACTCTTTGTGATGAAAACAATCCTATAGTTTTGGAATCTATAGAGTTTCCAGAGCCTGTTATATCTATTGCTGTTGAACCTAAGACAAAGAATGACCAAGAAAAGCTTTCTCTTTCTTTGCAGAAGTTGGCTGAAGAAGACCCTTCTTTTAGAGTTAGGACAGATGAAGAGACAGGTCAGACAATAATATCTGGTATGGGTGAGTTGCACTTAGAGATAATTGTTGATAGGTTAAAAAGAGAGTTTAAGGTTGAGGTAAATGTTGGTAAACCTCAGGTTGCTTACAGAGAAACTATTAAAGGTAAGGCTCAGGCTGAAGGTAAGTATATAAAGCAGACTGGTGGTAGGGGACAATATGGGCACGTATTGATTGAAATAGAGCCTTTAGGAAGAGGTAAGGGTTTTGAGTTTGTTGATAAAATAGTGGGTGGTAAGATACCTAAAGAATACATACCTGCAGTTCAAAAAGGTATAGAAGAAGCATTATTAAAGGGTGTTTCTTTTGGATATCCAATGGTTGATGTAAAGGTTTCACTTTATGATGGTTCTTATCATGAAGTTGACTCTTCTGAAATGGCTTTTAAGATAGCAGGTTCTATGGCTTTTAAAGATGCTGCGGAAAAAGCTGGAGTTGAATTACTTGAGCCTATAATGTCTATTGAAATAATTACTCCTGAAGAGTATATGGGTGATGTTATAGGAGACCTTAATTCAAGAAGAGGTAGAGTAAAAGAATTATCTGATAGGTCTGGTTCTAAAATTATAACAGGTGAAGTACCACTAGCAGAGATGTTTGGATACGCTACTGACTTAAGGTCTAAAACTCAAGGAAGAGCAAGTTATACTATGCAGTTTTCACACTATGAGGAAGTGCCTCATAATATAAAACAAGAAATGTTAACTAATAAGTAAAATTAAAAAAGAAATAATTAGGGAGGAAATAAATGGCTAAAGAAAAGTTTGAGAGAAAGAAACCTCACGTTAATGTTGGTACTATTGGACACGTAGACCATGGTAAGACTACTTTGACTGCTGCAATGACTTTTATAGCAGCTAAGTTTGGAAGAGGTGAGGCTAGGGATTACGATCAAATCGATAATGCACCAGAAGAAAAGGCAAGAGGTATTACAATCAATACTGCTCACGTTGAATATGAAACTGAAAAGAGACACTACGCACATGTTGACTGTCCTGGGCACGCTGACTATGTTAAAAATATGATTACAGGTGCAGCTCAAATGGATGGTGCTATACTTGTTGTTTCTGCTGCTGATGGTCCAATGCCTCAGACAAGAGAGCATATTCTTCTTGCAAGACAGGTAGGTGTTCCTTATATAGTTGTTTTTATGAATAAGGTTGATATGGTTGATGACCCAGAATTGCTTGACCTTGTTGAAATGGAAGTAAGGGAATTGTTAAGCAAGTATGAGTTCCCTGGGGATAGCATACCAGTTGTTAAAGGTTCAGCTTTAAAAGCTTTGGAAAAAGCTAAAGCATCAGCTACTATAAATCCTGATGATGCTGATGTAAAACCTATTATGGATCTTTTTAAAGCATTAGATGACTATATACCTGAGCCAAAGAGAGAGACTGATAAACCATTCTTAATGCCAATAGAAGACGTATTCTCTATAACAGGTAGAGGTACTGTTGTAACAGGAAGAGTTGAAAGGGGTATTATAAAGGTTAACGAAGAAGTAGAGATTGTTGGTTTAAGACATGAAAAGATAAAGACAGTCGTAACTGGTATAGAAATGTTTAGAAAATTACTTGATGAGGGAATTGCTGGAGATAACGTTGGTCTTCTTTTAAGAGGTACTAAGAAAGAAGAAGTTGAAAGAGGTATGGTTGTTGCAAAACCTGGAACTATTACTCCACATACTGACTTTGAGGCTCAAGTATACGTATTGACAAAAGAAGAAGGTGGTAGACATAAACCTTTTACAAGTGGGTATAGACCTCAGTTTTATTTTAGAACAACAGATGTAACTGGAACAATAACTTTGGCTGAAGGACAAGAAGTTATATTGCCAGGAGACAATGCTAAGATAAAAGTTCAATTGATTTATCCAGTCGCTATGGAAGAAGGTTTAAGATTTGCTATTAGAGAAGGTGGTAGAACTATAGGTGCTGGAGTTGTAAGTAAAATAATCAAGTAATAAGAAGGTAGAGTATATGGTTGTTAATAAGATAAGGATAAAAATAAAAAGTTTTGATCATGAGCTTTTAGAAGTAGCTGTTAGTAATATAATTGAAGCTTTGGGAAGGGCTGGTGCTTCTATTGTGGGCCCAGTGCCTTTACCTACTAAGATAAAAAAGTATACTGTTATAAGGTCTCCTCACGTTGATAAGAGGTCGAGGGAACAGTTTGAAATAAGAATACATAAAAGACTTATTGATATATTAGAACCTAATGAGTCTATAATTGAAGAACTTAAAAAATTATCTTTGCCTTCTGGTGTAGAGGTAGAGATAAAATAAAAATAAAATTTTAGAATAAAATTTTATTAAAAATAAATACATGATAAGGAAAACAACATGCCGATAAGGGTTATAGGAAAAAAAATAGGTATGACAAGGCTACCCAATGAAAATGGGGAATTTGAAGCAGTTACAGTGATTCTTTTGCCTCCTTCGCAAGTCTTAGAGATTAAGACCAAAGAAAAACATGGGTATAATGCTGTAAAAGTAGGTTCTATAGATAAAGTTAAAAACATAAACAAACCTATTAAAGGATATTTTGAGGCTTTGAGTAAATTAATAAACAAGACAATATCTCCTAAAAAGTATATAAAAGAGTTTAGATTAAATGATGGTGAGAGTTTTAATTTAAATCCTGGCGATGTTATCAATGTAGACATTTTTAAACCAGGTGAAATAATTGATATTACAGGTGTTACAAAAGGAAAGGGATTCCAGGGCGTTGTTAAAAGACATGGTTTTGCTGGTGGTCCTGCTTCCCATGGTTCTCAGTTTCACAGGAGGCCTGGTTCAATAGGTGCACATACTTTCCCTGCTAGAGTATGGAAGGGACATAGGATGCCAGGGCATATGGGATCTACTAATGTTACTTTAAAAAATCTTAAAATTGTTAAGATAGATTCTGACAATAATTTAATTGTAGTTAAAGGTGCTGTCCCAGGGCCTAACAATGGTATTGTGTTTATTAAGAAAAAATAAGAGGTAATAGTATGGAATTAATGGTTTATAAAATAGATGGTAATGTTTCTTCAAAACTAAGTTTGAATCTTGATGATTTTAAGGTTAAAAAATATCTTATACATGATAAAATAAAGACTGAATTGGCTAATATAAGAACTGGTAATGCGTCTACAAAAACAAGAGGTGAAGTAAGTGGTGGTGGAAGAAAGCCTTGGAGACAGAAAGGGACTGGAAGGGCAAGACAGGGTAGTATAAGATCTCCTCTTTGGGTTGGTGGTGGTGTAGTTTTTGGACCTCAACCTAGAGACTATGATCTTGATATGCCAAAAAAACAAAAAAAGATAGCAAATTATCATACTCTTATCTTTAAATTAAAAGAAGGGGTTGTTAAGATTGTTGAAGACTTACCAAAGACTGGGAAGACAAAAGATATGTATAATTTTGTCACAAAAGTTTTAGGTGGAAAAACTGAAAGGTCTGTTGTTTTGTTTTTAGAAGATAATATGCTTGTTAAAAGATCTATGAGGAATATACCATGGTTGGATTATATGAGTGTTAAAAGACTTGCTTCTCATCCTCTTTTTTATGCTAAGAATGTGATTATGACAAAGGATGCATTTGACTATATAAATAAAGAATTAGAAATTTTGATAGGGGGCAAATAGTGTTAATAAATCTTAATGATGTTATTATAGAGCCTATAGTTACTGAAAAAGCTGCTGATATGGCAAAACAGAATAAGTATGTTTTTAAGGTTAACAAACTTGCAAATAAAAATGATGTTATTAATGCTGTTGAGAAGCTGTATAATGTTAAAGTTTCAAAGTGCAATATTGTTAATTTAAAAGGTATTTTTAAAAGATTTAGAAGAAATTATTTATATGAACATGGTTATAAAAAAGCGATAGTTACGCTTTCAGAAGGAAAATTAAACTTCTTCGAAGTATTACAATAATAAAATTGAGTGAGAGGAAAAATGGCATTAAAAAAGTTTAAACCTATTACACCTGGATTAAGGTTTAAGAGTGTATCTGATTTTTCAATTTTAACAACAGATAAACCTGAGAAAACCCTTGTTAAGGGTATTAAGAGCAGTAGTGGTAGAAACTCTGCTGGTAGAATAACAGTAAGAAGAAGAGGTGGCGGGCATAAGAGAAGATACAGATTTATTGACTTTAAAAGAGACAAAAAAAATATGAAGGCAATAGTTAAGACTATTGAGTATGATCCTAATAGAACTGCTTATATATCATTGGTAGAATATGAGGATGGCGAAAAGAGATATATATTAGCACCTCATGGAATAAGTGTTGGTGCTGAAATAATTGCTGGAGAGAATGTAAAGCCTGAAATAGGCAATGCGATGCCTTTAAAAAATATTCCATTAGGATTGGACATTCATAATATAGAATTGTATAGAAATAGGGGTGGACAAATAGTAAGGGCAGCTGGTAGTAGTGCTCAAGTTGTATCTAAAGAAGGTGATTATTGTAGTGTCAAACTTCCTTCTGGAGAGGTTAGGCTTATACATAAAGACTGTTATGCGACTATTGGAAGGGTAAGTAATATTGAAAACTCTGAAGTGGTCATAGGTAAAGCAGGTAGATCTAGATGGATGGGATTAAGACCTAAGGTAAGGGGTACTGCTATGAACCCTGTTGATCACCCACATGGTGGTGGTGAAGGAAGGACTAAAGGAAAGCATCCAGTTACACCTTGGGGTCAACCTACTAAGGGATATAAGACTAGAAGAGGAAGAAGACCATCTGATAAATTTATTATAAAGAAAAGAAAATAACTTAAGGAGTTATAATGGGACGTTCGCTTAAAAAAGGGCCTTTTGTTGACTCTAAATTGTATAAAAAAATACAAGAAGTAAAAAAAGAAGGCAAAAAAAGACCTATAAAAACATGGAGCAGGGCTTCTATAATAATACCTGATATGGTTGGTTTGACTTTTAATGTTTATAATGGAAAGACTTTTGTACCTGTATATGTAACTGATGATATGATAGGGCATAGACTTGGTGAGTTTTCACCAACAAGGACTTTTAGAGGGCACTCAGGCGATAAAAAAGGTGAAAAAAAACCTACTAAATAGAAAAGAGAGGGTTTATAAATGAATGGTATGGCTATATTAAGATATGCTATTGTTTCTCCTAAAAAGGTTTGGAGAATTTCTAAAGAGTTAAGGGGAATGACTTATTCACAAGTTTTAAGTGTCTTAAGAGAAATTAATGCTAAACCTGCTAGAGTTTTAGAAAAGCTTATAAAAACAGCTTTTTATAGTTTAATAAATAAAGACCAAAATATATCTGAGGATGATGCTGTAATTGATTATATTCATGTGTCTAAAGGTCCTTTTTATAAAAGAATGGTTCCTAGGGCAAGAGGTAGAGCAGATATTGTTAAAAAGAGAACATCTCATATAAAAGTGGTTCTAGTTAAGAAGGAGGCTAAATAATGGGTCAAAAAGCAAGTCCTATAGCGATGAGATTGGGTATAATAAAGACATGGGATTCAATTTGGTGGGATTCAAAGAGACTAGGAGTATGGGTTGTTGAGGATGAGAAAATAAGAAGACTTGTCAATAAAAAGTTTAGAAAGGCTGAGATAGAGAGGGTTAAAATAGAAAGAAATCCAGGTTTTTTAAGGGTTATAATACATACTGGTAAACCAGCTTTATTGATTGGGCAAAAAGGCTCTGAGATAGAGTCTCTTAGAAAGGAGATTTTTAAAGTAGTTGATAAAAACTCTATTCAGCAGATTGACATAAAAATAGAAGGTGTTAAAAATATAAATACTTCAGCTCAAATAGTAGCAACTAATATTGCCTTACAGATTGAGAGAAACACACCTTATAAAAGAGCTATGAAAAAGGCTATCGCTGATGCTTTAAAAGATGGTGCAAAGGGAATAAAAGTAATGGTTTCAGGAAGACTTGGTGGTGCTGAAATGTCAAGAGATGAGTGGTATTCTGAGGGCAGAATGCCTTCTCAGACACTAAGATCTGATATAGACTATGCATTGGGTGAGGCTTACACAAAGTATGGGGTTATAGGAGTAAAAGTCTGGATATTCAAAGGTGAAAAATTAGGGAAAGTAAGTCTTTTTGGAGCTGAAAAAAAGGTTATAGAAAACAAACCTCAAAAGTTTTTGAAAAAGAAAAGAACAAAACTTTCTTCTAGACCATTAGGAAAAAGAAGAAGAGTTAAAGAGAACGAAGAAAACAAAGACTTAGAAGCACAAAATACAGATAAAGAATAATCACAAGGAGAAATAAAATGTTAAGTATGCCAAGAAGAGTAAAATGGAGAAAACACCATAGAGGAAGAATGAAAGGTTTTTCTTATAAAGCTAATCAAATAGCATTTGGAGAGTTTGGTCTTAAAATTATGGAACCTTGCATGTTAAATGCGAAACAGATAGAAGCTGTCCGTGTTGCAATAGTAAGAACAGTAAAAAAGGGTGCAAAACTGTGGTTTAGGGTTTTTCCTGATTATCCTTTTACTAAGAAACCACTTGAAACAAGAATGGGTAAGGGAAAGGGTGAACCGGAAGAATGGAGAGCAAGAATACATCCAGGAAGGATTTTGGTTGAAATTGCTGGTCCTGCAGAAGATGTTTGTCTTGAAGCCTTAAGGATTGCTTCTTATAAATTAGGTGTAAAGACTAAAATAGTAAGAAGAATTGCTTATTAGGAGTTTGTAGTATGGCTAAAGATAAAAAAATAAATGAACTTTCAGTTAATGAGTTAAAAAAATTGCTTATTGAATATAAAAATAAGTTAAGAGAAATGAGAGTTGAGAATGCTATTGGTGGTGGTATGAATCTTAATGAGTATAAGAAAATAAAAAAAGATGTTGCTAGGATAAATACAATACTTAGAGAATATGAATTAGGAATTAGAAAAATAAAATAGGAGAGTTAACTTGAAAAAGAGAGTTTTAATAGGAGTAGTTGTTTCTAATAAAATGGATAAGACTATAGTTGTAAGAGTTGAAAAGACTATAATGCATCCTATTTATAAGAAGTTTTATAAGAAACATAAAAAGTTTATGGTACATGATCCTAATTCTGAAGCTAATATAGGGGACTTGGTTAGGATAGAAGAATCTAAGCCTATATCTAAGAATAAGAGGTGGGTCTTATTAGAGGTAGTAAAAAAAGGAATACAAGATAATATTAGTGAATAGTAAGGAGGAAGTAGATGATACAGAGGCAGACATATTTAAATGTAGCTGATAATACTGGTGCTAAAAAGGTTCAGTGTATAGGTATATTAGGAAATAGCAAACAAAGATATGCTACAATTGGGGATATAATAGTAGTGTCTGTTAAAGATGCAATACCTAATTCTCCTCTTAAGAAAAAAAGTGTTGTAAAGGCTGTTATAGTAAGAACAAAAAAGGAAATTAGAAGGAAAGATGGTTCTTATGTTGCTTTTGATGACAATGCTGTTGTGATAATAGATAATAATTTGAATCCTAAGGGAACAAGAGTTTTTGGGCCTGTTGCAAGAGAGCTTAGAGAAAAAGACTTTTTAAAAATTGTTTCATTAGCACCTGAAGTAATTTAAGTGAGGTTTTATTATGAAAAAGTTTAAAATAAAAAAAGGTGATGAAGTAATAGTTATAGCAGGAAAAGACAAAGGTAAAAAAGGTATAGTTTCAAAAATAATAACTAAAAAAGACAGGGTTCTTATAGATGGCATAAATATAGTAAAGAAACATAAGAGAAGCCCTAACCCTGAGAACAAAAAACCGAGTATTGTAGAAGAGCCAGCACCTTTACATATTTCAAATATTATGTACTTTTGTTCTAAGTGTAATAAAGGTGTAAAAATAGGATATAAAGAAACAGAAGAAGGTAAGAAAGTTAGATTTTGCAAAAAATGTGAAACAATTATAAAATAAAACTAAGAGGTACTAACAAATGAGTTTGCATGATAAGTACAAAAATGAAGTTGTCCCTAAACTTATTAAAGAATATAAGTACACTTCTGTAATGGAAGTTCCTAAAATAGAAAAAATAGTTATAAATGTCGGTTTAGGTAATGCTATAAAAGAAAAGGACTTAATGGTAACTGCTGAAAAAGAAATTACTCCTATTATTGGACAAAAGTTGGTTCGTACAAAGGCTAGAAAGTCTATTGCAGGATTTAAATTAAGAGAAGGGATGGAGATAGGGCTTAAGGCAACTTTAAGGAAAAAAAGAATGTATGATTTTTTAGAAAAATTAATAAGTGTTGCGTTACCAAGAGTTAAAGACTTCAATGGTCTTCCTGAGAACAGTTTTGATGGAAGAGGGAATTTTACTATAGGGATAAAAGAACATGTTATTTTCCCTGAGGTAGATTATGATAAAGTTCAAAAAATATTTGGTATGGATATTACTATAGTAACGACAGCAAAGACCGATGAAGAGGCTAGATATTTATTAAAATATATAGGCATACCATTTAGAAAAAAATAAATAAGATAAAGGGGTTTATTAATGGCTAAGAAGTCTGTTATTGCAAGACATAAAAAACCTAAAAAATATAAAACAAGAGAATATAACAGGTGTGAGATATGCGGAAGACCGAGGGCTTTTTTTAGGGATTTCCATATTTGTAGGTTATGTCTTAGAAAGTTAGCTAGTGAAGGCAAAATTCCTGGAATTCGAAAGTCAAGTTGGTAGGGGGAAAGAATGGTTCATGATGTAATAGGTGATATGCTTGTAAAGCTAAAGAATGCAGCATTTGCAGGTAAAAAAACAGTTAAGGTTAGATATTCTAAGTTAAAACTAAGTCTTTTGGAAAAAATTAAAGAAGAAGGCTATATTGATAACATACAAGTAATTGAAGAGGATAATAACCCTAATAAGAAGTCCATAGTTGTTGACTTAAGGTTTTACAATAAAAAACCTGTGATAACTAGTATAAAAAGAGTAAGTAAACCAGGGCGTAGAGTTTATGCAGGCGTTAATGATATTCCTAGAATTATGAATGGTTTAGGTATAACTATTTTGTCAACTTCAAAGGGTGTTTTAACTGGTAAGGAAGCTAAAAAGTTAAATATAGGTGGCGAAATTATTTGTGTTATTGTCTAGAAAGTTTTAAGAATTATTTGTAAGGAGAAAGTAAATGTCAAAAATAGGGAGAAAACCTATAGCAATACCTAAAGAGGTAGAACTTGTTATAAGTAATAATAAGGTTAAAGTAAAAGGACCGAAGGGTGAACTTTATCAAGAAGTTAAAGATAGAAACATAAGTGTTAAAGTAGAAAATAACACAGTGTATTTGACTAATGCTCAGCCTGAGAGTGCTAAAGCGAGAACAAATTATGGTCTTTATAGAAGCCTGATTAATAATATGATCAAGGGAGTAGCAGAAGGATTCAAAAAGACTCTTTTTCTTGTTGGTACAGGATATAGGGCTAAGATTACTGGAAAACAGTTAGAGATAAGTGTTGGTTTCTCTCATCCTGTTATTGTTGATGTTCCTTCTGATATAGACTGTAAGGTGGAAGAACAGACAAAGATAATAATATCTGGTATAGATAAGCAAAAGGTTGGACAGTTTGCTGCTAATGTTAGAGGAATAAGACCACCTGAGCCTTATCAAGGTAAAGGTATTAGATATGAGAATGAAAAATTAAAAAAGAAAGCTGGTAAGTCAGGTAAAAAATAAGGAGTAATATATGGTTAGAGATAAAGTCTTTAAAAGAAGTATAAGGAAGTTGAGAATAAGAAATAAGATAAGAGGGACCTCTGAGAGGCCAAGACTTACAATATTTAAAAGTAATAAAAACATTTTTGTTCAAATAATAGATGATACTAAGGGTTTTACTTTATGCTCTGTATCTACTCTTGAGAAAGAACTTAAAGACTTAAAAGGAAAACCAAACAAAGAAACAGCAAAAAAAGTTGCGGCTTTATTGGTAGAGAGGGCTCTGGCTAAAGGTATAAAAAAGATTGTTTTTGATAGAAATGGTTATAGATACCATGGGGTAGTGAAAGAGTTTGCTGATAAGTGCAGAGAAAATGGACTTGAGTTTTAGGAGGGTTTTAAATGATTGATAATGAAAATCTTAATCTAATTGAAGAGACTGTCTTTATAAATAGGATAGTTAAGGTAACAAAAGGTGGTAGAAGATTTAGAATTGCTGCTCTTGTTGCTGTTGGAGATGGTAATGGTAAGGTAGGTTTGGGATATGGTAAGTCTAAAGAAGTTCCAGATGCTATATCTAAGGCAACAAATTCTGCTAAAAAAAATATGGTTGAGGTCTTTATTAAGAGAAAAGAAAATAATAAAACTTTGCCATATGAGGTTTGGGGTGTTTTTGGTAGTACTAAGGTTTTATTAAAACCTGCAAGACCAGGTACTGGTATAATTGCTGGTGGGATTGTAAGGTCTGTTGTATCTAAAGCAGGTATTACTGATATTTTATCAAAGGTTTATGGCAATAAAAATCCTATGAATGTTGCTAAAGCTACAATGATAGCACTCTCTAGTATAGAAAATCCTTCTGAAATAGCTAAAAAGAGGGGAAAATCTCTTAATGAAATATTTCAATAAGGAGTTTTTTTATGGCAAAGACAAAGGGTTCTAAGAAGATAAAAGTTATACTGGTAAGAGGTATAGCAGGTAAAAAAGAAAAAGAGATTAAAGTTTTGCAGGGATTAGGGTTGAGAAAGGTTAATCAAGTTGTTGAACACATTCCTTCTCCTAATATATTAGGGATGATAGAAAAAGTTAAACACTTAGTTAAAGTTGAAGGAGTTTGATTATGGCATATGAATTAAAACCTAAAAAAGGTTCAGTTAAAGATAAAAAAAGATTAGGATGTGGTAGAGGTTCAGGATTAGGTAAGACCTCAGGAAAAGGACATAAAGGACAGAGGGCAAGATCAGGGCAGAAGAGACCTTATATGGGATTTGAAGGTGGTCAAATGCCTTTATACAGAAGAATCCCTAAAAGAGGTTTTAACCATGAACCAAATGAAAATTATGAAATAGTAAATATAAGAGATTTAATGCTTATAGATAAGAAAGAGATTAGTATTCAAGACCTTTATAACACTGGGCTAATAAAGAAAGTTGATTCTAAGGTTAAACTTTTGGGTGATGGAGAAATAAGTAAACCTGTTGTTATAAGTGTTAATAAAGTATCAGAGTCAGCAGTTAAGAAGATAGAAGCAGCTGGTGGGAAGGTTAACTTAATATCTTAAATATTAATTAAAATAAAAAGGGTTGATTTATGATAAAAGGTTTTAAAAATGCTTTTAAGATCCCTGAATTAAGAAGCAGGTTGTTGTTTACTATAGGAGCTTTGATAGTTTTCAGGATTGGTACGCATATTACTGTCCCTGGGATTGATATGTCTGAATTAAATAGATTTTTTGATGATATCTTGTCAAAGGGTGGTGAAGGTGGAATAGGAGCCTTATTAGGGCTTTTAAACCTTTTTACAGGTGGTGCTTTAAAACAGTTTGCTATCTTTGGTTTAGGGGTCATGCCTTATATAAGTTCTTCAATTATAATGCAATTACTACAGGTTGTTATCCCTTCACTTGAAAAATTGGCTAAAGAAGGTGAGTTTGGAAGAAAGAAAATAAATGTATATACTAGATATCTTACTATACTCTTATGTATTGTTCAAGGTATTGGTATTCTGATATATTTTAAGTCAGCTATTCTTGCTAAAGCAACAGGTTATAAGATATTAATTGGTGATTCTGTAGATTTTTGGTTTAGTTTTAATTTTGTTCTTATATTAACTGCTGGGACAATGTTCTTGTTATGGCTAGGTGAGCAGATAACTGAAAGAGGTGTTGGTAACGGAGTATCTGTTTTAATATTTGCTGGTATTGTAGCAAGAATACCTGGTATTTTATATAATGCTGTTACTCTTGGGACTACAGAAGGCAATTCAATAAAATTGATTATATTAGGTATAATATTTGCTTTTCTTATTGCTATTGTAATATTGATACAACAAGGTGAGAGAAGGGTTGCTGTAAGATATGCCAAAAGGGTTGTTGGTAACAAATTATATCAAGGACAGAATACTTATATTCCTTTTAAAGTTGATCCAGCAGGTGTAATTGCAATAATATTTGCTTCTTCTGTTATATTATTCCCTTCACAAATATTAGGTACTTTTGGTGCTAACAGCAGGATATTAACAAAGATTGCTAATCTATTATCACCAGGCAGTATTATTTACTATTTTCTTTATCTCTTATTAGTTATATTCTTCTGTTATTTTTATACTGCTATATTATATAATCCTCAAGAGATGGCTGAGCATATTAAGAAAAATGGTGGTTTTATTCCAGGAATAAGGCCAGGACAACAGACTAGCTTATTCTTACAAAAACTTTTAAACAGATTGATATTGCCAGGTGCAATAATTGTTGGTTTTATTGCTATAACTCCTTCTATAATATCACATGTTTTAGATGTACCTTATTCTGTTGCTGATATATTAGGTGGTACAAGTTTATTAATTATGGTTGGTGTTGCTCTTGATACTTTAAAGCAGATAGAATCTCAATTGAGATCAAGAAATATGGAAGGTTTTTTAAAACATGGAAGAATTAAAGGTAGATATTACTAGAAGGAGAGGTTGATGCCTAAAGATGTAATAGAGGCTAAAGGTGAAATAGTTGAGGCATTGCCAAATGCAATGTTTAAGGTTAAATTAGAGAATGGGCATCAGATACTAGCTCATATTTCTGGTAAAATGAGGATGCATTTTATAAAAATATTTCCAGGAGATAAAGTTTTATTAGAACTTTCTCCATACGATTTGACAAAAGGAAGGATTGTTTATAGATTTAAATAGCTAAAATTTTACTTTTATTTTAAACTTATAAATGAAATAGAGAATATAAATAAATATTAACGAGGTACTTATGAAAGTTAGAGCAAGTGTTAAAAAAATATGTAATAAGTGCAAGATAATAAAGAGAAAAGGCGTTTTAAGAGTTATTTGTGAAAATCCCAAACACAAACAAAGACAGAAATAATATTAAGGAGTTTTTATGGCACGTATAGCTGGTGTTGATCTTCCAACAAATAAAGTTATTGGAATAGCTTTAACAAGAATTTTTGGAATTGGTAGAAGCACTTCTGAAAAAATATTAAAACAATTAAATATACCTTTCCACAAAAGAACTAAAGACCTTACTGACGAAGAGGTTAAAAACATAAGAGATATTATAGAGAATAATTATAAAGTTGAGGGTGAATTGAAGGCTTCTATACAACAAGATATAAAAAGACTTATGGATATTGGTTGTTATAGAGGTATAAGGCATAGAAAAGGTTTGCCTGTTAGGGGTCAGAGAACAAGATCAAATGCAAGAACAAGAAAAGGAAAAAAGAAATAAAGTTTTAATAAATATAAGGAGATGAAACTTGGCTAATAAGAAAGTTGCAACAACAAAAAAGAGAGTTTTAAAGAATGTTGAAAAAGGTATAGCATATATATATGCAAGTTTTAATAATACTATAATTACAATAACAGATATGCATGGTAATACTATAGCTTGGAGTAGTTCAGGGGCTAATGGATTCAAAGGATCAAGAAAGAGCACACCTTTTGCTTCTCAAGTTACTGCTGAGAATGTTGCGAAAAAGGCCTATGACTTGGGAATAAGAGAGATTCATGTAAAGGTTAAGGGCCCTGGTGCAGGAAGAGAGTCAGCTATTAGAGCTTTAGCTGCTGCAGGTATAAAAATTTTGTCTATAGCTGATATAACTCCTATACCTCATAATGGGTGTAGACCACCTAAAAGAAGGAAAGTATAAAGATAAAATTTGTTCAAGAAAGAAATTAAGGAGAAAAATGAATGGGTAAATACCTAGGACCTGTTTGTAGACTTTGTAGAAAAGAAAAAGTAAAACTTTTTTTGAAGGGAGATAAATGTATTACATCGAAGTGTCCTCTTAGTAAAAGGAAAAAGTCTCCTGGAATGTTTTCTGCTAAAAAAGGCAAGACAAGCTATTTTGGTATGCAGTTAAGAGAAAAACAAAAACTAAAAAGATTTTATTACTTGTCTGAAAGTCAGTTTCATAAATATTACGAACTTGCTACTAAGGCGAGGGGTAATACTGGTGAAGTATTGTTACAACTATTAGAGAGAAGACTTGACAATATAATATATAGGTCTGGTTTTGCTTCTTCAAGAAAACAGGCAAGACAGTTTGTTTCACACAAGTATTTTACAGTTAATGGAAGAAATGTAAACATTCCTTCTATGCTTGTTAAGAAAGGAGATATTGTTAAAATAAAGGACTACAAGTTAAGTCCATTACTAGAAGAAAATTTAAAAAGAGAAATTATTTTACCTAATTGGTTGGAAAAGATTGATGATCATACAGTTAAAGTTATAGAACTTCCTTTAAGAAGTGATATACAGGATATTCAAGTAAAAGAACAGATGATCATCGAGTTGTACTCAAAATAGTTTAGTTTTGAAGGAGGAGCTTTAATGGCTCATAGATATTTAATGTATGATTTTAGAAGACCTAAGAGTGAAAATATTACTTATAAAGTTTCAGAGGATAATCCTTTTTATGGTAAGATAGAGGCTTATCCTTTTGAAAGAGGTTATGGTCTTACAATTGCTAATTCTCTTAGAAGAGTATTGCTTTCTTCACTCCCTGGGTATGCTATTTCAGGGATTTCTGTAAAATATTATCAAAATGATGAAATGAAGATTTTGTCTAGCGAGTTTGTTAATATACCAGGAGTGTATGAGGATACTATACAGTTTATACAGAATCTTAAAAGGGTTAGGCTCTCTTTATTGGATGGTTCTATAGAAAGGAAGATATATATTGAACTTAAGGGGCCAAGAGAGTTTAAAGCTTCTGATTTACAAATAGACTCAAATATAGAGATTTATAACCCTGACCTTGTTTTAGCCACCTTAAATGAAGATGCTTATTTTAATATAGAAATAAGTGTTACTTTTGGAAGAGGGTATGTACCTGCTGAAGTTATAAAGGAAGAGAATAATGAGTTTGGGTTTATAGCTATTGATGCATTGTATTCGCCGATAGAAAAGGTTTCTTATAAGATAGAAAATTATCGTATAGGGCAGAGAATAGACTATGAAAAGTTTATAATGGAAGTTTGGACTGATGGCTCTATAAAGCCTTCTGATGCTATTGCTGATGCTGCTAAGATATTAAAAGAACATTTTTCGACTTTTATAAACTTTGATGAGTCTAAATATGAAGAAGAGATAGTTGAAGAAAAAGAGGAAAAGATAACACCTGAAGATGAAAAGATTTGGGAAGTTCTTGCAACACCTGTTGAAGAATTAGAATTAAATGCAAGAGCTGCTAACTGTCTTGAGGCTATAAATATAAAGTATATTGGTGAGTTGGTTCAAAAGACAGAGGATGAACTTAAGAAAGTTAAAAACTTGGGACAGAAGTCATTAGAAGAAATAATAAAAAAATTAGAGGCTTTTGACCTTTATCTTGGTATGAAACTAGATGAAAAATATATAAAAGCTATTAAAGAGCTCAAAGAACAAGAGGAGGAATAGTTAAATGAGACATCTTAATAAGGGAAAAAAATTAGGAAGAGTAAGAGAAGAAAGAAAGGCTCTTATTAGAAATCTTGCAAAAGCTTTTATAAAACATGAAAAGTTGATTACTACTGATGTAAAGGCTA
>Ga0138355_1138188_pt1 | contig 17810 bp, 12 predicted proteins | sample YNPNP_1300MetaT_FD_101540 | JGI IMG/M metagenome (GOLD analysis project Ga0138355, IMG submission 101540) | Anoxygenic and chlorotrophic microbial mat microbial communities from Yellowstone National Park, USA - YNP NP_1300 MetaT (Metagenome... ...
GTTAGAGTGTGAAAAATATATTTTATTTTATTTTCTGTATCTTATTGTTATATAATGAACTTGATGCTCAAATATTGCAGGATCAACAGATTAAATCCCATTTACAAAGTCTATTAAACAAAAATGCTATTGGCAATTATTTTGTTTTTGGTTTCCATCCTTGTTGGGAAGATATTAATTCAACGCCAAATTCAGGAAATGCTCTTAAAATCTATGTCTATTCTTTGTACGAAACTAATATCAAAATTACTGTACCTTACTACGATCAAGAACCCTGGATGGTAAAACAAGCCAGAGCAAACGAGATAATTGAGTTCATTATTCCTCCCGATATAGGTATGCCTTATCGTCGAGGTGAAAATGCTCTTGCTAATTCGTTATTACCAACAAAACTTTTTAACGGACGAGGAATAATTTTGGAATCGGAAATGCCAGTTGTGGTGTATGGGTTTGCAAGGTTTTTCAACACATCAGATGGCTTTTTAGCCATACCGGTGGATCAATTAGGCAAGGAATATGTTGTGTCATCATATCGCGAGGCAACCTATTTCACATTGCAATCTTTAACACCTTATGTTAGCATCATTGCACCATTCGATAATACTAATGTTAGCTTTTTTGTTGGAGGAAATAGCGATACACGAATTCGCACAGATGATGGCAAGTTGTGGAAACCATTCGATATGCTACGCGTGAGATTGAACAAGGGTGATTATTGGCTTATAGCTTCCGAAGGTGCTTTTTCGGATTTAGGTGGTAGCTTGATTGTTGCCGACAAGCCAATTTCGGTTTTGTCGGGGAATCATTGTGCACAAATACCCTATGATGTTCCTGCCTGTGATTATATCATCGAACAAGAAGTTGCTACTGAATTTTGGGGAAATAAATATTACGTTCCACCAATTATAACACGAAAAAAATCATCAATCATCAGACTATTTGGCAAAGAACCACTTACAACATTTATGCGTAATGGCTATGAGTTTTGGTCATCTAAGTCGAATTGGGGTTTGGAGAATGAAGATTGGATCGAAATTCGTTCTAATCCCGACTCTAATGCTCCTGCGGTTATACAAGGTAACAAGCCAATTTACGTAGTTCAATACAACACTGGGCAAAGCGAAGACAATGTGCCTGGCGATCCTTTCCAGATGTTGCTCACTTCATCACAACAATTTCAAAACGAATTAGTTTTTTTCACTCCAGGAATTAATTCCAGTTTGGGATTTGACGAGAATTTCTTGAGCGTAATTTTCGAGTCCAACAATGATTGGGAAATACCAGAAGATTTGGAAATTGGTGAATTGCTCGAAAACGGTAAAGTAAATAATTGGCAAAAGGTAAAAGACTTGTTTTTAGTTGGTTTTCATCGTTTTTTGGATCCGGATTTAGCCAACAGTAATCGAAAAATGTATGTTTTAACATTAAAGATACTAAATCAATCCGCATATAAAATTAGGTGCAGTAGTTCAAAGATTGCAGCATATGCCTATGGTTTTTCGGAATATGATTCATATGGTTTGCCGGCAAATCTTGCCTTAAGAGACTTGTCTCAAAAGGATTCGTTGCCACCCAATCCAAGATACAAATTAAGATGTGATGGAACATTAATCAATCCTATTAATCAATCCGAAATTCTAATAGTTGATGATTTGCCAATTGGTTCTTCTAGTGGTCTATCGTTCATATTTTTTGATAAAACCCAAAGCTATAATTACGATTTTGGATTTGAATCATTTATTCCGGGTTCTGCCAAAAGCACCAAATGGTGGTTAAAAATTCAAAATCCAAACAAAGATGCTAAAGCAGTTGTAACATTTTCGGATCGATCTGGCAACGATACAACATTGATTATTTCTTATCGAGCTACTAATTTATCTTTGACACCCGATAGATACTTTTTTGGAAATTTAATGTTAGGCGACCAAAAAACACAAACTTTTACACTAAAAAACGAATCGTCTATTAGCCCTTTCCATATGAAAGAATTAAAACTAAAAACTCTCAAAGAAAATTTAGCATCAAAGGGTTTTACTTTGGAATATTCTTTTAACCCTGATACAATTTTAAAACCAAAAGAATTTGTAAACTTCAATGTTACTTTCCGAGCAACACAAAAGGGTGAATATCGTGATTCTATTGGCATAGGTGATACTTGCTTTTTCAATTATATGGGTTTGGTTTGGGCAAGTGTGGAAATGCCATTTGTTTATATCAGTGATGTGGATTTCAAACAAGGTGTTATTGGAAAAAAATACTCTCAAACGGCTACGATTAAAAATTTTGGTTCTTCTTCGGTTCAAATCACTGGAGTTAAAAAGAACAAGCTGATTGCTTTCACTTTTGATGATTTTGTGTATTCACCACAAAATCCGTTGATACTTAACTCTGGCGAAGAATATAACTTCGAAGTATATTTTACTCCTAATGCAGAAAAGAAATTTGTCGATACAATTGAATTTATTTTCAACAAATTACCCGACGACGACCCCTATTGCATACTAACGGGGGAGGGATTAAAACCCTTTTTGGATGCCAAGGATGTTGCTTGGTCTCGGAAAAGAGTGCATTTGGATAGATACGATAATCTACCTTTTATGAATATGCAACCTTATCCAGCTCCTAATGGTGGAATAAAATTAACCAATTCTGGTGGAAAGCCAATAAATATCAACACAATTAATATTTTAGAAGAAACTAATGGTGATGCCTTTAAGTTGTTTGTAGATGGCGATTACCATCCTTTAAAAGAATATGTTAATTCCGTCAATGAAATCAAGGATAATAACGGACAACCAATCTCGGTTGTTCAGCCGGATAAGGAAATAACCATTCCAGTGTTTTTCGACCCAAGAACAGCAGGATATCATCGTATGGTTCCCGAATTTGTTTGCGACGCAGTTTCCAATCCAGCATCAAATTTATATGGTATTGGAGTTTATGGTATTTTGGGAAACGATAGTATAAATTTTGATGTCAAAGTAATTAATTCGACACCAATTAGCAAAAAACTGAAAATATATAATAAGGAATGGGATTTCCAAGACAGTATTGTGATTTATGATTTAATTTCATCTCCCGAGGGAGCAATCAGCTTCGATAAATCAATAATTGGAAATCAAGGTTTTGCTATAGATAAATCATCAATAAAATTTCCAATTGTGTTACGTCCTGGCGAATTTTACGAGTTAAATGTATGGTTTTCGCCTAAAAATAGTGGATTGAACCAAGCAAAACTAATTACTGTGAGCGATGCTTACGAAGAAGTAGCTTATGATTTAAAGGGATATGGAGTTAATCAATTGATTGAAACCAAACAACTTGCTATTCCAACTGTGTGTTCCGAATCATCCCAAGAAACATATTTAGATTTGTTGGTAATTAATCACAGCTTGGATTCTATTGCGATAAAAGGCAATTCATTTGCTTTTGTTAATCATCCAGATAAGTTTGAATTATCTAAAATATCTCGAACAAATGGTTCAACAATTAATTATATTTCTGATTTTTGGATAAACTCGTTGGATACAATCATTGTCCAGGTAAAATTCAAGCCGATCTCCAATCAAATTTTCAATCAGTATTACACAATTGATGATACATTGAAATTTAATACAAATGCCGATGAGCCGAGTTTGGAAACAATAAATGCAAAAATTTCCGTCAACCAATTGCAATATCTAATGGAGATTTATGGAAAAGTAAATAATGGCAACGAATACGAAATTAAACCTAACGATAAAATGACTGAAGAAGTTCTTAATTATAAACTTTATATCAATAATAAAGTTCCAATTGAGTTCGAAAATCCAAATGAATTTGTTGTTACAATTAAGTATCCCGAAAGTTTTATCACAAGCAAAATAAACGGAGCTTCTCAAAAGGAGTTTGATGTTCAACTTGGAAAAGATTTAGCCACAGAATGGCAAATAACCAGTGTTAGCAAGAAATTTGATCCCAACACAAATCAAGAATTGGTCACTGTGCAATTAAGCAGCAAAACATCCAACCTCAACAAAGCTGGATTGTTCGAAATATTGCAAGTGGATTTTATTCCATATTTCCCATATTATTTCGACAAACAAGGAAATATCAAAATAAAACCAGATAAAATCGAAATATCGGCGGAGGTGAGAACAGATCAGCAAGTTTGTATTAACTACGAAGAGAGTGGAAGACCAAAATTGATTTTGAACGAAGTATGCGCCAATGATATGCGGCAGGTGATAATTAGTGATTATAATTTCGAATTGGGTTTGGTTTATCCAAACCCAATTCGTTCCACTTCAGCGGTAATATTCGAAATTCCCTTCGAAATGCAAGTGAATTTAAGTATTTTTAGTTTGGATGGCAGATGTATCGAGAGATCAGTTGACCAAGTTTTAAAAGCAGGTAAATACGAATGGCAAATTCCAGTCGACAAATTATCAAATGGAGGATATTTTATCGAAATGAATGCTGGAGAATTTAGTAAACGAGTTAAATTTGCTGTTGATAAATAATGCTATCAGGTAATTCATAAATTTATCTTGATTATTTATAAAAATTAAATTGTAGTTTTTTTCGTCAAACAAGCAAATAAAGTTTTTGCGAAAAGTGTTTAGATTCGAGAGTCCCGAGATACTATATTTATTACTTGCGATACCATTGTTTATTTCTCTATTTTTATACAATCAAATACAAAAGAAAAAAAAAATTAAATCAATTTTCAACAGCAAACTTATTAAACTATCTATTAAAGGATTATTCAGCAATCAAACCAATTGTAAAATTTACATTGTGGATGTTGATTTTTGTATCGATGGTAATTGCATTAGCTAATCCCCAAATTGGTTCCAAAGTCGAAAAAGTAAAGCGAGAGGGTATCGAAATTATATTTGCTTTGGATGTATCCAACTCAATGTTGTCAAACGATATACCGCCAAGTAGGTTGGAGCGGGCAAAATCAATGCTAAGCAAATTGATAGATGGATTGGTAAGCGACAAAGTGGGATTAGTAGTTTTCGCAGGAGATGCTTTTTTGCAAATGCCTTTGACCACGGATTATTCAGCAGCAAAGTTGATGATTTCGGCTGCCAGCACCGATTTAATTGCTCAACAAGGAACAGCTATCGGACAAGCCATCGAATTGTGTGTTAATTCCTTTTCGAAAAACTCAAAAGTTAATAGAGTTATACTACTTATTACCGATGGTGAAAACCACGAAGACGACGCAATTCAAATGGCAAAGGAAGCAGCAGGGAAAGGAATTCAAATTTATACAATAGGAATGGGAACCCCTAATGGTGGGCCAATTCCATTAGGCAATAATTCATTTTTGAAAGATGAGAACGGAAACATAGTTATCACAAGGCTATCTCCAGAATTATTAACCGAAATTGCCGATATTGGCAAAGGCAAATTCATTTATGGTTCCGCAAAATTTACCGTAATCGAAACATTTTTGAAAGAAGTTGCCAAATTAGATAAAAAGGAAATGGAGGATTTAGTATATACAGATTTCGATAGTAAGTATTATATTTTTCTTTGGATAGCATTCATTTTAATTATCCTAGATTTTTTTATACTCGAAAAGCGAAGCCCTATACTATCCAAATTAACCATTTTTGGGAGTCAGGAATGAAAATAGAGTACTTTATTAAGGTTTTGAGGTTTACTTTTGTAGTTTTGTTGTTTTTCTCTTGTTCCAATTTGTCGCTTTTATCCAATGATGAAGCAAACGAACATATAAAAAAAGGCAATTCGCTATATAAAGAACAAAAATACAAAGAAGCAGAGATTGAGTACCGTAAAGCATTGGATTTAAATCCAAATTCCAATATTGCTAAATTCAATTTGGGTAATTCCTTGTACCGACAAGGTCGATTCGACGAGGCGATGAAAACATTCGATTTGATTGATAAAAACCAATTCGACAAAAAATCACTTGCCAATTCTTTTCACAATTTAGGCAATTCATATTTTCAGCAAAAAGAATACGAAAAAAGTATCGAATCCTACAAAAAGGCTCTGATTAATAATCCTGATGATAAAGAAACGAAATACAATTTGGAATATGCCCGCAGATTGTTGCAACAGCAATTGCAATCCCAAAACCAAAGTAACAACCAAAAACAGCAAAATAACCAAGACAAAAATCAAGACCAAAAAAGTCAACAGCCAAACGACCAACAAAAAGATAAAAAAGATAAGCAGGATCAAAATTCCCAAAATAAACAGCAACAAAATGATGAACAAAAGCAAGAACAAAACCAGAATGAACAACAACAAAAAAAGCAAAATATTTCCAAACAAGACGCTGAGCGCATTTTGCAAGCATTGATGAACAAAGAAAAAGAATTACAAAAGCAGATGCAAAAGAAAAACGCCGTTCGTGGGAAACTCTCAAAAAATTGGTAAGAAAAATATTTGAACAAATAAAATGAAAAAGATTGCACTACTACTGTTTTTAATACCGATTATTTCATATAGTCAAACATTTCGTGCTAGTGTTGATAGAACTATTTTAGAAATAGGGGATAGGTTGACCGTTACATATTCCACAGATGGGGATGGCTCCAATTTTCGGGCACCCAAATTTAGTGATTTTAAGTTGTTGATGGGACCATCCCAATCCCAAAACATTCAAATTATAAACGGAAAAATTTCGCGTTCTCTTTCTTTTAGCTTTGTGTTGGAAGCAATAAAGGAAGGAAAATTCACTATTCCTGCTGCAAAAATCACAATAGATGGAAAAGAAATTACTTCCAACACTGTTCAAGTTCAAGTGATGCCTCCATCTCAAGCAAAATTGGAACGAATGAAAAAAGAAAAAGAACAAGAGGAGAACACAAAAAAACAAGCATTGGACATAATTAATGAAAATTTAAAAATCGAAGTTCAGGTTGATAAAACTTCTGCTTATATTGGCGAACCCATTGTTGCAACATATCGCATTTTGATGCATCCACAACTTGCAGTTTTACAATTAACTCCAGAAAAAACTCCACAGCTTAATGGTTTTTGGAACCAAGAAATCGACATAGGTAAAATTGAGTATAATTTACAGAACATAAATAACAAAACCTATCAAGTTGCGGTTATAAAAAAGGTAATTCTGTTTCCCCAGCAAAGTGGAAAACTATTAATCGATTCTTATGAGTTCAACACTACGGTTCGACTTCAAATTCAAGGACAGAGACGTCAACGCAACGACCCATTTGATCAATTCTTTGATAGCTTTTTCGACGACTTTTTTAATCGTTCTTATAAAGATTTTAATACAATTGTAAAATCACCCACAATTGCCATTAATGTCCGAGAATTACCTAAAAATGCACCACTTTCGTTTGCGAATGCAGTTGGCTCTTTTTCTGCTAATTCTTGGTTGGACAAAACAACTACCAAAACTGGTGAAGCCGTTACATATCGTATTAAAATTGAAGGTAAAGGCAACCTTAAATTATTAACTCCACCAACATTAAATTTGCCATCGAATATCGAAACTTATGAACCAAAAATAATCGATAATACCAAACTTACGAGCTCAAATGTCGAAGGAAATATAGTTTATGAATATGTTTTAATACCACAAACACCTGGTGAATACAAAATACCGCCGTTTGAGTTTACCTATTTCGACTTAAATTCAAAACAGTATATTACCCAAACAACACAAGAATTGATTCTTAAGGTAATTCAAGGAGATAATAAGAATGTTGCAATAAGTGGAGTATCCAAAGAAGATATTCAATACCTAAATCAGGACATAGATTTTATAAAAACCGATATAGGGAGCTCGTCTGGTTCTATTTTCTTTTCGGGTATACATATTTCATTGATGATTTTGCCATTTTTTCTGTTGTTTTTTGTGATATTTCTATTAAAACGAAAGAAAGAACAATTAGAAAACCAAATAACTTTCCGACAAACACAAGCCCGCAAATTGGCAAGAAAACGTCTTTCAACAGCCAAAAAATTCTTGGATGATAAGCAATTTGATAAATTTACCGAAGAGATAAATAAAGCAATTTGGGGATTTTTGAGCGACAAATTCGCAATCGAATATGCAAAACTCACTCGCGACAATATCGAAGAATTTATGATAAAAGCTTCTTTGGATAATGAATTAATTAATCAAACAATTGAATTGTTGGATAAAGCTGAATTTGCTCGTTATGCACCTCAGTCCCAAGAATCTGATTTTTTGAATCTCTATAACGAGGCTGAGAATGTAATATACAAAATCGAGGAGACTTTGAGATGAGACATCTTTTACTTTTTTTGCTTCTGTTAACCATTGCTATTCCATCACAAGCAAATACATTTGACCAAGCAAATAAATATTACACCTCGAAGCAATACGACAAAGCTTTAATGATATATTTGGATTTAGCCAAAAAACAAGAACCTACCGCAAACCTATACTACAACATCGGGAATTGCTATTATCGTTTAAATCAATTAGGATATGCTATCCTTTATTACGAAAAAGCTTACAAGATTGATCCCGACGACGAAAGTATTCAAAAAAATCTTAAAATTGCAAACTCAAAGATTATTGATAGAATTACACCTATCTCCAAAATTTTTATATATAGATGGCTTGATAACATCATACAGTTGAATTCTCCCAATACTTTTGCAATATGGAACATAATATTAATTTGGATTAGTATAGCTTTTGCAATATTGTTTTTTATCACAACAAAATCGAACATTCGAAAAATATCTTTCTACTCTTCAATTGGATTTTTTGTACTCTTTATCATCAGTTTGTGGTTAGGTTACCATTCGCAACAATACCATCAACAAACTCGAAGTGGAGTTGTTGTTGTCAAATCTGTTTACGTAAAAAGTTCGCCCGATCCGAATTCGACGGACTTGTTTATTTTACACGAAGGAACCAAATTCGAGATACAAGACAATATATCTGATTGGTACAAAATTCGTTTGGCAAATGGAGCAACGGGATGGGTCGAAGAGAAAAATTTCGGCAAAATATAGCGAAAATGAATGAAAAAATTACTTTACCAAGATATTTTGCAAAAACGCAAGACATTGGACGAAATAAAAAATTCACCTCGTCATCCAATAAGTTTGATGCTTCATAACATTCGTAGCGCCTACAACGTAGGTTCAATTTTTCGGACTGCCGACTCGGCATTGGTCGAAAAAATAGTTTTATGTGGATTTACACCACATCCACCAGACAAAGAAATAGCAAAGACATCTCTTGGTGCAATCGAAACAGTGCCTTGGATTTACTATCGAGATATAATTACAGCAATTAAAGATGAAAAAAATCAGGGGAAAAAAATAATTGCTGTTGAACTAACCGATAGCTCCCGTCCATATTATAGCTTGGAAAAAGCTGAATTCCCAATATGTTTGATCTTAGGTAACGAAATTTCGGGTGTGGACGATTATGTTTTAGAGCATTGCGATGATGCAATTGATATTCCAATGTATGGCATCAAACATTCGTTAAATGTGAGTGTTGCAACAGGAATTGTTGTTTATGAAGCCTTAAAAATATGGTTATAATAAGGAATTAAATAATGTCTATTAAAGTATATTTTCCAAAAAATGATTATTTGGTTAATTTAGTTAAAAATTTTGAAAATCTAACAACTCGATACGATTTGGTGGAATTTAATAAGTTCGATAACCTCATCGAAGAATTCAACAACAACCAAATTGAATTAGCGTTGGTAGATCCATTAACCTATGCCCAAATATCAGGTGAATTAGATTATTTTATTGTACCAACAAAATGTTTAAGTGCAATTGGTTATACAGAAATTGCAACAATATTCCTTGGCGAACATTTGCGTCGTATCCGGAACTTAGCATATTGTCCCCAAAATGAATATTTGGCTATTTTATCCAATATTTTACTTAACGAAAAATACTCGTTTGATTTAGAAACTAAACAAACTCCCGAAATTACAATTAAATCTTTAGAAAGTTTTGATGCAATATTATCTACTGATAAATTTGATTATAAAAACACACTTGATTTGACCGAAGAATGGTTCGACACTTTCGAAAGCCCTTTACCTTTAGCATTTTGGATTGTTTCCGAAAAATATGCTACCGATTTAATCACAGAGATTACCAATAATTTGTTTAATTATCAAGATCAAGAAAATTTAACTACTCACATATTCGAAAAAGGTACCAATCATTATGAACGAGAAGGAATGATAAATTATGACTTTTCTGATGGTTTTATCAATTCGTTGGACGAAATTATTCAACTATTCTATCAACTTGGGGTTGTTGATGATATGAAAGAACTAAAAATTTTGGGAGAAGATAACATTCAAAAAGAAACGCTATAATAAAATTTGTCGTAATTTTGTTTTTTTACTATTTACAAAAATATTTATTTGGTGATTTATGTTGAATCAAATTATTGCTAAGTTGTTACCTTATTTTCCCAAAAATTTAATTTATATTTTCGCTAAAAAATACATAGCCGGACCCACATTGGACGACGCAGTACGAGTAACAAAGGAATTGATGGCACTTAATGGATGTTCAACAATTGATGTACTGGGAGAATTTGTTTCCACGCGAGAAGCAGCAAACAACGAAGTTGAAATGTGTAAAAAAGTTGTGGATGCAATCGAGCAACACAAGTTGGACAGCTATTTGTCGATAAAACCAACATCAGTCGGACTGGGCATTGATTACGATTTTGGTTACAATAACATCAAAACTTTGGTATCCTACTGCAACTCAAAGGGAATTAGGGCTCGCTTGGATATGGAAAATTCTCCCTATACTGATGCAACACTAAAAGCCTATCGACAACTCCGTGAGGAAGGGTTCGATAATGTAGGTTGGGTACTCCAAGCATATATGAAGCGTTCTGTTCAAGATGTGCTGGATCATATTAAGTATAAACCAAACGTTCGTTTGTGTAAAGGAATTTACAATGAATCTCCGGAAATTGCATATAAGGATAGGGAAGAAATTCGCAATAACTACAAGAAGTTACTGCGACTTATGATGGACAATGGCTATTATGTTGCTATTGCAACACACGATGAACCACTCATCTTGGACGCACTATCGGAAATCAATCGAAGAAACCTTAAACGAGATGAATACGAATTCCAAATGCTCTTGGGAGTGCGCGAAGAGCGACGCAATCAACTATTAAAAGAAGGTCATCGATTACGAGTTTACGTTCCATTTGGGGAAGATTGGTTTGGATATTCAACTCGCAGATTGAAAGAAAACCCACAAATGGTAAGTCATATTATTAAATCAATACTCGGATTAAACAGATGAGATACATAAAATTACTAATTCTGCTTGCCGCTTTTGGGCTCTTTTCTTGTCAATCAACTAAATTTGGCGTTGAATTTAATCCTGATATTATTACCATTGCATCATTCAATACTGAATGGTTAGGTGATGGAATTCAGGATACTAAAGCTCGAGCAACCTGGGATTATAAGAACATTGCAAAAGTGTTGAGTATGACAAATGCTGATATAATTGCTTTGCAAGAAGTTGAAAACGAAAAGGCAATTCGCAAGGTGCTTGAATATTTGGATGGATACAAATACTATGTTGCCGAAGGATATGGCAAGCAGAATTTAGCAATTTTATATAACGAAAATATTGAATTGAAAGTTGTGGATGTTTATAAACCTTTGATAGTAGAGGAAAATATCACGCGTCCTGGCTTGTTGATATATGCCAAAAAAGCCAATTTTGATTTTTATTTAATGAATGTGCATTTAAAATCAACTTCGAGTTACGATAATACCGAAGAATTGAAGCAAAAAAGTTACGAATTACGTCAAAAACAAGCAATGGTCTTAAATCAATTTTTAGATTCGATGCTCACACACCAAAACGATAAGGACATTTTTTTCGTTGGGGATATGAACGATAATCCAAATAGAAAAAATTCAAACATCAAATTTTTTGCAGATGATCCTAAGGTGCTTTTTTTAACATCATATTTACGAAGTTGCAAAAATCCAAATTGGGATAATATCGATCATATTGCAATTACACCAAATATTCAATCAAGATTTATCAAGAGTTCTCTCCGACAGGTGAATATTTATGAGATTTTCAAGCAAACTCAAGCAGAGAGAATATCGGACCATTGTCCAGTGGTGATTTCCTTCGATGGTACACTGCCAGATAATGACTAATCAAGTGAATCATTATTCTATAGGTAAGGAAAAATAAAAAGTGGTGCCACGATTTTCTTCGGAAGTCACCCAAATTCTTCCACCTAATTTGTTTATGTATTCTTTTACTATTTTTAATCCAAAACCAGTCCCCCTTTCGCCAGATGTTCCGCGTCGAGAGAAAGAATGTGAGACAGAGAATAAATTATTAATTTGTTCTTGGTTCATTCCAATTCCAGTGTCCTTAATAGAGAACACAATCATATTATCAACTTTGTTATAATCGATATAAACTGCTGAATTTTTGTGGGAAAACTTAACAGCGTTAGATACTAAATTTCTGATGATTGTGGACAATAGATTTAAATCAGTATTAATCATAAGGTTTTTTTCGCCACTTAATTCAAAAGTGATATTTTTGAGTTTAGCCGAGTTTTCGAATACATCCAATTGTTGCTTTAAAAAGCCGTTTATTTCAACTTTTAATTTCTTAACTTGTATTTTGTCGCTATCGCTTCGAACCCATTCTAAAAGATTTTCAATTAAATTCAAAGAAGATTTTGATGTTTCGTAGACGATATTAATTATTTCTTTTTTCTTAATATCGTCAAAAATATCAAAACGTTCATTTAATAACTGAAGATAATTTAAAATAGTTGCAAATGGACTTCGTAAATCGTGACTTAAAATCGAAACAAGTTTCGATTTAGCCTCGTTGGCTGCGAGTAATTTATTTTTTTCTTGAATTAATAACTCCTCAACCTTTTTTATATCTGTTATATCAGTAAAAATTCCGATCACTAATTCTGGATTACCATTTGTGTCGTATTTTGCGATTTGTCCTCTGTCCATTATCCATTTATATTGCCCATCTTTGGTTTTTGTTCGATAAACGATTTCATAAAATTTTGTTCGACCCTCAAGGTGGTCTCGCATTGCCTGTTTTGCATCTTCCAAATCTTCGGGGTGGACTAATTCCAATATTTTATAGACATCTCTTCCAAATTCTTCGGGTATATAGCCCAAAATTTCAGCTTTTCGGGGATGGTAGTCCACAGTTTTGGTTTTAACGTTCATCCTCCACCAAGCAACATTACCGGACATTAGCATAGAAGTAAGTTGTTGATATATTTCTTCGGTTTTAAGCTGAAGTTCGTATCTCTCGGTGATGTCGTTGATAACAATGCGAATTTTCTCTTGGTATGTGTTAGGATCGTTGAATTTTACTCCAACGAATTCAAGTTGAAGATTTTTATCTGAATTTTTGTCGTATAATCCAAATTCCTTTTTTATAGCTGTGTTTGATTTTGTAACTTCCTGAAGAAAACCATAAAATTTAGGTATATCAGTAGTAACTAAATTAGTTAGAAAAGGATTTTCGCTGTTTTTGTAATTAAGGAGAATTTTTGCGGTTGAATTTATATCAACAATATTACCATTGGTATCCAAAACTACAAATGCTACTGGTGAATTGTAGAACAAATCTTTGTATTTTTGTCTTTCGGTTTCCAAATTTAATTGTGTTTGATTTAATTCAATGGACTGCATTTCTAATTCCATAATTGCGGTATTGTATTCTTCGATGATTGTTTTCAAATATTCATTATTATTTATTAATTCTGCAATTTCTTCGTTAGAAATAATTTGATTAATTTTACTTCTAATCTTTTCAAAATCTTGAATTTTCATATAACCAAAATAAAATTTTACAAATATGAATAGAATTCTTAACGAAATTAATCTGCAAATATTTGGTGCATCTCATTCACATTTTATTGGTGGTGTGTTAGATGGTATTCCTTCGGGGATACAAGTAAATTACCAAGAAATCGAAAAATCTGTTTTTTCCCGAAAAGGTGGTAGCTCGGGAACTACATCAAGAATAGAAGCAGATCATATCACTTGGTTGTCGGGGATAAGTGATGGATATACAAATGGATTGCCTATTGCTTTTGCTATCGAAAATAAAAATTTAAGAAAAGAAGATTATAAATTCAGAGAAACACCAAGACCAGGACATTCCGATTTCACTCAATTAATGAAATATGGAGAATATGCTGAATTATCGGGTGGTGGGCAATCTTCGGGCCGAATGACAATTGTCTTGGTTATTGCTGGCCAAATTTCCCGTCATCTCATCCCATCGATCCAAGCAGTAGCAACGATTAAAGAAATTGGTGGCGAAGCTGATTATCGCGAATTAGTCGAAAAGACCCAATTGGAAGGTGATTCATTGGGTGGAATTGTTGAATGTACTATTAAAAATGTTCCTATCGGTTTAGGTGAGCCATTTTTTGATAGTGTCGAATCTGTAATGTCCCATTTATTGTTTTCTATTCCTGGGGTGAAAGGAGTGGAGTTTGGTGCTGGCTTTGCTTCAGCAAGGATGAAAGGTAGTGAATTTAATGACAAATTTATCGACATAACTGGTAAAACTTTTTCAAATAATTCAGGTGGTATAAATGGGGGTATAACTAATGGAAATGATATAGTTTTTCGAGTTGCCTTTCGTCCACCATCGAGTATTCAAAAACCCACCGAAACAATAAACTTAAAGATCGGTGAAAAAGTGATTTTGGAAATTGGTGGACGTCACGATGTATCCTACGTTTTAAGAACACCTATAATTATCGAAAGTGTATCTTACCTTGCTATTGCCGATTTGTATTTAAGAGCAAAAATTAGAAAACCATAAATGTTATGACCAAAAAAATTAATAATTTGCTTATTATTAAAATGCAAATTCGATGAAAAAAATAAACTTTTTAATTTTCACTCTTTCAATTTTTTTTGTTTTTATCACGAATAATTTTGCTCAAAGTGATTTTAGAATACCGATCGATAAAGAAATATATGCAATTAATGCTCACTTGGGATTTAATTACGATTTATACAATGTAAATACAGCTGGTTTTCGTGGCTTGGTGAACTGTGGTTTGTTCACAAAAGGTTTTGGTTGGGGGATACCTTTCACCGTCGAGGTGGAAAAGTATTTGTTCGAAAAATCATTTTTATCAATAGGATTAGGTTATCAAATCAACACCGGTTATTTGGTTCAAGAGATTAAATTCCCGATGAGGGATATTAATTCTGGTAAAGTTTTGGAAGTTACGACCGAAAATCAAGTTAATCTCGATTTCGGGTTTTTTGAATTTTCGGGAAATTATGGTTTAAATCTATTGGAACAAAGTGATTACATAGCCCGCTTGTCTGCGGGAATCAAGCTGAATTTGGCAACTTCAAAAGCATATTCCCAGAAAGAGGTTATAATTTCTCCATCTTCTGCTGTATTTGTAAATGCAGATGACTATAGAACAAAGGAAAGACCTTTGGCAGCTGGCAACATACAAACTATGTCGGTTCCATTGATTATTCCACAATTATCAATCGAGGCAATAACAAAAAATATAGGAACTTATCGTTTTTCAGTTGGCTATCAATTAAATAACTATACTTCCGATACAGATTGGAAATCAGTTTCAATGAAATTCGAAGTTGGGTATCGTTTATCTATATTCGAAGAAGTAAAAGAAGAACCCCCAATCGAAATCGAACCACCAGTCGAACCAATTCCAATTAAAGTCCAAACTCCTGCTGAACCAATTGTTACGATTAAAAATATAACTATCAAAGGTAAAATAGAAGTAGGAAACGAGTTGCTATCAAGTCTGCCTTTGGTTAATAGCGTATTTTTCGAAACAAACTCATCGACTATTCCATCAAATTACAACAACAAAGAAAATCTCGAAACTTACTTATATGGAGATGCAATCAAAGCACATAATTATTTGTTGCCTCGAATTGCTCAAATCGTGAAAAATAATCCAAATTCATCAATTATTTTGCAATCCTCAACTTCGGGTGAAGGAAATGAAACAAATATAATTGAATTATCCAAGAATCGTGCAGAAGCAGTCAAAGACGCATTGGTTGCTCTTGGTATACCCGAAAATAAAATCAAAATTGAAGCTTTGCAAAGTCCCAAAAATCCATCAAATCAAACTTATAAGGAAGGCGTTTTGGAGAATCAAAGAGTTGAAATAATTTTAAAAAATGCACCTTTGCAAGAATATGTGGATTTGCAAAAATATGCTAATTTCAAAGGTAATGTTGATTTGGAAATTATGGCTTTGAATTTGGAAGGCAAAGTTGTCGAAATTCATAACAATATGAATGATAAAGTAATAAAAGTTGATAAATCCGGAAATTATAAGTTGGATTTGGACTTTAGATTGGACCCAAACAAGGAAAAAGACCAAATTAAATTTTATTATAAATTAGGTGATTCTGAATTTGAAACTCCCAAAGAAATCGATTATAAAATGTTTCCCAAAGAACAAGTGGATTTGAATTTGAATAACTTCCTAGCTATTCTTAGATTTGATTACAATAGCAGTATGCTTTCGGATGAAAATAAAGAATTGCTACGCCAAATGTTAGAAAAATTACCCGAAGGAGTAACAATTCAAATCTTAGGTAGTGCCGACGAATTGGGAACAGCACAGCGAAATGCTATATTGGCCCGTGAGCGAGCAGAAAATACGATGAATTATATTAAATCAATTTCGAAAAAGAAAATCAATATCGAAATTGGCACAAGCAACGAAAAGTTTCCCGAAGATACACCACAGGGTCGTTTTCTAAATCGTTCAATTAGAATAAAAATTATTGGGAAATAAAAAGTTCGTAAAAAGCAGCTTCAATTTTTTCTATTTGAATTAAATCCATATTATCCAAATTAATTTTTTTGATAGATTGAGGGGTTAGGATTATTTTTTTCGAAGAAATTGGACCCCATCGTGTTGAATTCATATGCGGAGAGTTTGGGTAAAAGCCAAGTATTTTTTTGTCTAAACTTGCTGCGATGTGAATGATACCAGTCGAATTTGCAATCACACCTTCGCACAAATCAATAATTGCTATTAATTCGGTCAGTGAAATTTTACTTGCGAGATTTATTGCGTTTGTCGAAAGACATATTTCGTCCGCCAAATTTGTTTCAGCATCATTTCCAGTAACAACTATTTGTTTTTTGTATTTTGATGATATTACTTTAGCAATTTCAACAAATTTACCAATTGGCAATTTGGGAGCAGAACCGCCTCCTCCAGGATGGATGATAATAAAATTATCAGGTAAGCTATGTTTTTCTTTAACAATTTTCTTCAAATTTTTGTCAACAACCGGAGGGATTAATTTAAGTTGGTATTTCTGATTGGTAATCGAACTTATTAAGTTCAAGTTATGTTCGGCTTCACTTTTGGTGCCATATTTTCTGTGTTCCTTAACTCGGTGATTCAATAGGCAAGAATACAGGCGATAGGCACTTCCAACCCGCAGAGGAATTTGGGCACGGAATGCTGCAAATACTTCATCAAATTTGGGTCGAGGAAAAAATGCAACATCAAATTGCATACTTTTCAGAGACAAATAAAGTTCGTTAAATTTCTCTATGAAATAATAATTATTAATTAGTGGTTGATTTTTTAGCAAAGGTTCTGTATATCTCGAGATAAAAAAATGAATTTCTACACTTGGATTAATTTGCTTGAGAGCATTAACCATTGGCAAAGTTAGAATCATATCACCAATTCTATCGCTACGAAAAATGCAAATTCTTTTGGCATTTTCCAATATTTCTTGATGGTTTTTCATTAATTTTGTTAA
>Ga0138355_1070224_pt1 | contig 17694 bp, 13 predicted proteins | sample YNPNP_1300MetaT_FD_101540 | JGI IMG/M metagenome (GOLD analysis project Ga0138355, IMG submission 101540) | Anoxygenic and chlorotrophic microbial mat microbial communities from Yellowstone National Park, USA - YNP NP_1300 MetaT (Metagenome... ...
CGAAACGTCAATTATCTAAAAAATTATTTATGTCAAAAAAAATTACCATTATTGGTTCTGGTTTAGGAGGTTTAGCAACTGCTTTGAGATTTGCATCAATAGGATGCAAAGTCGAAATAATCGAGAAAAATCCAACAGCCGGTGGAAGATTGAATCAACTCAAAATTGGTGATTTCACCTTTGATACTGGACCTTCTTTTATGTCGATGACCTACGAGTTGGACGAATTATTTAATTCAACAAATACCAAGAATCCCTTAAAATTGATTGAACTTGAACCACTTTACTCTGTATTTTTCGAAAACGATCCAAAATCCTACAAAATTTATAAAAATTTATTTAAATTACAACAAGAATTTCCGGACGAACCAAATTTGCCAAAAAAATTAGAAAAATTCCTCCTCCGTGCTGGTTCGTTCTTTCACGATACCGAGGAACCAGTTATTAAGTCCAATTTCGATAGTTTGTTCGAATATCTGTGGCAGATGGCAAAAGTTCCAAAGCGTCATTTACCTTATCTTTTTAGAACTATGTGGGATGAAGTTGATAAAAATTTCACCGACGAAAAGGTGAAAATAGTTCTTTCGTTAGTTGCATTCTTTTTGGGTTCTACTCCGTTCCAGACCCCTGCAATCTACTCATTGCTTAATTACACTGAAATGAAATATAATGGATATTGGGCTGTCGAAGGTGGAATGTATCGGCTTGTAATTGAGTTAGTGAAGATTTTAGAACAGTTTGGAGTTAAATTTCATTATAACACCGAAATTATTGATTACGAAAATAATGGTGGTAAATTAAGATTTATCGATCAGAACGGAAATAAATGGGAATCAGATATTTTTATTGTTAATTCCGAAGCTCCCTGGTTCCGTGGAAAAGTAATGAAACGAAACAATTTTAATGAAAAACGTTTAGACAAGTATCATTGGACTTTAGCCCCATTTACGATATATTTGGGGATTAAAGGCAAAATAGAAAACTTGGATTATCACAATTATTTCTTGGGCAGTAACTTTAAAGGCTATGCAGACAAAATTTTTACATCTTCGATTATACCTCAAAAACCATATTATTATGTCAACGTTTTATCTAAATATGTCCAAGATTCAGCCCCAGTTGGACACGAAAATGTATTCATTCTGTGTCCCGTTCCCGATTTAAGGTACAAACCAAATTGGGACGACCGCGAAGAAATTGCAGACAATATCATCAATGATTTATCAAAACGCATCGATTATGATCTAACTTCCAATACGGTTGTTCGCGAAATTTTCACTCCAATCGAGTGGCAAAACAAGTTTAACTTATATAAAGGTTCAGGATTAGGTTTAGCCCACGATATTATGCAAGTTGGTGCTTTTCGACCTAAAAATAAGGACGAAGAATTTGATAACTTGTATTATGTGGGTGCTTCCACGACTCCTGGAACAGGATTACCAATGGTGGTAATTAGTTCTAAACTTGTATTTGAAAGAGTAATCAAAGAAGGAAAAATATGATAGATACTTCCGAGCAATTATACACTTTGGTATCTTTCGAATTAAGTAAAAATATTACCCGCCGTTATAGCACATCTTTTAGCTTGGGCGTGAGTGTTCTAAACAAAAAATATCAAGATGCAATTTATGGAATATATGGGTTTGTAAGAGTTGCCGACGAAATTGTTGATACTTTTAAAAATATCAATAAGGTGAAACTATTTAATGAATTTAGGCAGCAAACTTACCAAGCAATCGATGAAGGTGTATCTACCAATCCAATTTTACATTCTTTTCAAAAAGTTGTTAAGCAATACAATATCGATAAATCACATATCGATGCATTTTTGAATAGTATGCAAATGGATTTATATTACTCCACTCACGACCGTCAACGATACAATCAATACGTTTTTGGTTCTGCCGAGGCAGTCGGATTAATGTGTTTAAAAGTTTTCGTTAATGGTAATCAAGATGAATACAATAAATTGGAACCTTATGCAAAAGCACTTGGCTCTGCCTTCCAAAAAGTGAATTTCCTCCGAGATATAAAAAGCGATTTCGAAGAACGCGGTAGACTTTACTTTCCGGATATTCAAAGCGAAAAAGACCTAACTAACCAAAACAAACAAAAATTGGAAAATGAAGTAGACCAAGAATTTAAACTAGCTCTCAACGGAATAAAGCAACTAAATAGTGATGTAAAATTAGGAGTCTATTCTGCATATAAGTACTATTTAGCATTGTTCAAAAGAATAAAAAATACTGATATAGATATTCTAAAAAAACAAAGAATTAGAGTACCTAACTTTATAAAAATATTAATTTTGGTATCAGCCTATTTTCAAGTTAAAATATTCCGAATAATATGAATAAAACATTGATAACAATTGTCACTTTTTTGCTATGCTTGTCGCTTGCATTTTCTCGTAATAAATACGAAATCGAAGAACTACGAGTTATATTTTACTCAGCAATCCAAAACGATGACAAAATGGATGATTTCAGAAATAAATTACTTCGAGTTTTTGGTGAGTATAATACAAAAATAGAACCTTTAGGTATTGCTTATTGGGGCATATACCACACACTTATTGCTAAACATTCTTACAATCCATATACAAAACTTAAAGAACTAAAAAAAGGATTGGACATTATCGACCAAGCAATACAAAAAGACAAAAAGAATTTGGAAATTCGTTTTCTGCGTTTTTCGGTTTTGCATCATATTCCAGACTTTTTAGGTTATAATGACGAAAAAAAAGACGATGCACAAGCAATCTTGGATTTGCTCAAATCGCAAGATTTTTCGAAATTAGATTTTAAATTCCAAAAAGGAATTGCAGAATTTATGATAAAATCAAATAGAATTAATCAACAAAGTGTTCAAGATTTAACTAATATTTATCTGAAATGAGTGCATATTTACTTCTTAACATATTAATAGTTCTGGTTCCACTTGTCCTTAGCTTCGAACGTAGATTAAGATTTTATCAAAATTGGACGGCTTATGGATTTTCGGTTGCAATAGTGAGCACGCTATTCATATTTTGGGACGCTTTTGCAACCAATCGTGGAGATTGGGCATTCAATTCGATCTATACAATAGGATGGGAGATATTTGGTCTACCAATCGAAGAAATTATGTTCTTTATTACCGTCCCATATAGTGTAATTTTCATTTACGAAACTTTGAATGCATATATCGAAGATTATTTTTACTCAACTCGTAGAATTGTTTTCTTGGTTTTCTCAATAATATTCTTTATTTTAAGTTTTTTCGTTATTGGCCAAAATTACACTCATATTCTCTTTTTGTTTATATCATTTTCTTTTTTCTTAATGTACTTTATAAAAAAATCAATTGCCCAAACCCAAAATTTCTGGCTTACAATCGTAATTTCCTACATACCTTTTTTGATTGTCAATTATTTATTAACTTCAATTCCAATTGTAACTTATAACGATTTTGAGAATTTTGGTATCAGAATAATCACAATTCCAATCGAAGACTTAGGTTATTCATTTGCAATGATTTCGATGTGGTTGTTGTTTTATGATTTAGGCAAACGATTATTTTCAAAATATGAGTAAAAAAGTTGCCATCATAGGTGCCGGATTAGGTGGATTGTCCACTGCACTTTTGCTTAAAAAACAAGGTTTTCGCGTTACGATATTTGAAAAAAATGAACAGCTCGGCGGCAAAATCAATAATCTTTTTATAGATGGTTTTCGTTTCGACACCGGAGCAAGTTTGGTTACAATGCCTTTTGTTGTCGAAAAATTGTTTAAATCTTTAAACGAAGATATATCTAATTTTATTAAAATCAACAAATTAGATATAATTACTAAATACTTTTTTCCAGATGGAACAATTATCAATGCCTACTCTGACCTTAATAAATTTGCTTACGAAATATCCACTAAAACCAAACAAAATCCAAAGAGTATCCAACGTTATTTCGATTATTCCAAACAAATTTATGATCTAACAGCAGATTTATTTATTTTCAATGATTTTAGTTCAATTCGTAAACTATTCAATTTAAAGGGTTTGAAAACATTAATCAATATAACCAAAATTGACCCTTTTCGGACAATCCACCAAGCAAATTCATCTTTCTTTCAAGATGAACGAATTTTGCAATTATTTGATAGATATGCAACTTATAATGGTTCAAATCCATATCAGGCTCCTGCTACTTTGAATATTATTCCCTATGTCGAATACTTTTTGGGTGGTTATTACTTTCAAGAAGGAATGTATTCCTTAATTGAATCCCTTAGCAATCTATGCAAAAAAAATGACGTTCAAATCAAAACAAATGAATTTGTTCTAAATCTTGAAGTTTTAAGTAACAAAATAATTAAATTACATACCGATAAAGGTAGCTATGATTTTGATTATTACATTAGCAATTCTGATGTAAATTACACTTTTAAGAATTTGCTTAAAGACAATAGTTCTACCGAAGCCAGAAGAAATGCCCAAAACCCACCATCAAGCTCTGCATTAGTATTTTATTGGGGTGTAAAAGGCACCCATCCTATGCTTGATACCCACAACATTTTGTTTAGCAAAGACTATCACAAGGAATTTAGCCAAATTTTTGATTTCAAACAAGTTCCCGATGACCCTACAATTTATATCTACATTTCGAGCAAGTTCAAACCAAGCGATGCCCCAGCTGATTGTGAAAATTGGTTTGTTATGATCAATACACCAGAGCACATAGGGCAAGATTGGAATAAAATCATTTCCCTTCAACGCAAATTAATTATCAATAAAATCAGAACATTAACTGGCATTGATTTGCACAATAAAATTATTACCGAAAGAGTTTTAACCCCACAAATTATCGAACAAAATTCGTTGAGTTACTTTGGAAGCATTTATGGCATTTCATCGAATAATAGAAAAGCCGCTTTTCTTAGACAAAAAAATAAAAGTAAGAAGTATAAGAATCTATTTTTCGTTGGTGGCAGTGTTCATCCAGGTGGTGGAATTCCACTTGTAATTTCGTCAGCTTTAATTGTTAGCAAAATGCTTGAGGAAATCGATGATCGAAGCAAAGCATAACTCCATTGCAAGATTTATATTTAACGCTTATGAATACAGAATCTTAAAAAAAGCTTTTAATCGCTTTATTTTATTAAATGACGACTTTAAGTTATCTCAAAATCAATCAGTTATATTTCTCCCAAATCATTTTTCGTGGTGGGATGGTTTTTTCGTGGATTTTCTTAATCGAATGTTAGATACAAATAAAAAATTTAACATAATTATGCTCGCAAACCAATTAAAAAGATATTGGTTTTTTCGTTATTTAGGAGCAACGGGATTTTATCCACAAAATCCCAAGAGCATTGTCAAATTATCCAATTATATCAATAACTTGCTCGAATCACCTAATAATTTGTTGGTATTCTATCCTCAAGGTGAAATACAATATTATGACGACGATATAAAAATAAAAGAAGGTTTATCATTTTTATTGAAAAATTCTCCGCGAGATGTCCAAGTTTTTTATCCTTTTTTCAAAATTGTATATTTCGATAAAAGACTACCGGACTTAATTTGCAAGATTTACCCTGGTTTAAGTATCGAAGAAATTGCCAATAATCACACTTTTTTTACTCAGGATTTTAGTAATAAACTTAACCAGTTTAGGCATCACAATGAAAGCATTAATAATAAAAGGGATTTATTTATTTCTGAATAATGAACATATCTTGGATTGAAATACTTATAATTATCATTACTTTACCATCTTCGATTACTTTTTTGGTGTCGTTAATAAATGTAATTTTCAACCAAACTCTTCGTGTTACTAAACTCCAAGATGACTATCCATTCGTTAGTGTTTTGGTGCCAATGAGAAATGAGGAACAAAATATTCCCAAATTGCTTAATTCACTTTCTATGCAAGACTACCATAACTTTGAAATTATTATTTTAGACGACGATTCTAATGATACTTCTTATCAAGTGGCGAGCAGTTTTTGTAATAAAATAAACAACTTGCAAATCATTAGAGGAGCAAAATTACCAAACGAGTGGTTAGGTAAGAATTGGGCTTGCCATCAGTTATCCGAGAATGCCAAAGGGGAAATCTTAATTTTTATCGATGCAGATGTGATTCTTCATCCAAGTGCTATCTCAACGCTAATCGGTTATTTACGAAAATTCAAACTGGATGCTTTAAGTGTTTTTCCAACACAAATAATGCACTCTCTTGGAGAAAAACTTGTTGTTCCGATGATGAATTGGATTTTGTTGTCTCTGCTGCCATTAGTTTTGGTGAGGAAGTCTAAGTTTAAGTCGCTCACAGCTGCAAACGGACAAATTTTAATGTTCAAAAAGGAAGTATATCAAAAAATTGGCGGACACACCAAGGTCTTTAATCAACCTGTCGAGGATATGGAATTGGCCAAACTTGTTAAAACCACTGGACATCGATTTGGAACATTTTTAGGAGGTGAACTGGTTAAATGCAATATGTATAAAGGATTTATAGATAGCATCCAAGGCTATTCAAAGAATTTTTATAATGGCTTTAAACTCAATTGGTTATTATTTATTTTATTCATATTAGTCTTAGGATTGTCCAATATTATTCCTTTTGTTCTAGTTTTTAGTAATTTCTTGTTTATGCTTCCAATTTTTTTCATTATTTTTAATAGGATAATTGTATCCTACTTATCAAAACAAAATATTATTTCCAATATTCTTCTTCATCTTCCCCAATTTATTGTATTTTTGTTTCTTGCTATTTTTTCAGTTTATAAAACCAAACTTAAGAAAAATATATGGAAGGGCAGACCCGTTTAAATAAGCTTACTAATTATTTTCTGGTTATAATTTTCTCGGTGGGATTGATTGGTCATATTTTTTTGCTTGACTTAATGAAGAATTTAACTCCAATAACACTATTTATTGTTAATTCAGTTGTTTTATTTGTTTTTTTAAAAAATCAAAATGATTTAGCTCGCAAAAAAGCAATAGTAATACTCTCGATAATATTTCTTATCACATTAATAATCGAAATAATCGGAGAGAAAACTGGTGCAATCTTTGGAAAATACTCATATGGTAATGTGTTGAGCTACAATATCTTTGAAATTTTTAACGTCCCATTGATTATTGGATTTAATTGGGTTATGGTAATATTGTCGGCAACTGCTTTATCATCAAAGTTAATTTCGAACATATATCAGCAAATACCAGCAACGGGTTTTATAGCTGTTGCGTTCGACTATGTTTTAGAACCAGTTGCAATGCAATTGGACTACTGGGTATGGCTTGATAAATATGCTCTAAAAAGCAACGAAGTACCCATCGAAAATTATTTTGCTTGGTTTATCATTAGCTCGATTTTTGCATTAGTTATCAAAAAATTCAATCTAAATCTGAAAGGCAATTTTTTAATGTATTATTTTTTTGGTCAACTTTTTTTCTTTCAATTATTGAACTTGTTTATGAGGGCAATAAGATAAAATGAAAGGTATAATAATCGCTTTGACGATAATTTTGTTTTGGTTTGCACATTTGTTTTACCTTTTGTTCCATCGCGCAGTTTTATTCGATGATATTGGAACTTATTTGCATATAGTTTTGCAGGCATTTCTCTATACAGGGTTGTTCATTACAGCTCACGATGCAATGCACGGAACCGTATCTAAAAATAAATCGATAAATAATCTAATTGGAAGAATTGCGACTTTTCTATTCGCGGGAATGTCGTTCGATAAATTGCTTAAAAATCATCACTTACACCATAAATATCCTGGAACAGAAAACGATCCGGATTTTTACACAAAATCACAGAATTTTTTTATTTGGTGGGCTATATTTTTTTATCGGTATACCACAATTTCACAACTTTTGATTATGGGTATCCTTTATAATTTATTGAAGATATTTGCCAAAGTTCCTGAATTAAATTTATGGTTTTATTGGATTATACCAGCTTTGCTTGGCACATTGCAATTGTTTTATTTTGGGACATATCTCCCCCACCGCCTTCCACACACCGAAGATATGGGTCCACATCGTGCCCGAACATTACCCAAAAATCATCTTTTAGCTTTTTTAACTTGTTATTTTTTTGGTTACCACCAAGAACATCACAACGGACCACACATTCCTTGGTGGCAATTGTGGAAAACAAAATAGAGCATTAAAACCATTCACCAAATGGGGGAAACCACGATATTGTAACTCTCGGAATTGAATAAAAAGTGGTATACTCGGTTTTCTTTCGATATTCTGGTGAATTGATATCTTTCCGAGGATCTACATCCAAAACAGTACTATTCAAAAGAAAATTCAATCTCCACTCGGCCGAAAGTGTAAAAACACCGGCACCTTCGATAGGAATATTTGCAATAAAACCTAAACCACCAATGAGTGCATCTTTCCTATCACTCAAATAAAGCTTTAAACCATTGGGATCGGTTAACCAATCAATTTGTGTGTAATTTCTTTTGGATGTTGAATAACCAGTTAAAAGGAAAAAATTAACCTTACTGTGAGGATTGGGTATAACACCTATGGCGAATTCGAATTGGTTACTTTTTTCGGGATCAAGAAAGATCCGTGTTGTATCGCTTTTTTTGGTAAATTTAAAGGGTTTATCGTTTTCCCATTGCAAATAAGTTATTTGGAAAAATACCATATCAAGTGGGTAACCTGTTAAACTTCCACCAGATGCAAACAAACCTTCTTCGGAAACATCTTGTCCTTCGGGTTTATATGTATTAACAACTGTATTAGTTCCGGCAGTGAAACCAATTCCAACTAACTTGGGATAAGGATTTAAATCATCAATTTCGCTCTGGCTTTCTTGCGCATATGCTATAAAGCTAAAAATAAAAAATAATAGAATTAGCCCAAACTTAAACAAATTAATAGCCGATTTTGTTGTCATTTCGATAACCTCGTTGAGTGTAACAGACTTAATTTCAGCAATTTTTGCTGCAATCAGATTTAGATTTTTTGGTTCGTTACGTTTTCCTCTGTAGGGCACTGGTGCCATCCAAGGTGAATCTGTTTCGAGTAAAATTCTATCTAAAGGAGTAAGTTTTACAATTTCTCTCAATGCTTCGGCTTTTTTGAATGTAATGTTGCCTGTAAAGGAGACATAAAAGCCTAATTCAAGAGATTTATCCAACATTTTTTTGTCGCCCGAAAAACAATGCAAAACTCCTCGTAATTCACCATTTTGCTCTTTCTCTAATATTTCCATTAAATCATCATCTGATTCTCGATTATGAACGATAATAGGTAGATTTAATTTTTTGGCCAGTCTTATCTGTTCTATAAATGCTTGTTTTTGAATATCGGGTGGGTTAAAGTCGTAATAGTAATCCAAGCCAATTTCGCCAATAGCAACAACTTTTTTATTATGGCATTTTTGTTGAATTAACGACAAAATTTCTTCATTGACTTCGGAAGCATTATGGGGATGAACTCCCATCGAGCAATATAATCTTTCGTCCAATTCAGCAGTTGCAATCACTTTGTCGAATGTTTTCGGTTCGATTGCTGGCATTAAAATATGTGTAATTCCATTTGAAAAAGCTGAGCTTAAAACATAATTAAAATCTGATTGAAATTCATCAACAAAAATGTGGGCGTGTGTATCTATCATTATTTTTGTAATAAAGCAAGTTGTTCAATAATTTTTTTTGCGTGGCCATCCACGCTGACTTTTGGATCAACCCAACGAATAATTCCTTGGGGATCTATTATATAGGTAGTTCGGATAACTCCCATATATTTTTTACCATACATTGATTTTTCGCCCAAAACATCATATTTTGTGCAAACTTCCTTTTCGGTATCGGCTAATAAATCGAATTGCAAATTATATTTTTTCTTGAAATTCTGATGTGATTTCACCGAATCTGGGCTTACTCCTAAAATTACGGCGTTTATTTGGTTGAATTCAGATAAATTGTCATTGAAATCGCAGGCTTCCTTTGTGCATCCAGATGTGTTGTCCTTTGGATAAAAATAAAGAACTATCCAATTTCCCTTGAAATTCGATAAACTTACTTGTTCATCTCTATCATTTTTTATTGTAAAATCTGGTGCAGGTGTATTAATAGATAGTGCCATCAATTTCTCCTTAATTAATTTTTTTGTGCATTGAATAATTCTAACATATCTTTATCTAAATCACTTTTGGTCTTTGTATTTTCTGTTTTCGACTTGGTTCCTTTGGATTCCAATTTAAACTCAATGGATATATTCCCCTCATAAAACTGATTAACGAAATTAATTATTTTTTCTTTTGTATTATTTTCTATGTAATTCTCGTAAGCAGATTTAGATTCAAATTTAATGATAATAGTATTATCTTGGAATTCCACGGGTAACTTGCTTAGCGAAACTAAATTATTTTTTGAATTTGCATATTGCAACAAAAAGTCTTCCCATTTGCTTTCTAATTCTTTTCGGGAGACAATTTTTGGAGCTTTATTTATGGCAATTGGTTTACTTTCGTCAACCAAATCAATTTTTACTTCACTTTTTGAAGGAGAAATGGGATTTTTAATTTCCTGTTGATAATGAGTTTGGCTTTCGCCAACGCTTGGTAATTCAATTTTATTGGAGATTGTGCTTTTTTGGTTTATTTCTACCTTTTCGATTTTTTGGATAATTTCGGAAATTGTAATGGAATCGATCATCGAAGCTAATCTAATTAGGATTAGTTCGAACCGAATTCTTTGTTGGGATGAATATTTTAATTGTTGCTCGGACGATACCAAAACCTGGATAATTCGCAATAAGTCAGAAGTTGTAAATTTGTTTGCAAACTCAATATATTTATCTTTTAATGATTCAGAAACTTGCATTAGCGAAGTATCCCCAATAGCTTTGATTGACAACAAATTTCTTAAATTTTCAATCAAGCCACTAATTGTTTCCAAATAGTCGTAACCGCGTTTGGTTATTTCGTTGGATATTTCGAACATTTTAAGAATGTTGTTCGAAAGAATATTAGCCGAAATTTCGAAATAGAATTCTTCGTCAATTAGATGTAGAGCATCTGCTAATTTGGTGTATTCTATCTCGTTTCCGGTGAAAGCTATAACTTGATCGAAAATACTTTCGGCATCACGCATCGAACCATCAGCTTTTTTGGCGATTGCAAATAATGAGGGTTCATCTATTTTGATGTTTTCCTTTTCCGAAATAAATTTCAATTGACCTATTATGTCGTTAATTTCGATTCTACGAAAATCAAATCGCTGACAACGACTCATAATTGTTGCTGGCACTTTGTGGGGTTCTGTCGTTGCAAAAACAAAAAGCAAGTGATTTGGTGGTTCTTCCAGAGTTTTCAACAATGCATTGAAAGCACTGGTCGACAACATATGGACTTCGTCGATAATATACATTTTAAATCTGCCTTGGACAGGTGGGAATTTTGCATTTTCTCTTAGCTTTCGAACATCATCGACGCTATTATTGGATGCACCGTCAATTTCGATAATATCCATTGAACGCCCTTCTAAAGCATTCCGACACGATTCGCATTCGTTGCAGGGTTCGCCATCTTGGGGATTCAAACAATTAAGGGCACGAGCAAAAATTCGCGCTGTTGTGGTTTTGCCAACTCCACGAGGTCCATTGAATAAATAAGCATGGTGGATTCGGTTACTTTTTATTGCATTTTTTAATGTCCGAGTTATGTGGTTTTGTCCAACAACGCTACTAAATTGTTGTGGTCTAAATTTACGGGCGGTTACTAAAAAATTGCTATCCACTTTAACCTTTTTTATGTTTATAGACTATATTTCCATTTTTTTATGATAACTAAAATCCAAATTTTGGTAAATAATTTCTGCAATATCCATCACTTTGGTTTCGGATTCTTTGGCTTTCACTCCATCATTGATCATAATATTACAAAACGGACAATTCAATACTATTTTTTCACTTCCAGTCGACAGCAGTTCTTCGGTTCTTTCGATGTTTACTCGTTTACCTTGGGTTTCTTCCAAAAACATTTGGGCTCCACCAGCACCACAACACAATCCTCGATCTCGATTTCTTTGGGTTTCCACAAAATTCCCATTAGCAATCTGATGCAAAATTTCGCGTGGACTATCGTAAATTTGGTTATATCTACCTACATAGCAAGAATCATGGTAAGTGATTTTATCGGAAGAATTCTTTGCCAATTTTAGTTTTCCTTCATTAATCAATTGATTTAAAAAATCTGTATGGTGGACGACCTCCAGTTTTAATCCAAAATCGGGATATTCATTTTTCAGCGTGTTGAAGCAATGAGGACAAGTTGTGAGTACTTTTTTAACTTTGTAATTCGTGAGTGTTTCCACATTCATTTTAATAAGCATATCGGCTAAATATTCATTGCCAGATCTTCTTGCTGGATCCCCATTGCATTGTTCTTCGACACCTAATATTGCAAAGTCAATATTAGCTTCTTTCAGCAAGTGGGAGAAAATTTTACTAACTCGAATTGCTTTTTCATCGTAACTACCGGCACATCCGACCCAAAATAAATATTCAAAATCCGTTGATTCAGCGGCAATTTTTATTCCCAAACCTTCTGCCCAATTAGCTCTGTCTGATTGCGAAAATCCCCAAGGATTGCCCGAGTTTTCCAAATTCGAAAAAGTAGTTTGCAACAAACTTGGAAATTCTGATTCCATCATAACCAAACCTCGTCGCATTTCGATAATTGCTGGGACGTGTTCTATCGTCAAAGGACATTCCATCATACACGCACCACAAGTTGTACATTGCCATAATGCTTCAGGGTTTTGGTAATCTCCAATGAACTTTTTGTTTTCTATCTCTCTTTCCTCATCATTTAAGTTTGTTGGGTCAAGCAATGGATCGTTACCATTTTGTCGGATAAGAATCATTCCCAAATCATTTGCTCGGCGGCGAGTTTGAACAATTATTTCCCTTGGATCCAAAACTTTGCCAGTAATATTGGCTGGACAAACACTCGTACAGCGACCACAATGCGTGCAACTATATCCATCCATTATGTTTCGCCAAGTGAGATCTGTGAACTCGGTTGCTCCATATTTTTCGTTATTCTCATCTTCGAAATCAATTCTATTTAATTTATTCGGGATGTTATCATTTCCGGCATATACATTAGGCAGAGATGTGTATACGTGAAAATGCTTTGAATAAGGTAAATAATTCATAAATACCAAAATCGCAAGAATGTGAATCCACCAAGCATAATCATAAATACTTTGGGCAATCACAAATGGTATAAATGTGGAAATAAAATTAGAAATTGGTCGAATTGCATATTCATCATTTCCGTAAAAGGCAATATAACTTGCGTTTTGAATTAACAATGAACTTGTTATAATTAAGATAAACCCAAGTACCAAAATTGCGTCAATTTTTTCTTCCCTATCACCTTGTAATCTCGGAACCTTAACAATAAATCTACGATATAATGCATAAAAAACAGCTGCTAATATAAAAAGTGCAATAAAATCGGTCAAAAAAGAAATTAGCGAAAATATGTAACCTAAAAAATTCCAAGAAAATCCAGGATAAAAGCCTTGTAATACAGATTCTGAGGCAGAAAACAAGAATATTAAAAAACCCCAGAAAATGGATGCGTGCAACCATCCAGTTTGATTATCCCGAAATATCTTAGTTTGTCCAATTGCTATTTTGAGCATCCTGAGGATGTCCTGCCAAATGGTTGTTGTTCTTACTTCTTTTTTACCTAATTTAATTATGTGGTAAATTCTAATTAAATTGAAGTAAAGAAACGAAACCGCACCAAGAAAGATTAAGATAAATACCAAATTTTTGTAGCCAAATTCCATCTTTTATCCTATTAATTGATCGTTATGGTCAAATATTAAAATCTTAGATTTTGAGGTATAAACTTTATAGGCCTTCCCGATTGTAAAGGAGTTTTTATTTGAAATCAACGAAGTCTTTAGTTCTCCATCGTAATCGAAATTTATAACAGATTCGTTACCTAAATATTCAATAGATTGAATTACTGCATTACCTAAGTAAATTAAATCAAGTGTATCTTCCGAGAGAATAATGTTTTCGGGACGAATTCCAAGAGTAATTTTTTCCTGGTTTTTCAAATTTAGATTAAACTCGATTGACGAGTGATTTAGTTCGACAAAACCTTTGTTTTTGTTATAAATGCCTTCGAAGAAATTGATTTGGGGATTACCAATGAAAGAAGCAACATAGGTATTTGCTGGTCGTTCATAAATTTCCATAGGAGTAGCAATTTGCTGAATTTCACCATTGTTTATCACAACTATTCTGTCCCCCATTGTCATTGCTTCCACTTGGTCGTGAGTAACATATATCGAGGTTGTATTTAGTTTTTTGTGTAATTGATAAAGTTCAAAACGCATTGCAGAGCGTAACTTTGCATCCAAATTTGATAATGGCTCGTCGAATAGGAAAATTTTAGGGTTTCGGGAAATGGCTCTTCCTAATGCAACACGTTGTTTTTGTCCACCCGACAATTGTTTTGGTTTATGATTCAAATATTCATTTAGACCAATGAATTGAGCTATATCCCTAACTTTTTTGTCGATTTCCTTTTTTCCTAATTTATTGACTTTTAAAGGAAAAGCAATATTATCATAAACGGTCAAGTGTGGATAAAGAGCATAGTTTTGGAAAACCATACCTATACTTCTATCTTTTGGCTCTAAATTCGAAAGAATAGTATCGTTGAATCGTATTTCACCCGAATCAGGTTTTTCCAATCCAGCAATAATTCGCAACAAGGTAGTCTTACCACAACCCGATGGACCCAAAAATACGACAAATTCGTTGTCCATTATACTTAATGATATATTTTTCAGAATTTGTCGATTATTGAAAGATTTCGAAATATTTATAATTTCCAATGGCATTAATTTCCTTTGTAAGGTGTTCCTTCCAAAATCCATTTGGGAGCTGGCAATCCTTTAAGGTAATGGTCAAAAAATTCTTTCATTCGTCGTGCGTAATCAACTTTGTTATAGTATTTTCGTGGTATATGTGGCTCTTTTTCATATTGAAGTAAAAATACAGGTTTACCAGCTCTTCGTAAAGCCATATATAACTCAATTCCCTGTGGCCAAGGCACAGCATCGTCCACATCACCAAATTCAATCAATAATGGAGTTTTAACATTCGGAGCAAAGAAAATTGGAGAATTCTTGATGTAATTATCCAGTGAATCCCACAAATTCCCACCAATACGGCTTTGTTGTTTCTCGTACTGAAATTGTCGAGCTAATCCACTTTCCAAGCGTATTCCACTATATGCACTCGTCATATTTCCAACTGGTGCCCCAGCACAAGCAGCTTTGAACATATCGGTTTGAGTGATTATAAACGCAGTTTGGTAACCCGACCAAGAATGTCCCTGCAATCCAATAGCATATGGATCGGCTACACCCATTTCGATCAACTTACTGGCTCCCGCAGTTAAAGCATCAACAGCAGAGTATCCCGGATAGCCGACGGTATAAACGATATCGGGATAGAACATCACATAATCATCGTTGAGATAAATAACTGGATTTGGTCGATGATTAAGCGATGGACGCTGAAAACGATACATATAGTCCGAAAATTTTTCATAATAATGAATTATAACGGGATATTTCTTTTTTGGATCGAAATTTTCGGGCTTCATAATGAAGCCTTGAAGGTTATGCCCACGGGAGTCTTTGTAGGAAATTAGTTCGGTGGTGCCCCAAAAATATTTCTCAACTTGAGCATTTAAGTTCGATATTTTCCAAGTCGAGTCGCTTTTTCGGAAAACATTGTTTTTGAAATAAATATCGGGAAATTCGGAAAAACTCTCAATAGTATAGATAAACGAACTGCTACCTTTTGCTTTTTTCAAGAAATTTACAAACCTATTGCTTTCAAAAGTAAGTTTTTCTGGACCAAGAATTCTAAAATCTTGAAAATAAAAATTTTGCCATTTGTTAAGAGTGTGGAAACCAGTTAACAAAATTGTATCTCTTGGGTTTATAGATTCTTGTTCGGGGTCGAATTTAACAATTCTGTATTGTACTTTATTTTCTCGACCATACGAAGCTGTTAGATTCAAACGATTTTGTGGTGCATCCGATATAAACATCCAAATGTCGTATTTATCGTATATTAGTAATCGGTTGCTACCATCCAACCAACCAGCAAAACCATAGCTTTGGGCTTTTTCGGGCAAATCGTTATCTTCGTCGTACATAGGTGTTCTAATTGGTTTTGTCAATGCAAATATTGTATCTGGATGATTGTAATAAATATACCAAACACTATCTTTATAGAAAACAGTGTAAGCTCCATCGGGAGACAAATTTGCAGATTCTTGAAGTTCAGTTGCAATCAATTTTTTACTTCCATCAGTCAAACTAATTTTATATAAATCAAATTTATCATAATTCCAGTTGCTTGCTAATTCGTACGGTGTTGGATCGTAGCCAATTGTAAAATCGGGATTATTACACATTTCCACTGTTTGAATCTTGGTATCGGCTATTGGTACAAGTTTTTTCGTATCTAAGTAGAGCAAAGCTGGGTATGTTCTGTCTTTAATTTTGTTCCATTGAGTTTGTTCATAAGTTTTAATTCTATTGTCCAAATAATGCCACAAAACCAGATTTGCATTGCTTTGGATTGTATCCAAGTTGAACAATGTTGTATCGTTAAATTTTATTTCTTTTTTCTCGGGATCGTATAATTCCGATATTGGTTTGAGTCCTACCCATAATCTTTTTCCGTCTTTAGTAAATTTCAATTTGTTTTTATAGTAAATCACCCAATCCTTGTTTAGCTTGTTATTTTCCAATAAAATTTGTGTTAAATTAGGAGTGTTTGGATTCCATAATTTCAAAGTTGTTTCTTTTGGGTACCCATCGTCTCTGATAGTAGAGACAGTGTAAACTAAAACTTTTGCAGTATCAGAATAAGTAAGGTTGGAATAAATTGTCTTGTCTTTGTTTTCGATGGTGTATTCAGGAGCGAATTCTTCATTCAAATTACGATAAAACAAACCATCTTTATTTCCATCGGGTGTTGATATAGAATAAAAAAAGTAATTGTTCAAGCTATCAAATTGGTATTCCAAAACATTATTAATTTTTATTTCTGTTCCGGATTTAAGGTGAACAAACGAAATATTGGAACCAAGCGGTTTGTGTTTAAGCTTTTTATCTTTTTCGATTTCTTCGTCAACTTCGTAAACTAACCATTTACTATTCTCGGAAAATATAAATTTCTTGACTTTATCAAATAATGTTGAATTTCCAGTCTCTAAATTTATTATTTTAAGGTTGGATTTGGGTTTATCTTTGGGAGATTTTGCATTTTCTTGATCTACCAATTTGGGACGGACAAAGCAAGCAAACCAATTCTCGTCGTTCGAAAAAAGTCCGTTGGCACCTCGTTCGATAATATAATTTTTGGTTGTATCTATTGTTCGAACAACTTTGGAATAGCCATCACCCCAATCGGGAGTTACATCGTAACTAACCCAATTTCCGTAGTAACTAATATTTGTCCCGCGGATATATTGGAATTTCATAGCTTCTTCCATTGTAAATTTAATTTTACTTGATTTGGGAACTTCTGTTTCTTTTTTCTTATCCTTTGCAACCAATTGAAAAGAAATTGTTAAACTTAATAACCACAATAAAAATTGAAATTTCTTCATAGAAA